>Ga0302230_10001512_pt1 | contig 15107 bp, 8 predicted proteins | sample II_Palsa_N2_1_FD_193523 | JGI IMG/M metagenome (GOLD analysis project Ga0302230, IMG submission 193523) | Peat permafrost microbial communities from Stordalen Mire near Abisko, Sweden - II_Palsa_N2_1 | ecosystem: Environmental > Terrestrial > Soil > Palsa > Peat permafrost | place: Sweden... | reverse complement strand
GTGACGTGGCGCTGCCACTTGCTGCGATTCTTCCGAGCCCGCTTGTCAGCGCTAGTCGTATTCCTAATAATATATACGTAGAGAAAACAATCCCAAACGTCAGGATCGTCAGTAACGTCAAGCTGCCTTGCAAAAGCACATAGAAGGGCAGATGAAAGAGATAGAACCCGACATCGACCCCGAGAAGCGGATCCGAAACCCCGAAAGACCCGCCATAACGAAAACGGAGGTATGTATCCCATTCGGTGTAGAAATAAAGCGCAGAAACCAACGCGACGACAGCGCTGATCAGGAAAACAGCTGCCTTCAATAGGCTGGGAGACAACTCGATAATTGGCTGCGCACTCGCGTTGGCTCTGGATAACGCGGGCCTCGATGCTCGAACGCCTCCGAGGAAGTCGGCGCTATTTTTGGTAGCTTGGCGAAGGTTAATCCACAGGTACAGAAAGGCGAAGACGAAAGCTGAGCAAAACATCACCACTTGAACCGACAGAAGGGTCCAGAAGATGCCTGCGTAGCCGAGCTGCCGCATCCACAGCCATTTCTCTATATAACCAGCGATGCCTACCAGGGCCGCTATGAGTGAGGCCGCGGCGACAACCATGATTGCCAGTAGATGCCGCGAGGTGGGCGGCATTCCTATGACACGCCCCTTCTCGCGAGCAAATGAACTTCGTTGCTTTTCAGCTGTCGGGTTCTCGTTCATCGTCCACCCCAGATCTGCGTGCGCGCCCTGCGGCCCATATTGAATGTCCGGATGGGCGAGGCCAGGCCGCGCCGCGACTCCAGTGACCGCCGCGCTCCAATCGCTAACGCGGCACGCGTTGTCGTTTTGCATCAACGCCAAACGAGATTCAGCTGTCACCTACGAGTCGAAGGACACCACCAACAACGAACGAGGCTGCGAAACCTCACGATGTGACTTGACAGCCAAGTTGCCAACCGCAAGTACTCCCATGCTATCGAGATAACTCGATCGATTTTCCCGTTGATGCATCGACATCAATTAACTGTCCATCGGATCTGATAGCCGCGACCGCCTTCTGAGCACAACTAGACTCACCCCCGCCACTGCCGTTCAAACATCATCGCTTTCTTTCACGACGATTCCCCGCCACATTCGTCAGAGCTAAATAGACTAGTAATCAACGTACAGCATGGCAGCAACGGTGCGAAAACGTCAGGCTCGGAAACTACCTATGCCAACTCTCGGCGATCAGGGTCGGGCCATGAAAGGAAGCGGGCTTCGCAGATATGGTTTTGGTAAAAACGGCATCTCAAGTCCGAGCGAATGTCTGCATGCGATAAACAACGGAAAGGTCCGTTTCAAACAGGAAAGCGCCCCCCGGTTGGTGCCACGAGCTTTATAACGATCCGCTGGGGCGGGGCTCAATGCATGTTCCCTTGCTATTCTTAGGTACACTTCCGGATGAAGTTGCCGATACAGCCTTCCTTCTAGTATCGCGACGTCTTGTACGCAAACCAGTTTCAGGGCAAATCTGAAGCTGGTCTTTTGTTCCACGTCATCGCTTCGATGGGAGCGACGAGTTCTGCCCGACCATGCCGACGTGCCGAGTTCGGTACCTGAGTAGTTTCCGAGTCTTTCGCACCCGGACGCGCAGAGCTAACCTGTCTTGGACGGAGCAAGATGGAGACTTGCATGGACATTCCCACAAGGCATCCGTGCATGTTCCACGAAGCTGCCGGGTATAGCAATCCAGCCGTTCACCATCGCTCGGTTGCGGATTTAGCGAAGGCCACATTTACCTCGCTTCGTCAGGGCGATCAGTATCGCCTGCACATACTCAATTTACTTCTCAGGTCGCTTGAGCCGCAAATTGCCAAGGCATTTTCCGAGGCCAAGCTTAAACGCCTCTCGTTGCTCGCCAGAAATGCGGGCCAAGGTTCAGAAAATTCTTGTAGCTAGGAGCGAGAAACCATGACATTCCTCAAATCCGGACCCGCAAACGCCGACGCGGTTGCTGACGAATATGCCGCAACGATCTCGGGTTCTTCGCTACCCAAATATAGAATTCCGAATGGATCGTCAGAGCCTCGGGCAGTGTTCGATCTTGTGCGTGACGAACTGTTCATGGACGGCAACTCTCGCCAGAACGTGGCAACGTTCTGTACCACCTATGCCGACGACGAGGTACGTCGCCTGATGGATCTTTCGATCGACAAGAACATGATCGATAAGGACGAGTATCCGCAGACCGCTGAAATAGAGAAGCGCTGCGTTCACATGCTTGCTGACCTTTGGCACGCTCCCCAGTCATGGGAAACCACGGGCTGCTCCACGACCGGATCGAGCGAGGCATGCATGCTCGGCGGACTCGCGCTCAAATGGCAGTGGAAGAAACGGCGCGAAGCTGAAGGTAAGCCTACCGACAAACCGAATATCGTGTGCGGCCCGGTACAGGTTTGCTGGGAGAAATTTGCCCGCTACTTCGGAGGCTTGGCAGGCATGTGGATTATCGCGGGCGTAGGGTTAGTGGGCGTCGTGTTCAGCTTCGTCGTCTCTTTTTTCCCGCCCGATCAGTTGCCAGTCGGCTCGTCCTCCATGTATGTCGGGCTTGTGATTTCGGGGATTGTGATCTTTGCTGGTATTCCACTCATCATTCATCAGCTGCGTCGCAGCAATTGGGCTGCACCCGATGCCAAGCTAGTCCCGGTAGCTAAAAGTCCACTGCATTAACCCGTCGTGGCACATGAAGCAGCCCGTGTATGCGACATGTCGCCCCGCGACGCACCAACGCAGACTTGATATAAACGAAGAGTAACTAACTGAGCGCCGCGCGAGCGCGGTGCAGTGGGTCTTGGCTCGAAGAAATTCCACTCCAGGGTCAGCCGGTGACTCTAATCGCTGCACTTCTCGCAGGGCTTTCCGATGCGTATCGCGCAAGTTGCACCACTGCACGAAGCGGTCCCACCGAAATTTTACGGTGGCACTGAACGTGTGGTTTCCTATCTTACTGATGCGCTTGTCGACATGGGTCATGAAGTTACCCTATTCGCGAGTGGAGATTCTGTTACAAAAGCTAAGCTTCGAACCGTTTGGCCACGCTCCCTGCGCCTAGATCCGTCAATTCGCGATATCAACGCTCCCCACGCGCTATTACTCGAACACGTGCGCCGCCACGCGCACGAATTCGATGTGCTGCACTTTCACCTGGACTACATGCCATTCTCGCTATTTTCACAGATGGGCGTACCGTTCGTAACGACCCTGCATGGTCGTCTTGATCTGCCGGAACTGGAGTCGGTCTTTAGGATGTTCTCGGAAGTACCGGTGATCTCGATTTCCGATTCGCAACGTCTACCGCTTCAGCATGCGAACTGGGTCAATACGATCTATCACGGTCTTCCAGAAAACTTGCTAACGCCACAACCGAATACGAAGCCTGAGTATCTCGCGTTTCTGGGCCGCATCTGTCCAGAGAAGCGCCCTGACCTTGCCATCAAGATTGCTATCGAAAGTGGTCTCCCGTTGAAGATTGCAGCCAAAGTCGACAGGGTCGACCAGGAATACTTCAGATCCATCATCGAGCCATTGCTGTCGCAGGCGGACGTCGAGTTCATCGGCGAAATCAACGACGCACAAAAGCCGGCGTTTCTATCCGGTGCGAAAGCGTTGCTCTTCCCGATTGACTGGTCGGAGCCCTTTGGTCTTGTGATGATCGAGGCGATGGCGTGCGGTACGCCAGTGATCGCGTTTAATCGCGGCTCGGTGCCAGAGGTGATCGATCACGGTGTGACTGGCTACATTTGCGAGGACGTACCGGACGCGGTCGCTGCGCTACAACGCATTGATGATCTATCTCGCACGGAAGTTCGGGCCCAGTTCGAGCTCCGATTTTGCGCGAAGACAATGGCGGCGAAGTATGTTGAAACCTACACCTCCATGCTCGCACCTACGCGGCAACGTCCCCTGCTTCAGGATACCGCGATGGCTTGAGTGGCGGCGAGAGAGTTTGGCACTAAGGATTTCACGATAGTGTCGAAGCCACAGGCGGTGCTCGAACGCGGCTTCAGCTACATACGTAGCAAGCATTGAAGCAGCCTTGAAAAGCAAACCGCGTATTGCCCAAATACCCTCCCATGGCCTCTCGGGTGGCTCCTGAGTGTTCTCGCTCGCCGTGTGCCTCAGCAGCACTCGCTGACCTCAAAATCTATCCACCTTGCTCCGCCGCATCCTCGTGGCGCGTCTCGTACGAGTAGTTGAGCCAGACCATTTAGGTTAGCGGAGTTGCATCCAAAATTATGGGCGATTGCCAGAATCATCCGCTTACCCCTTCTCGTGGCATTGCATTGCTGCGTGTCTAGCTTAACGCTACCTCATTCGCGCTAATCTATGGGGCTGTTTCTCCGATGTGACTAAGCAGAGATTCCGTATCGCTCTCTGACCAATACGCTTGTTTGCCATAGAATCCGTGGAGCGTTTTCTCGTAACCGCGGGTGAGCAAAACCGCATCGTCGTATTCTGGGCTATTCCTGATCGCGTCGCGGGTGAGATCGGTCGAAACAGTGGAGTCGAACCAATCCGTGCCACTTAACCATTGCGTCGCCAACAACACTTCCTTACCACCCGGCCACCAGTTGCGCGTATCGACCGTCAGGTAACGGATGACCCAAGCGACGTCGTCGAAAATGAAACCGGACACGTGGCCGATGCTGCCGTCGACGGCCCGGATGTGACAGCCCTTCACGGCATCCGTACTTCGAAGATGGACGTCAGCCGGCGGTTCGTCTGTATGCGGATCGGAGCCCATGGGTGCGTCCGGCTCGTGGTGCGGTGCCTCGAGCGAGCCGGTGAACGCGGGGTAGGCGCTCGTCCCCCACACGTTTGAGCTACCCCAGTACCTGGGATATCCATAGTAAAGGAGGTGTGTGGTTTCATACTGACGAGATACAGACTTATGCGTATCAATATTCGGGCTATCCCTGACCTGTTGACGCGTGAGGTTTACATGCAGTGCGCCTGAGCCCGGATCCGATGGTTTGATTGAATACGGCGAAATCAATACCTTCCGTTCGCCGATCCAGTTTCCCGTTTCGACCACGAGATAGCGCACTCCCCAAGCCTCATCGTCGAATAATGCTTGGTCGACGGTTCCCATGTCACCATCAAGCGCCACGACGGTGCACCGATGAAGACTCTCTACAGTTCGCAGCACTTCAAGACTCCTTGCGTGTTCATTCCGTTCGATTCATCCGCTTCGTATTGTGCTTGCGCCCATGTCTCGCCCGGTTGTGTTGACCGATCACGGTGCCGCGTGCGAGTTTGCCTGGACGAAATTCAGCGTGGCGATGATCAGTGCAATTGGTGGCCTTGTACTTCTAAGAATAGACGCGATCTTTTTGCACCTTTTCAAAGGTGGGAAATGGCCGTTGCCATTTCCCACCCTACCTGGATGCTTAAAGTGACTTGAGTCGCGTGACCTTAGTGCCGTCGAGTGTCGCGCCGGCCATCAGCCCACTATTCGTCAACAAAAACGCATCCACTTGGCTGCTCGCAGTACTCGTATCGACCTCACCATTCGCGCCAACCTTGAGCACCGCAACGGACGCGTCGCCCCCAACTGACCAGCCTTCGCTGCCACGGAACCGATTGAGTGCGTCTTCGGTCATGAATAGGAATACGATGGCCCTTGATTGAGCGCCGATCTGCCAGCCGATCGAACCCGTCGCCGTACTGTAGTATCCGACCGTGCGGCCGCCGACCCGCAGCGAGCCTTCGCCATACTGACCACCGACACCGAACCCGGCATCGATGACCGACGGGAATATCAACACGCCGCGCGCCTTGGCAACGAGCTCGCGCGAACCTTTGGCGGAGCTATAAAGACGGGCAAGCGTCGAATCGAAACCCGCGTCAATGGAGTGGCGCTTATCCATCTGGTCGCCGCTGGCGTCAGACGCCCCGGTCGTCGTGCAACCCGAGACTGCGAGGGCGATTGCAATAAGTGATCCGGGCGTACTGAACATGAATGTTCGTCTTAGCATTATTGTCTCCAGTCAAGTCGGTCAAGTTAGTCATTAACACTACGTCATAAAAAATGAAGATGCGGTACGACAGCGTACAAAGGCGACCGCGAGGTCGGGGGTTTTAGCGCGACGGGATCGCTTGTGCCCCTCATCCGCGAACCCGTTTGCGGCAAGGCACTCAACGTATCATTTCGAGAGCCTCTTGCGGATCGCCAGTAGGTCTCGCCGGCGCTTTCCACTCGTTTTTGGATATGCCATTTTGAGTCCTTCCAACGTGTCGAGAACAATCTGGGAGACGATAAGTCGAGCGTTCTCCTTGTCATCGGCCGGCACGACATACCAGGGTGAGTCAGCCGTGCTTGTTGCACTGATGCATTCTTCAAACGCCGTCATATATTGCTTCCAGAACTTCCGCTCTTCGATGTCTGCGAGGCTGAATTTCCAGTTCTTATCCGGTTCGTCGATACGCGCCAGAAATCGCTTTCGCTGCTCCTCCTCCGAAAGGTGAAGGAAGAACTTGATGATTCGGGTGCCGTTGCTGTAAAGATGTCGCTCGAGATCCACGATCGAACGATACCTGTTGTGCCAAACCTCCCCTTCGTCGAGCAAGGCGTCCGGGAGTCCTTCGCTTCGAAGAATCTCGGGATGCACGCGGACAATCAGCACTTCCTCGTAGTAGGAGCGGTTGAAGATGCCAATTCTGCCCCGCTCCGGTAGATCCCGGGTGGTGCGCCAAAGGAAATCATGTTCCAACTCGGTGGGGCTGGGATGCTTGAAGCTGAACACTTGGCAACCTTGCGGATTGACTCCCGACATCACATGCCTGATTGCGCCGTCTTTGCCCGCTGCATCCATTGCCTGAAAGATCAGGAGGATTGCGTAGCGATTTGAGGCGTAGTGCATCCGCTGGAGCGAGCTCAGTTGAGCAACGTGCTTTTCTAGGGTTTTTTGATACTGCCTCTTCGACTTGCAAACCGGATCGGCGATTGTGGGCAGTTTCTTGAGGTCGACCTCGTCTCCTTCCCGCACGCGAAAATTCCTGGAGTCAATTTTCATTGTCATGCCTTTGCGGATTGTCCTTACGTTTTGGAGGAACCGCTTCGTGTCGCGTCGCGTTGTTGATAACGCTGACCGCCAGGCTTGGCGATCAGCTTCGCACTACAGGTTTGTTCATGAGTCAACCTTCTATGACTATTCGTAAGAGAGTGTGCGAATTTCATGCTCGGCGAGATCGGCTCATCTACGGTTTATGGGATTCTTCTTTCGGAAGCCCCCGCTCTACCGATTCCCAGTCCTCAACGGCTCGAACGTCCTCTCGCCCTAGCTCCTCGTAGAGTTCATGGACTCGCTTGACAAGCTGCGGCGTCGGATCAGACAGCGTTTCGGTTTTGGCTTCATGCTTGGGCGGGGCGTGGAGTTCGGGCTGCGCCGTCGCTTGGGCTTGGTGGGGCTGCACCGTGGCCTGGGCTTCGGGCTGCGCCGTTTTCGCTTCGGGCTGCGCCGTGGCTTGGGCTTCGGGCTGCGCCGTGGCTTGGGCTTCGGGCTGCGCCGTGGCCTGGGCTTCGGGCTGGGCCGTGGCCTTCGCTTCGGGCTGCGCCGTGGCCTGGGCTTCGGGCTGAGCAGTGGCCTTCGCTTCGGGCTGGGCCGTGGCCTTCGCTTCGGGCTGGGCCGTGACCTTCGCTTCTGGCTGAGCCGTGGCCTGGGCTTCGGGCTGGACCGTGGCCTTCGCTTCAGGCTGGGCCGTGGCTTGGGCTTCGGGCTGCACCGTGGCCTTCGCTTCGGGCTGCACCGTGGCCTTCGCTTCGGGCTGAGCCGTGGCCTTCGCTTCAGGCTGGACCGTGGCCTTCGCTTCAGGCTGGACCGTGGCCTTCGCTTCAGGCTGCGCCGTGGCCTGGCCTTCGGGCTGAGGCTGGATTTTGACGTCAGGTTTAGCCTCAGCTTTGATGCCAGGCTTGTGCCCGGTTTTGACGGGGTCAAGAATCCGGTAGGCGAGCAGTTTCACAGGGTCGGTCACCAGGAACCACGCCAATGCATAGCCCCAAACGAATAGCGCCCAACCCCACCCGAGCGGTGTCATGAACAGCCCGTAGACGGCAATTAACGTCGCCACCAGCTGAGTGCCGAGAACGGCCATCCACAAAATCCGCGCGGGCCGGATAGACCAGAATGGGCCGCGAGTGCGCGTCTGGAAAATGGTCAGATGCCCAGCCACCGACAACATCAGATACATCATCGTCTGAAGATGGGGATGGTTGAGGTGGAAAACGCGGTCGCCTAGGAAGAACAGGCCAAATGCGGCGACGGGTCCAACCAGGCCTAGCACCGTGGCGATCCCCAGCACCAGGTGCATGTTCCACGCCTCGGGTTGATCCTTGTAGTGAACGTTGTCATATGCAATGGACAGGATGGCGCCGTCGTTGAGCAACGCCAGCATCACGATCATCACCGCCGTCACGGGATAAAAGTTGAAGATCAGGATCGAGAGCGTCATGAACAACAATACGCGCAGAGTCTCAGCGATTCGGTACATCGCGTAGCTGTTCATGCGCTGAAATATCTTCCGACTTTCCTTGATCGCGTCGATGATCACCGATAGGCCCGGCGTCGTCAGCACGATGGCCGCCGCCGCCCGCGCCGCGTCCGTCGCACCCGAAACCGCGATGCCGCAATCGGCTTTCTTCAGTGCGGGTGCATCATTCACCCCATCGCCCGTCATGCTCACGATGTGGCCGCGCTTTTGCAAATCATCCACGATGTGGTACTTGTGTTCAGGGAACACTTGGGCGAAGCCGTCGGCCTTCTCGATGGACTCGGAGGCCGCCGTTGTTTGCTGATTTTTCGCGTCGCCGAGGCTGCTGGCATCGAGGATATTGGTGCCCATGCCTAGTTTCTTGGCGGTTTCCTGAGCAATGGCCAACGCATCGCCAGTCACCATCTTGACCGTCACGCCCATCCGTTGAGCAGTCGCGATGGTTACCTTGGCATCTTCTCGTGGCGGATCGAACAGAGGCAACACACCAAGAAACTGCCATGCACCATCTCCTTCCGCACGCGCCACACCCAAGGATCGAAAGCCGCGCGCCGCAAACTCGTTGACCGCTTTGTCGACGGACGCTTTCACCTGCGCGGCATTGGCGGACAACGCCAGAATCACTTGCGGCGCGCCCTTCGTCACTTTGAACGTCTTCCCATCAGAGCCCGTGACTGCGGCCTCGGTGCGCTTATGCACCGGGTCGAATGGCTGAAAATGGCCTACCTGATAGCCCTTTAGAGCCTGATCGCTTTTCAGGCCAGCCAGCACCGCCAGGTCAATGGTGTCGTTATTATCGGCCCTCGACGCCAGCGCGGCAGCGAGCACCACTTGCTCGGCGGAGAGGTTGTTCAGACAGAACGGATCGCCCAGCGTGAGCTTGTTCTGGGTCAGCGTGCCGGTCTTGTCGGCGCACAGCACGTCGACGCCTGCTAGTTCCTCTATCGCCACCAACCGGGTGACGATCGCCTTTTTCTTCGCGAGCAGGCGCGCGCCGACCGCCATCGTCACCGACAGCACCGTGGGCATCGCCACGGGAATCGCGGCCACAGTCAGTACCAGAGCGAACTGCAATGTAGTAAGGATCGGGTCGCCGCGGAAGATCGCGACAGCAACAATCCCCGCCACCATCACTACCGCCAGGATGATCAAATAATTTCCAATCTTCAGCACCGCGCGCTGAAAGTGGCTAACCGTATGCGCCCCCTGCACCAACTCCGCAGTCTTGCCAAAAAAGGTGTTCCCACCGGTGGCGTAGACCAATGCGCCGATCTCACCTTGACGAATGATCGAGCCTGAAAATATTGCCTCGCCGGAATTGTGCGTGACGGGCAGCGACTCTCCGGTCAGTGCGGATTGGTCGACCTCCACCGCGCCACCGTCCAGCAGTCGTGCGTCCGCCGGCACGATGTCGCCCAGACGCACGCGAATGACGTCACCCGGAACCAACTCACGCGCAGGCGGATTTATCCACTTCCCATCACGTATCACCCGAGCCTTGATCGCGAGCGTCGCTTTTAACGCGGCGACAGCATTGCCCGCCTCGCGCTCTTCCCAGAATCCAACCACTGCGTTGGCCAGAAGCAGTACAAGAATGATGCCAAAATCCGGCCAGTGCCGCGCTACCGCCGAAAGGATCACGGCCGCTTCGATCATCCAAGGGATTGGACCCCAAAAATAGCTGAGGAATTTCAGAATAGCGTTGGTCTTCTTTTCCTCAATCTCATTCGGTCCATATTGGGTTAGCCTTTTCTTCGCCTCAGCCTGGCTAAGGCCGTCCGGTGACGAATTTAGTTTCTTTTCCACTTCCGGCATCGGAAGCGATTGCAACTCGTTCTTGACTTGGGTCTTCGATCCCTGCTTCGAGTCGTGAGCCTTGTCCGGGCCGGAATCGGATACCATAACTTGTACTCCTTACGTTTTAGTACGCTGTGCCTTTCATAGGTCGCGGGGATACGCCGGCGCCACGTGAGCGTCGGGGCCCCCGAATCGGTCCATGCCCTTTTCGACGCTCCTTTCAATGCAATCGAGCTCCAGGTACCTCATCGAGAGCCCGGATAGCGGCTGACGAAACGGGCGACATGGAATGTCGAGCACGGTCAGTGGCGGTCGATGGACCACGACTACCTGCACGCCCTTGATCGTTGGCTACGTCGCCCGATCGCAGGCGATACCGCCGACCGCGACGCACGCCACGGATTTATGGGCCACCCGGAAATGCGTAATGCCAGACCGCAATGCAATACACCACCGTTCACGCTCGCTATAAGCACCGCTTTCGCACGATTCAGCGTACGAAAGCGGTGTCCGGCAGCGGACGGAGGAAGATTCCAGGAAAGGGCCAATTTATGTCAGATCGAGGTCACACCGAGAGCGGGTCGATGATCCGATCATAGGGCGCTCTAACCAAGAGCAACAGCTTCGGAAACTACTCAGATCTACGCGTGAGAAATCTGGTGTTCGCAGTGGTGCCGGGAGGCGTGCAACTTAACAGCTTGGGGAACAGCACGTCCGCGGCTGCTATTGGCCGGCCGGGACGCTCTGAACCGCAATGACGGACAGCATTGATCGGCGAAAACCTTAGTGTCGGACCTCGGCTGTCTTTGCGATAATACGCGTTGCGCTGAAAGCGCAACGCGAGTCAAAGCCGGCAAAAACCTTGACCCTCTTTTCCTTATCAACGCTCGGTGATTCTCGATAGTACGCGGACTGGTGCTAAGTTCCGCGGCAATGGTTTTACTGGGGCACCCCGCGAGTACGAGATTCATGATCTGGTGTTGTCTCGGCGAAAGCTCCGAGATGTGGTTCGCCGCGGCCTCGCGCCATGCGAATAGCTTATGCGAACTCAACGACTGTTCGAAGGCACGACCCACACATTCGAGCAACTCAATTGGGCCGATCGGTTTTTCAATGAAGCCTGAAGCGCCCGCCTTCATGGCCCGCACCGCCACTCGCACGTCGCTCTTACCCGCAATCACGATCGTGGGCAAGCGCTCATCCCGATCGTGCAAGAGCTTAAGCAAATCGAGTCCTTCCATACCCGGCAGATAGGCATCGATTAAGGGCAAGCCTCTCTGCCCGGTCGATAGGCGTCTAGAAAAGCCTCGCAGGACCCGTAACCTTCAACGGTCCGACCGTCGTCTTCGAGGACGCGACAAATTGCTTCGCTTACAATATTGGTCGTCGTCAACGACGTACACAACAGACGAAATCTCTCTCACCGGTTCAATGCCCGACGCCAAAGTCCGCGGTAAAGTTGGAGGGCGAGAACCAGCTATAAGACCTTCGATCGCCCCGATCAGATCACCTACCTTCACGGGCTTGTTAAAGTGGAGACGGCTATGTTGGGAAAGGTTGTAGTCCGCCAAGCTGAGGTCGGGTTGAATGACGTGTCGTGAAACTAGTTCCAATCCCTCGACGCCGTCAGATGCAGTCACCGCACAGTAGCCCTCGTTCTCAGCATGGCCGCGGGAAGATCTCGAACCTCAGAGTCATCCTCGATGACGAATATCGAACTTTTGTGTGCAGGCAGTTCCGCCTCCAAGGCATTTGCGCCGAGTTGATCGGCTGGCCTCAGAAGCCGGCTCGTGTCGAGCGGTGCAAGCATGATTTTTATCGAGAAAACAGAACCTCTACCGGGCTGAGAACGAACCGAGACTCGATCGCCGAGAAGATCAGCCGGCCGGCTCGCGATTGACGAGCCGAGACTCGGGCCCCGGCTGCGTTCGCACACTGCATTGTCGAGTTGATGATAAACGTCGAATGCTTCTAGTTTATCGTTCGGAATGCCAATTCCCGTGCCCCAGATTTCAATGCGCAGCATGTCCCCGCGCCGACGACAACCCAACAGCACTTTTCCGCGCCTAGTGTACTTGAGGGCATTGTGAGGGCATTGGAAATTAAGTTACGAATGACTTGAAGGAGCTGGTGCGGATCGCTCCGCACCAGAAGCGCTAGCTAAACTTCAGACAGTTATGCATCTGCGCCGCAGCTCATGGGATCGCACAGTCTGAAAGCCACAATCCCGTGTATCTAGTGAGTAGTTTCCGACCCTGGCGGCCTGTGATGCGGCGGCTTAAGCTTAGTTGGTCTTAACTGTGACGGCCCGGTACTGGAGCCGTCCGCTACCGGATAGATGAGACGCACCAGACCGCATTAAAAGGACGATAACTCGGGTAAAAGCGTCGACATAAACTCTTTGTCCGTCTTATCGCGCGCAGCCCCTTTCTAACTTGCCAATCTCACCCATTCGCGAAGGTCTCAGACATGGCAGTCCCCTACCATCAGTTATTTCATTTTCTTCTGTACAGCCCAGTCTTCGTGGAGGCTCCCCAGAGCAATGAGGCCCGCCTGATGCAGGGGTTGCTTGACGCATTGTCCGGCTACGACTATCGCTCCGATATCTGCCCCACCCTCGGCGGCACGAAAGTTGCCGCTGAGAGCGACATGGCAATTGGCTGTTTCCTGCTTGCAATTGACGGCCCTAACGAGCCCGAGGTTCAGGATTTGGTCAATACCATTCGCCAAGGTCGCGGCCTGGACACACCAATTTACCTTGTCAGTGAATTGAATGGCATCGAAGCGCTATCCCTTGCGCCGCTTGGTGAGGTTTCTGGCTACATCTATCTCGATAACGAAACGCCCGGCTTTACGGCGAAGCAGGTGATCTTTGCTCTTGAGCACTATGCCGCCAGCCTCAAGCCGCCGTTCTTCGGCGCCCTCATGGACTATGACTATGAGGGCAACCAGATGTGGACCTGCCCGGGACATCAGGGCGGCACGTTCTACCGCCGCAGCCCCGCGGGTCGGTTGTTTGTCGAGCATATGGGCGATGCGATTTTTCGCAACGACATCGACAATTCGGTGCCCGAACTCGGCGATCTGCTAACCCATGTGGGGCCAGCACTGGCAGCAGAGAAGGAAGCGGCTAAGGTGTTCGGCGCGGAGCGCACCTATTTCATCCTGAACGGAACGTCCACGTCAAACAAGGTGGTGACAGCGGCGCTGCTCAAGCGCGGCGACCTCGTCCTTTTCGACCGCAACAACCACAAGTCCAACCACCACGGAGCCCTTCTGCTAGCAGGGGCGATCCCGATCTACGTCGAGACAGACCGAAATCCCCAGGGCCTGATTGGGCCGATCGATTACGAGGCGCTCGATGAGGCCCGGCTGCGCGAACAGATCCGCACCCACCCGCTCGTCATCGACAAGGACGCATGGCAGCGAGAACGACCGTTTAGGCTCGCCATTATCGAGCAGTGCAGCTACGACGGCACGATTTACAACGCAAACAAGCTCATCGAACGTATCGGCCACCTATGTGACTACGTCCACTTCGACGAGGCCTGGGCTGGCTTCATGAAGTTCCACCCGCTGTTCGAAGGCCACTTTGCCATGGGCATCGAGAACCTCGATGCTAACAGTCCAGGAATTATCGCTTGTCAGTCTACGCACAAGCAGCTGGCAGGGTTTTCGCAAGCATCGCAGATCCACGTCCGGGACCAACATATCGAAGGGCAGTCACGGCGTACCGAACACCGACGTTTTAACGAGATGTTCATGCTGCATTGCTCGACCTCACCGTTCTATCCGCTGTTCGCGTGTCTCGACGTGGATGCGCAGATGCACAAGGGACGAAATGGACAGGTGCTGTGGGACGACACCGTACGGATCGGCATCGAGACCCGTAAAAAGCTGCGTGCACTTAAGTCCAAGCTCACCGCCGAAGCAAAGGATGAGCGCACTGCTTGGTTCTTCGATCCGTTTGTGCCCGATGTCGTGACGCTCAAGGGCTCGCACGCGAGCCCCGATCTCGACGCAGTCGCATGGGAGGATATCCCAACTGACGTGCTTGCCCGTGAGCAGGCATGCTGGGCACTCATGCCGGGCGCGCGCTGGCACGGCTTCCGTCACGCTGCGCCCGACTGGGCAATGACGGATCCCAACAAACTGACGCTGATCACGCCCGGATTCGATCGGCAGACCGGTGAGTACAGCAAATTCGGAATACCCGCGACACTGTTGGCCGCGTACCTTCGGGAGCACAACATCGTGGCGGAGAAGTGCGACCTCACCAGCATCTTGTTCCTGCTAACGCCTGCGGTCGAGCCTGGCAAGAGTGCTTCCTTGATCTCCCATCTGGTCGGGTTCAAGACGCTATACGACACGGACGCTCCTCTTGAGGACGTGTTACCGACGACGCATGCGCGCTACCCGGAGCGATATAGCGGCTACACGCTCCAGCGACTGTGCGATGAGATGCACCAGTTCTATCGCGAGCGCAACGTCACGGAGCTGCAGCGCCTGTGCTTTCGCAGCGAGCACTTCCCGAAACAGGCAATGTCGGTGCAGCAGGCCACAGAGGCGTTCGTGGGCAACCGCGTCGACTACTTGTCGCTCGCGAAGTGTCAGGGGCGGATCGCGGCAGTGCTCGCGCTCATCTACCCGCCCGGCATCGGCATCGTCGTACCCGGCGAGCGTTTTGACGAGCGGGCGCAACCGATGCTCGACTATTTTCTCGTCTTCGAGGAGGCGTTCAACCGCTTTCCTGGCTTTGAGTTTGAGGTACAGGGCGTCTACGCCGACGATG
>Ga0302230_10001509_pt1 | contig 15138 bp, 20 predicted proteins | sample II_Palsa_N2_1_FD_193523 | JGI IMG/M metagenome (GOLD analysis project Ga0302230, IMG submission 193523) | Peat permafrost microbial communities from Stordalen Mire near Abisko, Sweden - II_Palsa_N2_1 | ecosystem: Environmental > Terrestrial > Soil > Palsa > Peat permafrost | place: Sweden... | reverse complement strand
CGTTGTCTTCCTCGACGAGCCCACGTCCGGACTTGACGCTTTCAACGCCATGGCCGTATGCCGCTTCCTCAAAGAGTATGCCAGTCGCAAGAACCGCACCGTCATCATGTCGATCCACCAGCCTCGGTCCGATATTTTCTACACGTTTGATCGACTCCTCGTCCTCGGTGATGGCTTCACGGTATACCAACTTTTCCGTCCAATCACTCACATCAAGCATAGATATTCTATGGCGAGACAAAATTGTCCAAACAGTACTTTGAAAGCCTCGGATACTCTTGCCCGTCCGACTTTAACCCGGCTGACTTTATCCGTATTTTTAAAAACTATTTTTCCCAAGGACTGACTAAATTAAACTTTCCGTAGTCGATGTGACCATGTCTGACAAGGACAAACTGTTTGCCCTGCACGAGCAGTTTCTTCAGTCAGAGTTCTACAAAAAGTACCAACACGAGCGCAGAATATTCGCGGATGGATTCGTCGATTACGAGTATATTTCGTTTCGAGGTTTTTTTGTTACTCACTCTTTTTTTTTTTCCCTTCTTTTGGAAGACCCATCCTGTATGATGACCTCCTGTCGAAGCAACCCAGGTACATCAAGGCCGACATCAACTTTTCATCTTCTCCAGACAGTGGCAACCTTGATTACAACGGTATGAACCGTTTGATTGGCACAAACGAGGAAGTCATTGAAACGGCCGTACCGATGTACGTTTCTTCTTCTTTTTTTTTTTTTTTCCTTCATCTAAAGTACCTCTTGTCTCGTTTATTTTTTAGTGAAACGGATGCTCTTTTAGGCCATGCAGAGCCGATTGCCGATGGCTACAAAGATATGTACGCGACGTCGTGGTTCACACAAGTTGCAGTCCTTTCAGGTAATTTTAAGTAAAGTCTTGACTATTTCCTAACCTCCAAGTCTGCATGTCAGGTCGCTCTTTTGCTGATATGTACAGATATCCACTGCTGCTACGTATGCACATGCTGTTTGCAATAGCCAGCGGCCGTACGATTTTTTCTTTTCTTTTCTTCTTTTGAACAAAATACTCATTTTCAATGACGCAGTGCTGATCGGCGTTTTCTTCTTCAACCTCACCCTTGACTTTGCCGGCACGCAGAATCGAATCGGCCTGCTCTTGTTTATTCTGATTGTGCTCGCGTTTGGCTCGATGAGCAGCATTGGCTTTATGAATCGAGAGCGTGACCAGTTTGCCCAAGAACGAGCGTCCGGTGCCTACATGCCGTCTGCGTTTTTCATTGTCAAGGTTTTTTATGATTTGGTCCCACTTCGCATCATACCGTCAGCTGTGCTCGGACTCCTCGTGTACTACCTTACCGGCCTGCAGAACGATCCGTCCCAGTTGGCACACTTTCTCCTCATCATTATCCTCTTCAATTCGACCACGGTACGTTTTCTTTTTTATTTTATTTTAAATTTTTTTAACAACATACTCTCTGGTAGTCACTTATCTGTCTTGCCATTTCGACCATCGTCCGCAATACGTCGTTGGCCAACCTTGTGGCCATCATCACGCTTCTGTTCTTTTTGCTCTTCCAGAATGCACTCATCAATCTTGGTAAGACGTTTCCTCCACTGCACCCGTTACTAATCTTATGTGATCGCAAGATGCGCTGCCGTTGTACATCTCATGGATTACGTTCCTATCGCCATTCCGGTTTGCTCTCAACTCAATCATGGTCAACGAGTTTGACGGTCTCCTCATCTACTTTGATCCATATGGGATGGAGGTAGTATCAAACTTTCTTTTGTATCTACTAAAGTACTATTTGAAAAGCCCACGTACCTCACTGGCCGCTCCATCTTGACACTCTTTGCGTTCCATCCAGAGTGGGCTTACTCGGTTGACATTTACGTTCTCCTGGGAATGATCGTATGTTCACCATACTCTGGATTTCTGTTTGTTTAAAATAAACCTTGCACACTCACAAAACAGGGCGGATGGTTTATGATCGGCATGATTTGTCTCTATGTTTTTGTCCGCGAGTTGCGCTGAGCATCTCCCGTTGCATTGTCATTGTAGTCCTAGAGTAACCCCGAGTGCACAATTGATGAGAATTTACATCTCTATTCATGCATTTTGCAATGAAGATTTTTCGAACAAAAGATTCTAAGAGTATGAGGCCGAGGCGTCGACAAATCGCTCTGGGGCTGACCTGGGGGCTGACGGTTGCGCTGCTGTGCATCCTGTATCTCTACCTGCTCCATTTCGAGACACTCTTCCACTTTACGCAGCCTCTTTTCGAGCGAGCCCAATACGACGTGGACAGGAGGATACCCAACTTGGGCTTTCCGTCCTTGGCATCGCGTCGTGGTTACGCGTATCTCGAGGGTCTGCTGAACGCGACGGCCGCGGCGATCGAGCCCGACCCAGAGGCGACAGCGCGCGCCTGTGCCCTCTACGGCCTCAAGGCACTCCCGCGGCGACGGCGGGTGTTTGACGTGTTCACGTTTGACAACGAGTTTGCAATGCTCGAGATGCGCATGCACGAGCTCGCCGACGTCGTTCAGCTGCACATTGTCGTCGAGGCCGATCGGACATTCTCCGGTTTGCACAAGCCCCTGCGGCTCCACGAGGCTCTCGCCGGACTGCAACAAGAGGCGGTGGGCGACTTTGGCAAGTGGATGACGCCAAAGCTCGTCAGCCGCCTCCACCCGATCGCCCTCAGTTCCAACCAGTTTGCAAGCAAGGCGTCGCCCTGGGATGTCGAGCACAAGCACCGTGACGCCTTTTACAAAGGGCTCAAAGACGCGGGCGCACAGCCTGACGATCTCGTCCTGGTCACGGATGCGGACGAGATCCCGCGCGCGTCAACTGTGGAGCTACTGGCCTCGTGCCGCTGGGATCACGGCCACTTCCCTGCTGCCCTGCTCGCCCGATTCAACTACTTTTCGTACGAGTGGGTGAGTCCGGGGAGATCGTGGCTGGGCGCGACGGTAGTGCTCTATGGGGAGGATATGCACTTGCAGCACGGCGGTGGCAAGACGCACTTTGAGGACGGCTCGTGGCACTGCTCCTGGTGCCTGCCGACGATCGCCGATGTCCAGCACAAGATCGAGTCCTACTCGCATACCGAGCACAATAAGCCGCAGTTCCGCGATCCCGAGCACATCCAGGCGGCACTGTGCAACGGCAAGGACCTCTTTAATCGCTACCCAGAGGTCACCACGTGGAGTGAGCTCTGGAACGCGCCCTTCGACGGGTCCTTTTTGCGCCAAACATCGGTGGTAGGCGCACCGCAGTATTTCATCGACCACATGCACGAACCGCGATTTTCTCATCTCCTCCCGGGGCATTGTGTTCGCAAAGACTACAACTCGTACTCGTAGCAATTGTTGTTAAAAAATAAAATAAAAGTAAAAATAAAAAAAAACTATCCTCTGGTAGAAGAGGCAACGTGAACAAGGCCTTGAGACGAGGTCACGACAACGCTGTCGTCGTCAAAGTCGACTGAGGAGGCGTATGGAAGATGATGGAGACCTTTCCTGGCTGTTGATGTGTTGGACAGGACGAGATCGCCGTTGTGGCGTGCGTACGAGAGCTGTGACGAGTTCTCCCCAACGCTCCACGAAAAAACACGGTTGGACGAGACGCCGGTAAAGCGGGCGCGGCTTTGCATATGGCATACGGTCTCTTGAGGTTGTAGCACGAACTTGGCAAGAAGATCGGGCATTCTGTCGGGGTCCTCAGCACTGCAAAAGTAATAATAATAATTAAAAAAACGATTGTAAAAAATAATTAAACATGTTTTTGTACCAGTCATAAACCATTGTCCAAACTGCGGGACCATCGTCACGAACTGTCACTAGCACACATTCGGCAAAGCGATCCGTCACGACAAGGATCTGTCCAACGATCCCGGGATCAGTTGAGACTTGTGGAGGTGGCCGGATGTGCAAACTCATGGGTGGTTGAGCCGTGCGAAGCTGCAGAGTGTGTAGGGGTGCGCCGGTTGCGACGCTCCAAACGGTAATCCAATTCTCGGCCGAAGCGGTGACAATCCACGGGAGGCGGGCGTCCTGGCTTAACGTGAGGGCGGTTAGACGCTCTGTGTGAGCGACAAACCGAAGTGTCCATTCGATCGAAGCAGGGATGACATTGGCGGATCCACCAAGGTCGCGTTGATTAAACTCAAGTATATCCAACGGCCACACTGAGACGGTGCTCCTGTATGGGTGTGCCGCGGCGACCGCACCGTGGACGCGCGAAAAATCCACATACGATATCCGGAGTCCTTGTGAGTCCGTGAACCGATGCAACACCCTCCCAGCCTGAAACCCAGTCACGTCCAAAAGAGTCATACTGCACTCGGGGTTGATCGAGCTCACGAGGACGTGCCCCTGCCGAAGCCTGCACGCGGCGCCGCTCGTGTAATTGGTAGAATTAGGTGGAACCATCCAGGTCAGCAGATCGCTCCGTTGCCACCGCGCCTCCTTGTCAAAGACCCGACTTAATAGGGCCGCATCCTGGGCCGCATCGTGGGCCGCATCGTGGCCTGCGACTCCGAGCCGTGCCAGCAGTATATCCCTAGCGCTGGGCTGGTTAGCAATGGCCCTGTACGATCGGCTGACCTGGGCAAACGCAATCATCGACCGGAAATCCAGGTATTGTAGCACGAGCGGTGTGAGCTCGATTGGCAGCCCGGTCATGATATCACAATGCGTGGAGAGGTGCAACTCCTCGGCCGCAGTGAGGACGCTCGCAGCACTCTCGGTGATTGTGCTGTGCCAGAGACCAGGTATCGCCCGCACACTACATAGACGTTAAGGAGTGCTCAGCACATTCACTGAACGGAGAATCGGGTATCCAGCGTACAAGGCGATTTGGTCCGCCGGGCAGAGGTCGCCAAAGAGTTTGGCGATGTCAGCCATGACTTATTGAATATTTTCGTTGTGTGCACCCCGTACGAATGGGTGTTCAGGGTTTATGGCCACTGCTGCAGCCGGCAGGACAGCCGATCAGGCTAGAGTCTCTGGCGGGCAAGCGGCTTGCGATTGGTACGATGTTGTTGCCCCTCTCTTAAGCTAACGTACGCGCAAACAGACGCGAGCATCTGGCTGAACCAGTTTCTCAAGGCGATGCGCGATTCCGAGGGGAACATGTTGCGCAACGCCCACCTCCTCGGCTTTTTCAAGCGCATCTGCAAGCTACTGTTCTACAAGATCAAGCCCGTGTTTGTGTTTGACGGCATGGCGCCCGCGATCAAACAAAAGACCCTCGTATTCATAAGAGCAAAGAATATTTTGCTCATGGAAGTTTATACCAAAAGAGCGAACGCAGACGGAGGCAGGACCGAACGGTGACCAACTTTAAGAAGACTGCGGAAAAGCTCTTGTCAAATCGGCTACGCGCGCAAGCTCTCGAGAGTGTGAAAGGCAAGGGCAAAGGGAAAACGACGAGCGGTGAGCCTGAAGTGGAGGAGACGGAGGAGGCTAGTGGATCCGCGATCGACGGCGCAACTGTGGCCAAGCGAAAGCGCGACACGTTTGAACTCGATACCGCTGTCGCAACGACCAGCACAGGGGCGCAGGATGACGAAGACGACCAGGCATTGTAAGTTGTGTTTTTTTTTTCCTTCTCCTCCGTGTTGAAAATAATTGTTCTCTCAAGCCCGTCGTTTTCGCTGCGTTCGCGCTTCAACGACGATTACAAAGGTGAATTCCGATTCATCATTGACGAAGAAGGTGCAAAAGTCGACATTCACTCGGCCGAGTTTGCGGCTCTGCCCGCGCTCATCCAGCACGAGATCGTCGCCGAACTCACCGTGCGCAGCCGCGAGACATCATGGAAACGTTTGCGAGCGCAATTGGAGCATGCCACGACTGCGTCTGATTTTTCTCTTTTGCAGGTAAAAAATTTCTTTCAAACAAAGAATTTTTCCATCTCAGCAAAATTGTTGCACGTATGTAGATCAAAAACACGGTGCATCGCTCAGAACTTTGGAACAAAATGGACTCTGTGCGTGACGCCCTACGCGAAGAAAATAGTGTGGCTGGTGCGCAGTCGAATCGCATCGTCTCGGAGGACGCAAAAGAGTATATTTTGGCGAAAGACAAGAAGGCATCTGCCCTTTTGGACCATCTCAAGAGTCAACGCGATGCTGAGGACTCGTTTGCATCGTCCAGTACGTCCGTGGGTCGTTGATATCTTTTTTTTTTAAATAAGAAAGGAAACGACTAGTTGCCACTTTGGATCCTGACGAACAAGAGCGGTTGCTGGAGGAAAAGCGGAGACAAGAAGAACGCGACGCCGAAGAGAAAAAAGCTGCCTCAGCCAAACTGAAGGAGGAACAATCATACATGTTCCCTCCGAGAGGTCTGTTTGCTCCATTTGTAGGTGCCGGATCAGCAGCAAGCGCTTTGTTGACGAGTGCGACGTCCGATCGGGCGACCGAGGTGATAATTTCAAAGGATGTCTCTTGTGACTTTATTTTGTTATTAGGCACCCAAGAAGCTTGAGCAGCAGTATGATGATGACGAGATCTTGGCGGCCGCGCTGCAGCAGGAAGAGTATGAAAACGCGGAGGCTCAAGCTACCGACGACCCACTCCCGACCTTTACGACGTCTTCGCGAATCCTCGCGTCAAACGAAGCGAAACGAATCAACGTGGACAGCGACGACGAGAGCGACGTCGACGAGCCTCCTCTGATGCCCCATTCTGCAGATACGATCCAAATGGTCTGTACCAGATTATTTTCTGCACATTTTTTGACTCGCTGCTCCCCCCTAGTTTGTCAAGCAAATAGCACCGTCGTTCCTTAGTGCTGTCCCTACACTCAAGGACGATATGCTCGGGCTGTCCAAGACTCCTGTTCACCTGCTCAACACGCGTTTGGCCGAGGCGGTCGTCCGAAAGCAAAGGTTTGAGCAAAAGAAAAAAATTTTTGGTAGCAAGAATTCTTATTCCAATACAGATTCGAGGACGAGCAAAACGAGTCGGGTCGCCTCGCAATGGTTCTGTTTCAGGACTGCATAGAAGCGCTCTTGGCTACATGCGACGAGGAGGACGACGACATTGGAGTAGAAGATACAAGCAGTCAGATTACGAAGCCAGCGTCCTCGCCTCCACCGACCATTGTGGTTGTGAAACACCAGCCATCCACATTGACAATGTCATCGCCTGTCGCTTCTCAGAGACGTCGGATTATCCAGGACGAAGAGGACGAGGACGAAGACGAAGGCGAGGAGGAGGACAACGATGTAAGGTGTGCTTCAAAATGAATGTCACAGTCTGAAGACATGTTCCCCCCCTCCCCCTATATCAGATTGCACAAGGCACTACCGCCAAAGTACATTGCTGAGGAGGAAGACGAGCTCCGTCGAGCCATTGCTTTATCTCTTCAACAAACGACTTCATCTTCGTCGTCGCCATCCCGTCCTCCGCCATCATCGTCTTTTCGTCCCCTGCAAGTTTATCCTGCCGATGCCAACACTACTGATGAGAATGCCGATGAGCTGGCGCAGGCAATTGCAATGTCGCTGGAAGAAGAAGCACCAAAAGACGATGCGAGCGACGATGACCGTGTTGACGAAGACGACTTTGACAAAGCACGCGCACTTTCACTGACAGTGGTCCCGTCTGCTGCTGCTTCGTCCTCCTCGGCATCGGCGTCTTCCTCTTCTGCGTCGGCATCCTCTTTATCCTCATCGGTGGGATCAATGCCGATTGCAGACTCTGATGCCGACCTGCGTTCGTTTTTGAAAACCGTGAATTCAAGCAACGTCGACGTGACACGTCTGCAGCGCGACCTCGATGGTGAGTACAAGGAGCTCGGCGATCAATTGCGAAAGGATCAGCGAAACATGTCCTCGGTCACTGACGACATGATTGCCGATACGCAGTTGCTCCTTCGCCTCTTTGGTATCCCGTACATTGTGGCACCATCCGAGGCCGAGGCGCAGTGCGCGACCCTCGAGAAACTCAAGGTATTTGAGTATTCTATTGCGGTGTGAACCTTTTAGAACTCTGAATAGTTGGTCGACGGCACGGTCACCGACGACGCGGACGCCTTGCTCTTTGGGGCGCAGATCGTGTATCGGAACCTGTTCAACCAAAACAAGCACGTGGAGATGTTTGCGATTAGCAATATTGAGAAGGATATGGGGCTGAACCAAGATCGCCTGATCCAAATGGCCTACCTACTGGGCAGCGACTACACCGATGGTCTGACAGGAGTGGGCGGCGTGTGGGCATTCGAGGTATTAAAGGGAAAAAAAAAAGTTCCCTTAAAAAAAACCCTGCCCGAGTAGATTTTGAAAGAGTTTCCCGGCTCAGATGGCCTCAAGGTGTTCGCAAACTGGTGGAGGAACGTGTACGAGAATGGACTTGGCGAGTCGAGTGGGACAAACGAATTTCAGCGCCAATTTGTAAACACAATTTTTTTTTTAAAGAAAAAATAAAAAGGGCATTTTTATTATAACCATACTCACTACTAGATACGATCAAAGAAAAAATTGTACATCCGACCCGAATTTCCAGACCCGCGTGTCAAAGAAGGTACAACTTTTTATTTTTAATCTTATTTATTTATTTATTTATTTATTTATTTATTTATTTATGTTAGCTTACATCAATCCGACGGTTGACGATTCCAACGAGCCCTTTGTTCACATGATGCCCGACCTGGACCGGTTACGTTCGTTTGTGGCTGACCGATTCCAATGGGACAAGACCAAGGCAGACGAACATCTCCTCCCGGTGATGCGGAAGCTCTCTGAGACCAACTTGCAGGCGCGCATTGAAGATTTTTTTGGCCCAGCAACGCTTGTGCGCACACAAAAGGATCATCCTAGTCAACGTGTCCGCAAGGCGGTGGATGTTCTCCTGGGCCGCACTGTAAGGAAGCTTTCTACAATTTAAAAAAAATCTCAGTGCTCTTTTTTCCTTCGTTGCAGCCAACTGAGGGGGTGTCGGAAGCTGCTGCGACCAAAAAGCCCCGAAAGCCACAACCGGGCGCTGCAAATGCCAAGAAACGATCGACAAAATCCTCAAAATCTCAACAAGTTTAAATGTTTGAATGCGTAACAAAAAACAAAAAAACAAAAAATGTATCCTGTGCCTATGCTGCAATAACTGACGTGAACTGATTGCCCTCGACGTGAATGAGGCGGAGGTTTGGGGGGAAATCAATCTTGGTGGAAAGAAGATTGTGGGCGAGTCCGATTCCTAACCAGAAGGCCAGAAGCGGTTACGAAACATAAAAGTAATTTGGTTATCAATACCAACGAGCGATGGCAGGCTAAGAAGATCGGCATGGATGCCAGAAGAGGTGATCTTGTTGTTATTGAGCTGCAACCACTGCAAATGGGTGAGAGACGCGAGCTCGCTCGGTACTTGGAGCAGACGGTTGTGGTCCAGGTAAAGACGAACGAGATTTCTATTATCAATTGCACTCATCAGGGGCCCGAGTGCACAAATGTGGCACGCCTTACGTGATTTCATAGACAAACACTGGTACTTGATCGAGTTGGTTGTGAGCGAGCGAGAGATCGCGCAGACGTCCAGCATTCGCGAGATCGTGGGACCCGAACGAAGAGGTCAACAGACGGTTGAAACTCAAATCCAGAGTCTCCAGCGCGTTCAGGTCGCTGCTCCATCCGCTCTCGAGTGTCTCGATGCTATTGGACCTGGCCATGATGGAGCTTGTCAGTCAAAAGGAATGAAACTGGTCACAAATTACTGCAGCGACAGAAACTTGAGCTTGGTCAGTTTACTTAATGCAGCCGGCACCGTCGTAATAAGGTTGAAGCTGCAAAAACAAAAACAAACAAACATAAAAAAAAAAAAACATACGTGGAGATAAGAACAGGCCGCGCGCAGTCTACCTAGTCAGGAATACCTAAGGTCTAGACGCTCCAGGCTGGGCGCCAACGACCCCAGGACGTCGACGGTCAGCAGAGAGGCCAAGACGTTGTGTGACAGCGACAGCTCCTAGTACCACGGTGCAACGTTCAGTCAGCACACCAGCCAACACAGAAGAAGAAGGCTATTCCGTACGCGTATGTTGTTGAACGTCCCGTCCGTCAGGGCAGCAGGCAGGACCGACAGTCTGAGCTGGCTGAATATAACGCGACTGCTTGGTTCCCCTGGTGTTGCCGGTGTCGCCGTCGGCTGGCCTACGGCGAGAAGGATCTTGTCCAGCTGATACTGCAGCAGCTGCAGGTCGGCACGGTGGATATCGAGCTTTGCCTTGACCGCCAAATATTTCTGTCCCAGACGACAACAAACACACATGGGTTCGTTTCACGCTGTTTTGACAGACATACGGTGTTGGTCAGGTGCATTTGGTTCGACCCGGACTCGTAAGCAGCGGCACGTTGGCGCAGAGCCTGTTCGAGCACAGCCCCCTGGTTGATCAGGTGGCGGAGAGTTTTGGCGGTTTCCTCAGCGTTCATCTTGCGGAACTGGCTGCAAGTTGGTCGAAATAAAAACAAAAACGAAGACAAAGACAGGAAACCTGGGCTAGATCCTACAGTACGAGCAAGAGAACAGACGAGTTATTTTTTTTTTAATTTTCATCGCTGGACTGGTCTGCGCCGCCCCCCGAGCCCCCTCCCCCCATCGGGATGTCAATCTCCAGGTCAAACGTGGCGCCAGCCGTCAGACCGGCATTGCTGGCCTCGGTGAGGGCGTTTGGATTGCTCATGGAGACGATCTTCTTGAGGACACTCAATTCAGCCGAATAGATCCTGTTTTGTCTCTCCACGACCCGGATGCGCGTCTCCAGGTCACTGACGTACTCCTTGCGCTTGCGGCGGCATTCACGGGCCGCCTCGCGGTTGCGAATCATTCGTCGGACGCGCTTGCTGGCAGTGTCCTCGACGGCAGGGCTCACAGGGAACTTTACATCGGCAAGGATGTTTGCCGTTGTCGAGTCGAGTGCTTTTTTTTTTCCCTGTTGGTTACAAAAACAACCAAAAGGAGAGACACGTACTGATAGATGTCGTATGGCCTTTGACCGGGGTGGACACTGACGGCAATGGGGACGGCAACACGGCGGAAGATAGTGATTTCCCCTTTGCGGTCGAGGAGGACACAGCGGAGGACGGTGGCGTCGAAGGAGATAGGGGCCCCCCCGTAGGAACGGCGATAGGCTCGTCGGTCGCGCTGGAGGTTGCCCGCCGTTTAGAGTGGGAGTCGGTGGACTCTACTTGTATCCAAGACGGCGGCGGGGCGTCCTTGCCGGGCGACAGCGGTGACCCGCTTCCGTTAATCAGGGGAGTTGTTGGGGGCTTTGGCCGGATCGTGGGCGGCGTAGACCTGTACTTTCTAATCATGCCAACGGGAGCCTGCTGCTGTCCAGGCAGGCCGGGAGGCGGTGGGAAGAAAGGGATGAACGGGAACCCGAGCGCAGCCGCTGCCTGAGCCGCAGCCGCCATCCTCTCAGGTGACACCCCCGTCGCTAGCGCGGCTGAAATAATTGCTGGCGAAACCGGTGTTGTTGGGCCGGCCACGGCCTGGCTCCCTTTGCTCGGTGTCATTGGCAGCATGCCTCCTGCAACCGGTTCAGGAGGACGTTAGATTCGAGAGACGTGCTCGACGAAAAATAAAATATATCCACATATAAAAAAGTTTTTTTTCTCTCTCGCATCAGACTCAGTAATAATCGCCGTCTGTGTGCTTGGACTCATCAAACCACCAAGTTCGCATCGTGCGATCTTCACTGCAACTGCAAGCGTAAAAAAAAGGAATAAATCAACATACGGCCTTTTTTATTTTTCCCGATCAGGTACCTCACGAGGAGTTGCTGATGGGAGTTCCAAACAGCACTGTACACTGTGGACTGATGGCCACCGAGTCGCTGGAGAATGTGACCGCTCTCCGAGTCCCACAGATGCACAACTCCGTCCTGCAAATAGAATAATATATAAGTTTTTTTTTGTAAAAAAATAATCTCCTTACCTCGGAACCACCGAGGACAAGCGACTTGTGCCCGAATCCGCTCCGAACGAAATTCTTGGAAGTATTCTGGTGTCCTTTCAGGCGTTGCTTTGTTTGCAGCTGTAACAAGAAGGAATATTGTTGAGATAAATACGATCGAAAAAAAGAAAAATACCATGCGTAGATCCCATAGGCGGTTCGAGTTGTCCTTGGAGCCAGTGAGCAGTAGTGTGCCTGCAGAGTTGATTGCTACCGAGGTGATTTCACCAAGATGGCCGGTGAGCGTGTTCACACAGAGGCCAGAGGAGAGGTCCCAGAACTTGACAGTGTGATCCTTCGAACCCGAAACGGCGAGATTGCCGTGAGGGTTGAAGACGGTCGATGTAACCGACGTGCGATGGCCTGTAAATACTTTGACGACTGCACCCGTGCGAACATCAATCAGTCGGACAGACTTGTCGTAGCCGCCCGTTATCAGATGGTTTTGGCCAGGGTGGAACCTGATTTTTATTTTATTTATTTATTTATAAAAGCACTCTGCACTTACTCGACAGCGTAGAGGTCTCCCGAGTTGAAATCGTATGTGGAGGTGGCATTTGCACTGAGTTTGTGGATATCCCATAGCTTTACGGTTCCATCGGCTGACGCGCTCGCAAGCACTGTAGCCGAGGTGTTGGAAGACAGGTCCCATCTTCAAACATTATTTCACATTCAGAAAAGGGAAAAAAAAGAAAAAAAGAAAAAAACGCACATCCTCGACGTGTGGCCCTTGAAGGTTGTCAGCGCAGCGCCATTGGCGGTGCTCCAGACTTTGATGGTCGTATCGCTGGATCCTGACGCCAGCCGGAGCCCTTCGTTTCCAAGGAACTCGACGCACTTTACATTTTCAGCGTGGCCCTCGAGAACATTCTTGCATGCGTTGGGGATAACAAAGGACGAGTAGTCTTCAAGCAGTCTAATTAGAAAACGGGAAATTGTCGTTCAAGCTTTTCAAAAAAAAAAGGCAAACAGTATGCTTTACGTCGTAATCTTTGGAGGGACTTTGGGATGGTACCGCGAGGACTTGATCTGGTACGCCACTGCTTGTCGTAGCATTGTTACTAGACGATCTTGGGGCACATGCTCGGGGCCTTTTTGTTGTTTGAAATTTTACTATCTTACTTGATTACAAAACAATAAAACAATACCCGCATTCTCAATGGCATCAAAGTCAAGCATGGACTGAAATTCTTCCAGGAGCATTTCGCGTGAAGGACCAACCCCTTGCCAGTTCTTGAAGGAAGGGGCCTCTTGCACTGACCGACAACTGCAAAAAGAAAACAAACCTTACTACTCCTGTGCTTGCGATTTTTTCAAAGTACGTGAGCAAGTAGCACAGGTCCTTGAACTCATCTGGCGTGGTCTGATGTTGCTCCAAAGGCTTGAGACGCTTGGTCAAGTACGTGAAAGCCTGTTTGGGCCCTGAGGGTCACAACAAGTACGGTATACGAAAACCGACGAGCACAAACCTTTTGGTACTCACCACTGTCAATGTACTCGAGGTACTGCTGCTTGTAGATGGCGTACAGAAACGTCTTGTTGCTGTTTTTGAGGCCCAGCTTGGACACAAGTCTCTCGACCTCTGCCCAGTCTCCATCTGCCAGATGGTGGTGTTTGTCATGAACGGCATCACCCTTCAGTCGTGTTCTGTACCTCGGATGGCTTTGCGGATCGCACGCGTGTCCGTAAATTTTTCACGCCCTGCTGCAATCTTGACACTCGTCTCATCCTGCGCAGCGTTCAACACGCTGAAATAAACCAATCAAGCAACACCGTACCTGTAAGGTCATCTTGGACGCCTGGTAGCCCTCATCCTGGAGGTAGCTGATGATGAGCTTGAGGATATCCTGTGCATGGATGTTTGGAACCCCCTCCCAGCGTTCATCGCGTCTCCGTACCTCCTTGATTCGCTTGTCGTTGGGGTCGACGAGCTGGTCCATGTCGTCGATGGCGGAACGCACACTTTCCGGGAAAAAAAACAAACTGATGATGCACAAAGACCACAAAAACGGCCAGGCCAGGCTGAGCGTGGCCCAGGTGGAGGAGATTTTCTACAAGCTTGACGTGGCCGAGCGCCGGTCACTGGCGGATTGGGCCAAGGAACAGAGCAAGGTCGTGCCGCTGGCCGAACGGGTCGTCTTTCTGCCCAAAGGTATGTTTTTTTTTTACGACAGAATCGCGGAAAAACGAGTGCGGGAAAACAGACAGCGAGGGACGGCCGACGTCTTGGCAAGTGCGCACGATCGACACTGGCCGTCTCGTGCCGTTCCACTGGCCGTCGATCCTCTTTCGTGCCGTTCCGCCGATCGACACGACCGAGAACCTGTTCAAGATGTCGACCTTTGTCCTGCGCGACCTTGCCGTGCCAATGGCGATGGCGAATGCTCGGTACGAGCGCATCAGCGAGCTTGCAGTGGTGGCCGTTGCAGCCAAGCTAGACTGCATCAATGCGTTTGTCCGGTCGCAGGTCCTGCAGGATTCGATCCAGCGCGCGTCCCAGCCCATTGACGACGACGACGGCGACGACGACGAGGGCGACGACCTGCGACAAGATCCAAACGCACCGCTCAATCCTGCCATCCGCGAAGAGGCCAAACAACTCAAGCTGATGTGGGAACAACAGGGCAGTGCAAACCTCCTCCGTTCTTTCACGCATGCTGTCTTTCGAATCCGCGGCGAACTGGACAGTCCGTTTGCGATTCTGTACTCGTTGCCCGACAAAGACTTTGTCCTCGTACACTTTTGGCACGGCGAGTTAATGCAACCCTTTGTGAAGACGCAGCCGCTGTTTGCAAAGAGGGAATCGTTGCTCTGGCCCATTCTAGACCACAGCGTCAAAACAGCGTCACCCGAGGTCCTTTGTTCTCGCCCAAGTTGCACCAAGTCCAGCGGACCGCCAACGACGAGCAACACCGGTGTCGATGCGGCTCTCGTAATGGCTTCGTTTGAGCGCCATCTCTCGTCCAAGGACAATGAGCGAAAGCGCGAGGTAACGCCCAAGCAATAATTTTTTTTTTTCCCCTTTTTTTAAAAAAGAAAACGCCTTTTTCCAGATTGTCGACAAAGTAAAAGCAGTATGGCGAGATGAATTTGAGCCTGCGATGGGAAAGGAGCTGGACGAGGTCGGCCCTGAAGGCTCGCGTACGACCAAAAAATTTTTTATTTTTTTTTTTTTTTAGAAAAAAAAAAATAGAACGAGAA
>Ga0302230_10001500_pt1 | contig 15182 bp, 26 predicted proteins | sample II_Palsa_N2_1_FD_193523 | JGI IMG/M metagenome (GOLD analysis project Ga0302230, IMG submission 193523) | Peat permafrost microbial communities from Stordalen Mire near Abisko, Sweden - II_Palsa_N2_1 | ecosystem: Environmental > Terrestrial > Soil > Palsa > Peat permafrost | place: Sweden... | reverse complement strand
CCCCCTTCACAACGGACATTGCAGGGTTTGACGAGGAGCATGTGTCCTCTTCGGATGACGACGTCGAGGGACAAAACAACAGGTCGGCCCGAAAGTCTCGCAAGCGACGCTTCATCGTCGACGAAATTGTACGCACCGAAGAGACGCACTGCCAGCAGATGAAGTACATCTACCAGTCGATCGTGCTTGAGCTGCGTCGGTCCAGCCGACTCACCGATCCCATCATGCCTGCCGAGGAAATTGATGCCATCTTTAGCACGTTTGAGGAGATGCTCACGGTACCAAGACTATGGTGTTCAATTTCATAATAAGACACGTCTTTTATGTTTTGCTTCTCCAGATCCACGCAGACCTCTTGCTCGCCTTGCAGCCCAAACTCGCATCGTGGGCCGACGACACCTGCCTCGCGCCGCTGTTTATCAAGCTCTTTGAGAATCCCAAGCCTTTCGAGGACTTTGGAGATAACTTTGTCAAGGGCAAGGATCGCTTCCAGTCGCATGTTCGCCAGTCGCCCAAGCTGCAGGCCCTTTTGGAAAAGTTCTTTGAGGACTCTCGCGTTCGTGTCCACTCAGTGGTCGAGATTCTGAGACTGCCCCTCCAGCGTGTCCCCCGATATCGCGAGCTACTTCGAGGTATTGGCCGGCTGCTTCAGAGCATTGCCTTGTTTTAAAGCACGAAAGCGAATAGAACTGTCGCTGTACACGAGCCCTGGCCACCCAGACTACAATGACATGCAGGATGTCATCAAGCAGGTCGAGCTGGTACACAACAAAATCCAATCGCTCACAATCAAGGAGGACTCGATCAAGGCCATGTACCTTGTCCAACAAAACATTATTGGCTGTCCGGTATATGGCTTTTTTTTTTTAATGAAAAAAAATTTTTTTTCCAATGTTAAAACCACACAGAGCACAATCATCAACAGCGAGCGCTACGTCATGTACGAGTTGGACGCGATCGAACTCCATGTCGAGACCAACAAGATCAAGCAAATCGTTCGCATCGTCCTCTTCAACGACCTACTCCTCCTGGCCACAAAGGTAGACCGTCGTCGCGGTCTTTTCATGGAGCTCTTCACGACGACGCTGCACGGATTTTCCAAGGACTCTGAAGCCCAGTACCGCCTCGACGGCCTGTTTCCGCTGCAGGACGTGGGCCTTCTGGATTCCTCCACAGGTTCACAACATTTTCACTTGAATTTTTACTGATTACTATTTTTGGTTTCTACCGCAGACACATATCTCAATGGTCTCGGGAGCTTTTTGGTCCTCTGGGTCAACGATAGCGCGCGCATGTTCCAGGCCACGACCACGGCCAACTTCAAGCACTTTTTGCCCCAGCTCAAGGAGACCCTGCAAAAGTTCCCCATGGCTGCCGAGACCAAGGAGCGATTGAATGTCTTCCAATCGGTTTGTTGTTCAAATAGTATTATTATTATTATTATTTTTCTCATTGACGTGTCTACCAGGGAGAGCACACGGCCGTGATTGCTTCCAACGGAGGGGACCATGACGAAGAACCCTCGCTGGAAAGGACCCGCCGCATGTCGCTCAATCCGATGGCCAGCCGACGTGGCAGGCTGCGGACAAAGTCGGACAGCAAACGAGGCGATCGTCCCAACCTGGACTCGCTCCTCGAAAACCTCTCGTCCGCGCTCAAGCCGACGGCCCCTGTACCCTCTGTCCCAATTCGTCAACCAACTGGCGACGAGAAGCTCGAGGACTTTTTGCAGGATTCCGAAGGGCTCGAGGTTTTTTCGGCTTTCCTCAAGGGGTACTTTCCATATGCGTGCACCGCGGGACTTTTTGACATATATCTTTTTCACTGCTCGCAGAGAGTATAGCTCTGAAAACGTCGAATTTTGGCTCGCAGTGGAGCGTTTCCGTGAGATTGGCGACGCGGACCGTATCAAGGCGGCCGAGCTGATCATGAAGCTCTTTATCAGGCCCAACGGCGATCAGGAGGTCAACATCAAGTACCAGCTCAAGGACAATCTCATCCACCAGTTTGAGGCGGGCGAGGTCGAGGCGACCATGTTTGACACGACGCAGTACGAAAAAAAGGCTTTCTTTTCTTTTTTTTTTTTTTCAGATCCGCCTACTGAACGATTAACTCAACCTTCTTCTTCTTCCTTACAGGAAAGACATTTTCGCGCTCATGGCCACCGACTCTTTCCCCCGTTTCCTCAGGTCCAAGTTCTTCCAAGAGTTTCACCCGGCGGCGAAACAGCGTGATTCCATTTCTGGCACCAGCCCACGATCCGCATCGTCCTTTGACATATAGTTCAATATATGACTAAAAATGCAATAGATATACATGTAAGTTTCTTTTCAGTTTCCTTCCTCCAGAAAGCCGGGATCCAACATTTGGAAGCAACAGAGAAAGGGCACTGCAGTCTGAAAAATGGAGTTTTACAAAAAAACTGAAATGACGCGGAAAAGGACGTCGACAACGCTCGTTGTGCTGCAGCAGACGGCCGACATCGCCGGCGCCGGCGATGCAGCGATAAAGACCGCTGGCACCACGAAGATGACGAGCACCAACGGACACGTGCGCAACGCCATCCTCGCGCTCATGGCTGCCTTTTTCCTGCGGGACGTGATCAAGTACCTGGGCCGTGTTGTGCTCTTCCGCTTCCTCGTACGGCCGCTTAAGAAAGGATGGTTGTGCGTGTGCGTTTGACTGACCGTGTCTCCCCACCAGCTTGGACGCAGCACTCGATCGGGCCGACCTCATTACGAGAGCGGTGCCCAGAGCTTTGCCGCCGTGCTGCACGCCTACAATGTACGCATTGCCTTCGCGACACAGGGCGTGGACAGGACAAAGCACCTGGTGGACAAGCTGCGCGCGGCAAACATCCACGTGATCGACACTGTGCGTGACTGGGACGCGGTGTTTGCGGCCGATGCCTACTTTCGGCTGACGGGCCAGATTGCCTTGGCGGTTATCGATTACCCCAATGGTAAGTAGTGTTTATTCAGCTGTCCTTTCTTCCATCTCTCTCGTGCAGGCGTCCTCAACAGCGTTGCGGCCATTCAGAATGCCCTGCGAGCCGAATCGGGTGTGCTCGTCGTTACTGTGGGCAGCCAACGGCTCGACATGAACAATGGGCTTGAGCAGACGATTGATGCTGCTGTCCTCATGCGAAAGCAGGCAAAGGCCGCCTTTTCCATCACCAATGTGCGTTCCATCAGCGGCGTGGTGATCGATGCGATCAAGACATGCGCGAACGATGTCGTGCCCGGCCCGTGCTATATCGAACTCGCTTGGTATTTTCAAAGATGAACAATTCTTAAAAGGTGGTAAATTCCGTATGAACAGGGAGATGGGCCAGCTCGAGACAGCCGTCCGTGCCAAGTACAATGCAGCTTGCTCGGACAGCTCCTGGTACTCGTTCATTTACCGCTACCGACTGGACTCTGCCTTTGCGACCAACACTGCGCTTGCCCTCACCGAAGGCCGTCACCATCACGGCAGTGAAAAGCTGTACATCTCGCAAGTGGCGGTCGATCGAACTCTGGCTGCGCTGAAGCGAGCAGCTCATCCCCTCATCATCGTCGGGAGCCAGGCGATGCTTGAGAACGCCAAGCTGACCCAACTGCAAGAGGCCCTCCAACGTATCCACGTGCCTGTTGTGACCCTTGAGCGTGCCGTCGGACTTCTCAACACGGAGGACAGTACAGTGCCCGTGGTTCAGTTCCCCGAGCATCTCGCCGGAGTTGGCCACGATGCCGACTGCATCGTTCTCCGTAAGACGACTAAATTACTTGTGGCGTTTTTTTATTTTTGTATTATTGTTTATAGTCGGAGTTGCGCACGACTACCGCATCCAGTACCTTGATTGGGCAAATTCGCAAGCCGTCGTCATCAGCGCGAATCGATGCAAGACCCAAGTCAGCCTCAACAGGTGTGCACACTTTCTTAAAAAAAAAAAACCATTACTAAATAGTGACTTCAAGGTCCCCGACGCTGTCGATAATCACACACCCTGCCGCCTTTGCGATCGCTCTTGCAGAGAGAGTCAAAGGGAGCGAACTCGTGCGCACCGATTGGATGGACGAAGTCGAGTCAGCTCGTCCGCGCATGCTCAGTCCAGAGGCCTTTGCTTCTCCAACCTCTTCGAACCAGCGCAGACTGTGGCTTGCCCTCGGGGAGACTATTCCAAGCAACGCGTTTGTCGCCGTCGACGACAAGTGGGTTGGTTCGTTTGGTTCCCATGTCCTTCGGTACCGAAATAAGTGAAATCTTACGTAAACAATTAAAAGGTGTTCTTTTTTGGGGTGGGTAACAGCTTGACCAACTCCCATTTCCGCCACCTTGAAGCTGGTCCCATCGGAGCCAGCGATCGCCACCTTGGTTTTGCCATCGCATCCAAGGCTGCCAACCCTGCCAATCCTGTTTGGATCATCCTGTCTCCCGCAGACAGTAAACAATTCATACTCATTTTCTCTCTTTTTTTTTAAAAAAGTATTTTCTCCAGCTGATGCAAACATCCTTGTGACGCTCAAGACACTTCAGTCCCTCGGGGGTCCAGCTGTTTTATTGATTGTTTCCAGTGCTGCCGCCGGCTCGTCAAGCGACGCAGCGCCTTCCGTCGCCATCGACTGGACTTCCGAGTTGTTCCTCAGCAAGAAGCTGCGCGTCTCCGCCCTCCGGCAGAGCGTCCTCGTGTCAGAGCTCGCCCAGGTCGCCCGCAACGTCTCCTGCTCCATCGTGGAAGTTGCCCTCGAGTGAGGAATAGATTGCTTTCGATCTTGTGAAATGTGTCGACTATGGGTACATTAATAACTCAGCTGCTGCTGCTGCTTCCACCACTCGGCCCCCCGAAGGACGACTTGGGCGGTGGGGCCGCTGCCCTTTGGATCCATTCAAACTATCGAATCGCAAAGCGATGAGAACACACAAAAGTCGCGAAGGAGGGTTTTTGGTACCCATATTTCGCTGACGGTCACCAGGCTTGAATAGTAATCGCCCAGCGCATCGCAGTTTTTCTGAAAGCGCGCCACCTCGTGCTCGAGCCGCTCAACCTTTGTCGTCAAATCTGAAGCGGGACCCCTTCTTAATTTTTTGATGCGCGCAAACGGCCAAACCTTCAACCGCGGCGTCCATCTTTTAGGAGTCAGAAACGTGACTCCCATACTTTCATTGGCCGCAACAGAATGAGTGCTGCTGTCCTCAAGCGCACGTTGTCGAGCAGCGGCAGCGAAAGCGACGGCGGCGACCACGGTGGCAGCAACCACAGCAGCAGCGACGAGGAGAACGGCGTGAGCAGAGGCGGTGACGAGGACGAGGACGACTTTGTTGATGGCAACAAGGCCGATTCACCAAAGGGCTACAAGGGGAGCGGCAAGGGCGGCAACAACAGCAGCAGCAGCAGCAGCAGTGGTAGCGGTAGCGGCGGCGACGACGACAGTGCAAGTGGCAGCGCCGGCGACAGCAGCAGCAGCGAAGGAGGCAGCGACGAGGACGCTATGGACACGGACAGCAAACGTGCTCCCAAAGCGGGGCCCAAGTCACTCGGTGTCGCCGCTGCGGCTGCCAAAGCGGCCCCCCCTGCTCGTACCCGCACGTACACCTCGGAGGACGAGGAGGACGAGGAGGACGACGAAATGCCAGGGTACTACAACGAAAAAAGATCGAACTGGGAAGAGGGTGATCTGTTATATTTATTTTTTTTCCTCCTGTGCTTGCTCTCGTTTGACTCTCTCTCGCTGTCCTTCTTTTTTATGAGGTGGGAATTGGGCATAGTCTACGAGGGCGCAAGTGGGGGTTGAAGCGGCTACTAAAACCGGTTTTTGAATTACTCGCAGGCAATCGAGAAAGCGTGGTCGCAAGCCCAATGTGGTCCCAAAATCGGAGCACACCGATTTTGAGCTCGACCCCGACCTGTATGGCCTGCGTCGGTCCGATCGTGCACGCGCTACGCCTCAGAGGCTGCAGGTACCTCTGATATTGCCTTTTCTCCGTGCGACATCAAGTTCCGCTAACGAGTTTCTTCTCGTAGACCGAGCAAGTCTCCGCCCCATCCAACAAGGGCAGGGGATCTAACAAGGGCCACTCATCCAAGCAGAGTAAGCCTTTTTGTACTTTGCACGCTCGTATTTTCTTATGATAATTGCAACTAGGCAAGCAGCGCCGGAAAGCCGACGAGGAGGACTCGTTCAGCGAGTCGGATGAGTCTGATGACGGCGACTATGGTGGCAGCGGCAAGAAGAAGCATAAGAAAAAGTCCTCAAAGAGCAGCAAAGTAAAGCTGTCCAAGGGTGGTGCCAAGGGCAAGAGACGGAGGATCGACGACAGCGACGACGATGACGACGATTTTGGTCGCGTGCGCTTCTCTGGTCGCAAGACAAAGCAAACCAAACGCTTTGGACGGGGTGGAGCGAACGGCGACGAGGACGACGAGGACGACGAGGAAGACGACCAGTCAGAGCTGGTAAGGAAGATCTGTTTGGCAATAGGGGTTTTGCTTAAAATAAGCGCTACGAAGGATGAGGACGACGTGACCGAGTGGAAGTATGTGAACGAAGAACCTGAGGGCGAAGGTATGTTGCATAGGGACACAGGATCGCACTAACAGAGCGCATAGACGGAACGACCGTTGAACAAATTGAGGATCACCGCTACAAGGTTGTCGCTGCAGGCTCGGAACATGCTACTTTCAGTATGTGTCACCATACTTTTGCTCTCTGTCATCTTACTTGTTTGCTGATTGCTCTCGTCCGCTAATCTGCAGCTGACGACCCCAGCACCGGTGGGACACTCGAGTTGTTTGTCAAATGGAAGGGGCGATCGCACTTGCACGCGACCTGGGAGACTGTCGCGAATTTGTCAACCCAAAAAGGTATTGTGTTTGTTGCCCTGTTGGCTGCTTGTTCAACCCCCCCCACACACACACACACCACCACCCACACACCCATTGGACACCAGGCTTCAAAAAGGTTGAAAACTACCTAAAGAAAGTAAACGACGAGGTTTCCAGCCGCACCTACGCCACCGGGTAATCCCCATCAAAAATGAAAAACAATAATCGTTTTTTTCTCGTTACTCATTTTTTTTTTTGTGCTCTCAGTGACCAACTGGAGCAAATCAACATTGACCGGGAGATGAAGCGCGAACTTTTGGCCGAGTGCTCTATTGTCGAGCGCATTGTGAGCGCAAAGCCTGCGGACGACGGATCCGACAACACCATGTACTTTTGCAAGTGGCAGGGCCTCCCTTACAGCGAGTGCACATGGGAAATCGACACGGACATTGCCAGCAAGTGCCAGGACGAGGTACTGTTCCGTCCACCAGAGTGCTTTGGTCATTTATCGCTCTCGACAGATTGACGACTATCTCAACCGCGTCAGCAGCGACCGCACCCCGAGTGGACGACCGCCTGCACGACCCAACAGCGTCCAGCCCATGAAGCACCAGCCTAAATACCTTGTTGGCGGAACGGTACTGTTATTGTGCATTATTGGATGCGAGCTAATGAACAAGAATGGTCTCAGCTCCGAGACTACCAGCTCGAGTCGCTCAACTGGCTGACGTACTCGTGGTGCCACAAGAAGAGCGTCATTTTGGCAGACGAGATGGGTCTTGGCAAGACCTGCCAGAGCATCAGTTTTTTGTCACATCTGTACCACAGCTATGGCATCTACGGCCCGTTCCTCGTCGTGGCGCCCCTGTCGACGATCACTGCCTGGTACCGCGAGTTTAGGAGATGGGCCCCCGACCTCAACACGATTGTGTACGTGGGCCGGCCAGACTCCCGTGAGACCCTCCGCATGCACGAGTTTTTCCACACCACCAGCGGAAATCGCAGGGGCTCGATCAAGTTTAATGTCCTCCTGACTACCTTTGAAATGATTCTCAAGGACACTACGGAACTGAGGTACTTTTTTATGACTTGAAAAATGGTGTTTTCCTAACTTGTAAATATCCTATAGCAACATCAAGTGGTACTCCATGGTGGTCGACGAGGCCCACCGCCTCAAGAACAATGAAGGCAAGCTGTACGACGTCCTCAAGGTAATAAGATGCGAAGCGATCCTCTCTTTCTTTTTTTCCCTTCAGTTTTTAATGCTATTGCACAGGCTTTCCCAACCGAGCACCGCCTGCTCGTAACGGGCACACCTCTTCAAAACAACATTAAAGAGCTGTGGGCCCTCCTGTCGTTCCTCCAGCCTGAAAAATACGCCGACTTTGATGAGTTTTCGGAGCGTGTGGGCAAGCTGGAAACACAGGATCAAGTGGAGAAGCTGCACACCGAGCTCAAGCCCCTGTTGCTGCGTCGTCTTAAGAAGGACGTCGAAAAGTCGCTCCCGTCCAAGAACGAGCGCATCCTCCGAGTCGAAATGACGCCTATGCAAAAGCAGTACTACAAGTGGATTCTCTCCAAGAACTTTGCTGCTCTCAACAAGAACAACACTGGCAGTGCGGTACGTTTCGTTTCGTTTCGTTTCGTTTTGTTGTGCGTGTGTGTGTTTTAATGTCAACCATGGGTACAGGCCAAGGCATCACTGCAAAACATCGTCATGGAGCTCAAAAAGTGCTGCAACCACCCGTACCTGATCGAGGGTGCCGAGGCGCACACCAATGACATGCAGGAGCAGTTCAAGAACCTCATCACCAACTGCGGCAAGATGATCCTCCTGGACAAACTGCTCGTTCGCCTCAAGGAGACTGGCCACCGTGTTCTCATCTTTTCGCAAATGGTGCGCATGCTCGACATTCTCACCGACTATGTCCGTCTGCGTGGTTGGGCGTTCCAGCGTCTCGATGGCAGCACCGGTTCCGACGCCCGCAAGGTCGCGATGGACCGCTTCAACGCCGAAAATTCGAGTGACTTTATCTTTTTGCTCTCGACACGTGCTGGAGGGTAAAATCTTTTGTTTTTAATCAAAGTCTAAATATAGCCAAAAAAATTACAGCCTTGGCATCAACCTCGCCACGGCAGACACAGTCATTCTTTTTGACTCGGATTGGAACCCGCAGAACGACTTGCAGGCTCAGGCTCGTGCTCACCGCATCGGCCAAAAGAACGTTGTCAATATCTACCGTCTTGTGACCAAAGTACGTTTAAGTATTTTTTTTTTTTTAATTTACTTCTTGACCTGATGTGTTGAAACAAAATAGGCAACGGTGGAGGAGCAGATCATCGAGCGCGCCAAGAGGAAAATGGTCCTGGAGCATCTCGTGATCAAGTCGATGGACACGTCTGGCAACACTGTCTTGCGGACACACAACAGCGCCGACCGATTCAGCGCAGACGACCTGCAGGGCATCCTAAAGTTTGGCGCGGAGGAGCTGTTCAAAAAGTCGGACGAGGAAGAGAAGCCGAGCGAGGATCTCGACATTGACGAGATTTTGGCACGTGCAGAGGCTCACGAGACCAAGGACGAGTCGGCCCACGAGGAGCTCCTCAACTCGTTCAAAGTCGCCGATTTTGGCACATCGACCGAGGCCAACGCCAACTGGACCAAGTAATTGTTTTGAAGAATGCGCGAATTTTGTTCTCATCAATATTATATTATTAGCATCATCCCAGAGGGCGAGCGCCTGAAAGCGCAGCAGGACGAGGAGATCAAATTTTTGGAGGCTACGATCATCAACCAGCCGCGGCGGCGCACCAACGTTGTCAAGTACACCGAGGACAACACGCCCGACGAAAAGGACAAGAAGGGTGCCAAGAACAAGAAAAAGACGTCTGAAAAGGCCGAAAAGTCGTACAAGGGCTCGTCCAGCGGCGCGGGCGCAGATCCGCTTTCGTTTGCACAGCCCGAGATCCGCGCCCTTGTCAAGGCTCTGCGAAAGTTTGGCTCGCAGCCCGACATTCTCGACGTGCTCATCAAGGAGGCCGAGCTCGGTCACAAGGAAGAGGTAGCAATCTCACCATTTATTTCGTTTTTCTTCTTGCTCAACGTGGATGTGCAGGATGCCGTGACAGAACTGATCGACCGAATCAAGACGAGCTGCAAGGAGGCCATTGACACAGCCAAAAGGGAGAAGGAGGAGAAGAAGGCGAACGCCACTGCGGACCAAACCAGTGCCGAGAACGCAAACTCGCAGCTCTCTGATCCCGAGGATGACAAGGACGCCGCTGCGGCCGGCACAGCTGCCTCTGCCGCATCAAAGGACGGCAAGGAGAAGAAGGAGAAGGAGAAGGACCCCACCGCCCTCGTGGAAGGTGTAATAATCAACGCTCACGAGCTGGTGGAACGTCTTGACGACCTCGACAACCTGCGTCGTCGCATCGGGTATTTTTAATGTTCCTTTTACTGTCTGACAATTTTTATTTTTTTTTTGCTATTTGAAATTGCAGATCAAACCCCAAGGCCTTCCGCCTGCAAATCGCGTCCAACGTCAAGGGGTGGGTGGACTGGAAGCCCAAGGACGATGCGATGCTTCTTGTGGGCCTGTCCAAGCACGGCTACGGTTCGTGGGCCGAAATTGCCGCGGACGACGAGCTCGATCTGGCCGACAAGATCAACTTGGTTGAGGAGAAGAGCGACGACAAGGACAAGAGCGACAAGGAAAAGGACAAGAAGAAGGGCCCGCAAAAGGCCAACTCAAAGATGCTCGGAGGCCGTGTCAGCTACCTGTTCAAGTTTTTGCGCGAGAGCGAGCGAAACAAAAACAAGCGCATCAACTTGAAGCCCAGCTCCAAGGACTCTTCCAGTTCTGCCAAGGGTATTTACGAAATAATTACTCAAAAAGCTAACTCGGAAGGGGGCGCCCAGCAGAGAGCGGCAAAGCAGACAAGGACAAGGACAAAGTCGATGAGGACGACTTTACTTCAGCGCCAGGAGAGGACAAGAAGGCGCACAAGAAGCCGTCCAAGGAGGCCAAGCCGCCCAAAGAACCGAAAGCGCTCAAGGAAAAGGCAGCCAAGGAACCCAAGGCGCCCAAGGAGGCCAAGCCAGCAAAGGAACCCAAGGCACCCAAGGAGCCAAAGAGTAAGGACGCCAAGCCGATGAAGCAGACCAGCATCACTTCGTTTGCGTCCAAGTCGGGCGATGATGCGAGTGCCACCGAACTCGCGTAAGGAAAACTATATTTTTTTTTTTTTTTTTGATGATAATCACTAAATTAAAAAAACAAAACAAAAACTACAGCCCTGTCAAGGCCCAACTCAAGCAGCTCAAGGACGGACTATCCAAGATGGAACGTGAGGACCTCAAACGAGTTGTCCTTGCCATCGGCGACCAAATCAAGACCGTTGCGGCCAAGAAGTCTGACTCTGCTTATGCCGAGGTCCTGTGGAAACACGTTGCTCTCAAGTGGACTGAAAAGTCGTCGAGCCTGACATCGGAAAAGTTGTACAAGATCTTCCAAAAGATGGACAACGATCGCACCGCCTCGTCGTCAGCAGCCCCGTCTGCTCCTGTCCATAATGGTGCCGCCTCCTCGTCAGCGAGCAAGAGCGAGCCGGGTGCGGCACAACCCTCGCAGGCCCCCCACCATCATCACCACCTTACTCTGTCCCTACCGCACAGCAGCACCAAACGTCCTCATGACTCCGATACTCAGAGCACCACGAGCGCGGTGGCAACGTCCGATCTGCCCCCAACTAAGAAGCCCAACGTGGCGGTCGATCCACCAACAGCAACAGCCGGAGAAGGAGCAGCTCCCCCGCCATGACGATGAATTAAAAAGCCAATCTGTCTAGCCCTCTGTACATCAATCCTTTGGGAAGAAAAGAAAGCAGTCTCATCGAAATACCTTTTTTTTTTAAAAAAAAACAAACAAACTACTGATCCTGGTATTTCGTGCGTCTTTTTATTTCTGTCCTTCAGTTCTTAGACGATGAGACGGAAGGACGCGGCGAGGGGACCGACAAAGATCTGGTGGGTGCCTGCCTGGATGACCTTTTGTGTCTCGTCGATGCCGTAGAACGCGAGGGTCTCGATCTCGACCGTAGCGGTGACGACGACGGATTCGCCGGCGGCGAGGAGGACCTTCTCAAAGTGGAACAGCAGCTTCTCCTCGGGGGTGACCTCGCGGACGTCGTCCTTGATGAACCACAGGACCGACTCCTTGCCCGCGACCGAGCCCGTGTTTGTGACACGGACCGAGGCGGTGATGGTGCCGGCCGGCGCGGTGATCGTTTCGCTGGACAGGCTCAGCTCAGAGTAGGAAAAGGTCGTGTAGGACAGGCCGTGCCCGAAGGGCCACTGGAAGTCGGCGGCCGAGGTGGGCGTGAAATAGTACTGCATCGGGACCTGGTTGTGGTTCTTGGGGTAGGTCACGGGCTGCTTGCCGCTGGGGTTGACCTGGCCGATCAGCACCTCGGCGATGGCCTGGCCACCCTCGAGGCCGGGCACGAGCGCGTTGATGACGGCGCCGGCGCCATCGACCGCGCCGTGCAGCAGGCGAGGCCGGCCGCCGATAAGGATGACGACAACGGGGCGGCCCGTGGCAATGAGCGCCTTGAGGAACGTGAGCTGGCCGGCAGGCAGAGCGAGATCTATAGGATATGTTTTACAGTTTGTCGTTACGTCTTTCTCTCTAGTACCTTCGAGGTCGCCAAAGCCCTCTGCATAGTGGTCCTCGCCCAAGGCGACGATGGTGACGTCGTTGCTCTGCGTGGCGTTGATGGCGCTGGCGAGGTCCTGCTCGGTGTACCCGCCGTTGATGTTGAAGCCGGTCTGGTGGGTGATCGTCACGCCCGAGAACTGGGCCGCGACAAGCTGGAGGCCCGTCAGGACGGTGTAGCCAAAGTCAAAGAACTCGTCTGATGGCGAACCTTGCCTATCAAAAATAAGAATAAATAAGTAGACAAAGAAAGCAAAAAACAAATGTACCAGCCAATGGTCCAGCCGCCACACAGGTTGGTGAGCGAGTCAGACGAGGGGCCGACGAGGAAAATGTTCTTCTGGACGTTGAGATCGAGAGGCAGGGCGTTGTTGTTGTTCTCGAGGAGGATGATGCTCTCGCGGGCAAGCTCCAGGGCCTGGTCGCGGTCCTCGCGGCTGCCGATCGTGTCGAGGAGGGGGCTGTTGAGGTCGGGGAGGGGGTTGTCGAGGAGACCGAGGTCCTCCTACAAATGCAAGTTTAACGTACAGTACTAAATAAATAAATAAAAAAAAGATGGGCCCACCTTGAGCTGGAGAATGCGGAGGGCGCTCTCGTCGATGCGCGACTCGGGGATGGTGCCCTCTCGGACGAGCTCGACGACGTCGGTGTAGAAGCGGAGATCGAGCGCGACCATGCTCATGTCGACCGAGGTCTGGTCAAGGACGATGCGGGCGGCATCCTTGCTGTTTAAAAATCCAATTAGCATATCCCTCTCTATTGTTCTTTTTGGGATGGTACGTGTCCTCGGCAGTGTGGTGGCCAGTGACAAGGTCGTTGATTTCTCCATAGTCGGTGACCATCATGCCCTCGTAGCCCATCTCGTCGCGGAGGAGGTCCTTGAGGTACTTTTTGGAGGCGACCACGGGCTCGCCGTTGACGTCGTTGTAGCACTCCATGACCGTGGCCACGCCAATGTCGACGGCGTTCTGGAACGAGGGCACGTGGTACTGGCGCAGCTGGCGGTCGGGGATGTGCGAGGTGGTGCGGTCCTGGCCGTTGCGGGGTGCGCCGTAGCCGATAAAGTGCTTCATCGTGGCGGCCACGCGCAGCTCCGATGAGAGCTCGGCGGGGAAGCCTTGGTAGCCCTTGATGAGTGCGTCACCGAGAACGGTCGCGATCTTTTTTTTTATTAGCATTAGTTGTCGTTACTTGTTCCATTTCATTTTTGGATCTGGGGGCGGGTTCGTACGTGAGGGTCCTCGCCAAACGACTCAAACATGCGGGGCCAGCCAGGGTGCTGGGCAATGTCGAGAATGGGCGAAAAGTTCCACGTGAACCCAACGGCGCGCGTGTCCTTTGCCGTGATCTCTGCCATTTTCATCGAGAGGGCCGGGTTGAGCGCTGCGCCGAGGTTGATCTGGTGCGGGAAGATGGTCGCGCCGCGGATGTAATGGTGTCCGTGGACGGCGTCGCTGCCGAGCAGCAGCGGCAGCTGGGCGCCGTTGTTGACAAAGATGGTCTGGAGGTCGTAGATAAACTTGACCATGTCGGTCTTGTTGATCGGGGGGCCGACGACGGCCGTGGGAGGGCTCAGGAACGAGCCAATATAGTTGTTCTGCGCAAAGGCCAGCGCCTTCTCCGCGTCGAGCTCGTGCGAGTACACGTTGCGGGCGACCGTGTTGGTCGCGAGCTGGTTGAGTTGACCAATCTTTTGCTCAAGGGTCAAGTCTGCGAGAATCGCCTTGACACGTTCGCTCGGCTCGCGCTTGGGCGACGCTGCACCACCACCCCACACACTTTTCCATTAGAGACAGAGAGCCACCTTGCGTGCTCGTGTGTTACCTGCGGAAACCCCAGACGCACAACAAAGGAGAAGGGCAAAGAGCACGAGACCAACCCCATATTTCGCCATCTTTATTGAAGAAACTGCTGCTTCCAGACAAACAACAAAACAAAAACAACAAACAAAAAACAAAAACGGCGATCTTAGTTAGACATCGGTCGGGATCACAGCGCCCACGTCCTCGTCCGTCTCGATCCCGGCAGTCTCCTGTGAAATGGAAAAAAGAAAAAAAAGAAGAAAAAAAATTGTTTTGAGACACGTTTCTTTTTCGACGGTTGAACGTACGGCCAGGTCCTTGAACTTCATGTTGGCGTTTTCGAGGATCATGTCCATCACGTTCCTGCACTGTGTACGAGAAAAACAAAAGCAAAATTAAAATAACAATCTCGTGTTGTCAACGCGTACCATCCGCTTGCGCTGACGCCATGCCTTGACGTTCTTCTCGTACGAGGCCTTGATCTTCTTGGCCTCGGCCGGCGAGACCGCGTTTTCGCCCCTGCGGAGGGTCGCGAGGCGCTCGCCACGCTTCTCGTTCTGCAATGATTGCGTTTACTTTGTATTTTTCAAAGGCGGACACCGACCTCCTTCTCCAGGATGGCGACGCGTTTCTTGATCTCCTCAAGTGTGAGCGCATTTTGAAGCTTGGATATGCCTATGAGCACAGCAATTAATCGCGCGAAACAACGAGGAGTCAACTCGTACCTCCCGACAGCGCCTTGCTTTCCTCCTTGAGCGATGCCAGCTTCTCCTTGAGCTCGCTGATCTGGTTGTCCATCTGGTCGAGCAGCTCTGGTGACGGGCTCTCCAGTTGGTCCTGGAAAAAAACGAGTGGTTA
>Ga0302230_10001498_pt1 | contig 15203 bp, 9 predicted proteins | sample II_Palsa_N2_1_FD_193523 | JGI IMG/M metagenome (GOLD analysis project Ga0302230, IMG submission 193523) | Peat permafrost microbial communities from Stordalen Mire near Abisko, Sweden - II_Palsa_N2_1 | ecosystem: Environmental > Terrestrial > Soil > Palsa > Peat permafrost | place: Sweden... | reverse complement strand
CAACTCAAAATTAGGATTTCATGGGCCTTTTTTGTATATTATTTGTTCGGACAGTTGTGCGGAGCCTTAATAGGCAAGGATTTTAACCGTTGGAAACTTTGCGATGCTGGTAGCCATGCTCTCTCCTGGTTTGCGGCTCGGGTGGATATGTTTTATACGCCAGGAAAAAGAACACCATATCAGGAACCGATATGCATAATATACGGATCGGATCGATTTCGGGGAGGTCACTTATTATTTGATAAAACAGCAAGATAAAGCCAATAGCGCCTATTGACAAATACAGATAACGATACTTCGGATTCATAACGCAGTAGTTTAAAATGACTTAAGGCCAAAAAAAAATGACCGTACAGCCTTTCTACGTTAATCAGACAAAAAAGATGCCTGTTACCTGAAATATTATTTCAACTCATATTTGGCAGGAATATCCTTATGTTTTTTGAACACAACGGCCGCGAGCGGCGGCACGGTAATTTTGATAGAATGTTCCCGTCCATGCCAATTAACCGTTTCCGTGTTAAGAGGCTTGTCATTCTTCATCCCGCTGCCCCAGAATTTTTCGGCATCCGAATTAAAAATTTCAACCCATTTTGCTTTGGCATGCACACCTACCCTGTAGTCAAAATGGGGCATCGGTGTCATGTTTAGTACTATTACAAGGTCGTTAACCTCCTCATTGCCTTTGCGTTCGTATATCAGGATTGAGTCGTTGGCATTGCCGCCGTCTACCCATTCAAAGCCGTTCCATTGAAAGCTTTTTTCATAAAGTGCCGGTTCCTCGCGGTATAAATGGTTTAATGCCTTTACCACTTCTTTTATCCCCTGGTGGTTCGGATATTCCAGCACATACCAGTCAAGCGATCGCTGGAAATTCCACTCTGTGCCCTGCCCGAATTCGCTGCCCATAAACAACAATTTTGAACCCGGATGTGTAAACATATAACTATACATCAACCTTAAATTCGCGAACTTTTGCCATTCGTCACCCGGCATTTTTCCCAGCATGGAGCCTTTGCCGTAAACCACCTCGTCATGTGAGTAGGGCAGCATAAAATTCTCGGTAAAAGCATAGATCAGGCTGAAGGTTATCTGGTTGTGATGATATTTGCGATAAATAGGATCATCTGAAAAATATTTAATGGAGTCGTGCATCCATCCCATCATCCATTTCATGCCAAAGCCCAGGCCTCCTGCGTAAACCGGGCGGCTTACACCTGTAAACGAGGTAGATTCTTCGGCAATGGTTTGGACATCGGGGAAGTTGCTGTAAACCGCCTCATTAAACTCTTTTAAAAACGAGATGGCTTCGAGGTTTTCATTCCCTCCGTAAATATTGGGCTCCCATTCGCCGGCGTTACGGGAATAATCCAGGTAGAGCATGGAGGCGACTGCATCCACCCGTAAGCCATCCACGTGATACCTGTCGAGCCAAAATATAGCGTTGCTGATCAGGAAGGCCCTGACCTCGTTACGGCCGTAATTAAAAATATACGACTTCCAATCTGGATGAAAGCCCTTGCGCGGATCGGCATGCTCGTATAAATGCGTGCCGTCAAAATTATACAGGGCGTGCGCATCGCCGGGGAAGTGCGAAGGCACCCAGTCAAGGATAACGCCGATGCCGCCTTCATGCAGCTTTTCAACCAGGTACATCAATTGCTGCGGCGTTCCATAACGGCTGGATGCGGCATAGTAACCACTTACCTGGTAACCCCAGCTGGGGTAATACGGGTGCTCCGCAATGGGCATAAACTCAACATGCGTAAAACCCATTTCTTTAATGTAGGGCACCAGCCTATCTGCCAATTGGGCGTAGGTTAAAAACTCATCGGGGCTTTCGGGGCTGCGCGCCCATGAACCCAGGTGCATCTCGTAAACCGAATAAGGCTTGTCTAACCCGTTGTGATTGTGACGGGTATTCATCCAATGCTCGTCTTTCCACTCGTAATAGGTGTCAGCGATGATCGAACCGGTGCGCGGCGCTACTTCCCATCTTAAAGCAAAGGGGTCAGCTTTTTCCATGTCCTGCCCGTTTGTTGAATTAACAAAGTATTTATAAACTTCGCCATTGCCAACATGCGGTATGAATCCTTCCCAAATGCCCGTTCCGTCCCAGCGCGGGAATAACGAATGTGAACTGCGGTTCCAGCCGTTAAAATTCCCGATCACCGAAACATAGTGGGCGTTTGGCGCCCAGACCGCAAAATAGGTACCAATAACCCCGGCGTATTCGACCACGTGGGACCCCAATTTTTCGTACAGCTTGTAATGCTTCCCTGATTTAAAAAGACCCGAATCAAAGTCGGTGAAACGGCTATACACTTCAACGTTTTTCATTTCGTGTTTTATTGGTTCAGGCGCCGCCTCCTCCTTTTTGGACGAGACTTTAGTTTTTTGTGCAGTGGTCTTTGCTGATTTTTCTGCTGGCTTAGCTGCATCAGTTTTCTTTGCAGTGACAGCAGCTTTTGCAGCCTTGTTTGCAACCGGTTCACTGGCGCCGGGATCAGTTTTCTTTTTAGCCATATATTCAGCCCGAAGGCTCGTTAACTGTTAAATTTTTCTATTTCAAATAGTACTTGCTGTATTCCTTTTAATGGTATCCTTATCCAATCCGGCCGGCCGTTTAGCTCATAGCCTAATTCGTAAACCGATTTTTCGAGTAAGTGCAGCTGGAGCAAAAAGTTCATCTCGGTTCGATTGCCAAATATACCTTTAATATCGCCCATCGTTTGGAGGTACGAATCCACGTATGCATCGGTTATCAATTTATACCATCGGTCGGCCGCCTTTTGCAGGCGTAAAGGGTTGATGCCTTTGGTTTCGTCGCTGAAATACAATTTGGAACATACTGCGTAATGGAAGGACCGGATCATGCCGGCAACATCTTTTAAAGGTGAATGCTTGATCTTGCGGTCGGCAATCGAGCTTTCTGGCTCTCCTTCGAAATCAATGATTAAGTAGTCGTTTCCGGTATAAAGCACTTGCCCGAGGTGATAATCGCCATGAATGCGTATGCGCAGTGATTTCAGGTCGCTGCTTGCTATCTTTTCAAAGAAATGACGAATCACCGCTTCGCTGTTAATAAAATCGTCGGCCAATTTTCTCGCGTTATCATCCAACCGTGAATAATTTTCCTTTAATAGTTTAATCCGTTTGTCGAGCAAGTTGCCAAGGTGTTTTTGCAGAAAGCCGATATACGCCGCATCGAATTTCTCCGGCTTAAACGCTGCATTTCCTTTTCCGGAAAGAAGCGCAAGATGCATTTCGGCTGTGCGTTTTCCAAGTAATTCAACCTTTTCAAAAACTTCATCGCGGATCCTGAAATCCCTATCGACAAAGCTGAACAGGAAGTTGTTCAGGTCATCGCCGGTTGCTACCCAGCTGTCTGATCTACTCGAAACTTTTTGCATCATTAAACCAAGCGTAACCGGCGGTGTGCCAGGCCGCTCAAATACCAGGCTGCCGCAATAAGCGGGAATATTTTTAAAGCCTCCGGTCTCTGTCAGGAACTGCAGCATCTCAACTTCGGGGTTTATCTCCCTGAAAAGCTTGCGGTATAGTTTAAAAAAATACTTATTTCCATAAATAAGCGAGGAATTGCTTTGTTCCAGTTCGGGGATCACGCATAGGTAGCCCATGTTCTCGTCCGCAACCGCCAGGCCCTTGCCTTTGTGATAGACTAAAGCGCCCTCGTCCTGAATTGTTTCGGCATTCGACCAGATGTTTTCAAATAACCTCGTCTGAAACCTGAAATCGTAAATGGCATCTATCAGCCAGCCATGTTTTCCATCGGCGTTCAACCTGGTGATAAAAGCCTTGTGGTTAACCTGGCCGATCAGTTCAAAGTCATCTGCCAGGAAGGACACCGGCATGGCATATTTTTCTTCATCGCCATAGGTATAGCCCAAATGCAGGATAACGAGGTAGCTGAGGCCCTCATCATTGGGCATGGTTAAAAACTGCTGTACCTTTAAAAATTTAATCATCCGCGCCTTGCCGGCAAACCACCGGCATTTACGCATGTAATCGTAAAATACATTTTCCTCCAGGAAAGCAATCGCCTCCTTGTCATCCGGGAGCTCCTTCCAGGGTTTATTCAGCGTTACAGCATTTATTTTACCGATCACGTCCATAATACCGCAATTCTATATTTCTATCCTGAATAAATGTACGGGTAAATCCCATGGATTCAACTCAACATAATTCCACTCGCTGTTCCACCGGTAACTCCTGTTGGTCAAAATATCAAATACAGTAAAATCCTCGCCCGGGAACAGCCCCATTTCAAAAATAGGCGTATGAACATGACCGCCCTGCTTGGCGTACGGGTCAAGATTCACCACGCACAAAATGTGGTTGTCCCCTGCTTTTTTATAATAAGCCAAAAGCGCTTCGTTATTAATTTCGCAAAAACTGATATTGTTAGTGCTTTGCAGGGCTGGATTCACCTTTCTGGCGGCATTTACTTTGGTGATCACATCCGTCAGCTTGTTTCTTTTTTCCCAATCCCAATACCGCACTTCGTATTTTTCGGAGTTGAGGTACTCTTCCTTGCCGGGATAGGGATCGTGATACATCAACTCGTAAACAGGCCCAAATATGCCATAGTTGGCTGAAAGCGTCGCCGCCATAAAGTACCGGGTAATAAAACTTGACTCCGCACCACCCTGCAGCGGATAGGGGTTAATATCATGCGTGTTTGGCCAGAAATTCGGACGGTAGTAATCTTTCATTTCCGTTTGCGTTAGCTCGGTCATGTAGTCGATCAACTCCTGTTTGGTATTTCGCCACACGTAATAAGTATAGGATTGCGTATAGCCAAGCTTAGCCAATTCCTTCATCACCTTCGGTTTGGTGAACGCCTCCGACAGAAATATTGTCCCGGGGTATTTTCGCTGTATCTCTGCTATGCACCATTCCCAAAAATTAAACGATTTGGTATGCGGGTTGTCTACCCTGAATATGCGAATGCCCTGTACACACCAGTAATCCAATATGCTTTCCAGCTCCTTCCACAGGTTTTGCCAATCGTCATTTTCGAAATTTACCGGTAAGATGTCCTGGTATTTTTTGGGTGGATTTTCAGCATACTGAACGGACCCGTCAGGTCGCCATTTAAACCATTTGGGATGCTGTTTTACATAGGGATGGTCGGGCGAACACTGGATGGCAAAATCCAGGGCCATCTCCAGGCCGTGGGCGGCGGCTTCTTTAACCAGGTGCTTGAAATCCTGGAGGGTGCCGAGGTCTTTCAAAATGTCTTTATGGCCGCCTTCAGCAAATCCGATTGCGTAGGGTACGCCATCGTCGCCGGGCAAGGCGTTCACCGTATTGTTCTTCCCTTTGCGGAAATTAAACCCGATGGGATGAATGGGTGGAAAATACAATACATCAAAACCCATTTCGGCGATTCGCGGCAGCAAGGCTTCGCAATCTTTAAATGTGCCGTGCTTACCTTCAACCCGGGCGGCCGAACGGGGGAAAAAGCAGTACCAACTGCTAAAGCCGGCCTTTTCGCGATCCACATAAACCTTCAATTCGCGGGAATAAGTGGTAGCATGCTCCAGATTAGGATAATGGTCGATAAAATACTGCATCTCCTTACTCAAAACAGCGTTAACTGCCTGTTCATATTTCGCCGGATCGCGCAGCAAAGCAATCAGTTTGCCGATACTTTTTTGATCCGCTTTACCGGCAAACGTGAGCATCCATTCCAAAAAGTCGGCGCCTATCAGTAACTCCACAGCCAGGTTTTGCCCATCCTGGAATTTTTTCACGAAACCATGATGCCAGGTTAGCGGGTGGTCGACCCAACCAGTTACCGTATAATAATAAAACCCTGTTTTCGGAACATCGAAGGAAGCCGACCAGCGATCGTTGTTAACCAGGTGCATCGGCACACAGGACCATTTAGTCTCCTTCTCGTGCCTGAACAACAGCCGGGCGCCCATGTGGTCGTGTCCGTCTGTAAATAGGTCCGCCTCAACTTTTACCGTTTCGCCTGCAACTTTTTTTATATAGAAACGCCCGGCGTCAATTTCGGGCGTTACATGTTCAACAACAACTCTTTGCAAGCCTTGTTCGGTCATTTTGGTGCTATAACGGTTATCGGTTTAATAATTGAATATATTCTTTTAAGTCTAAAGCCTAAAGTCGAAAGTCTTAAGTCAGTATTGTGCTTTTTTGACTTTCGACTTTCGACTTCAGACTTTAGACTCAATCAACCACCATCTGCAAAAAGTTCTTGCGTAATTTTAGCCGCAATATTTTATCTTTTTCAAAGGTAAACTCCTTGACTACCTTGCTGTCAACGATTATCCGTGTCGGTTTAAAAGGGAGCCCAATTACCTCAAATGAGTAGTTCTCATATCTCGGCGTGTACAAGCCCTCCATACTTTGCTGGATGGTTAACTTATTGTTCTTACCGTGAACCACATACTTCTTCTCCAGGTAGATGTCCTGCTCGTAGGCGAACGTCTCTCCGTAATCCTCAAACAAAAAGGAATTTACTTCGTAATCGCTGTAATACACTTTGAGCTTAACTTCCTCGATCTCCCTTTCGCCGACGTATTGCATTACCGGATATTCTGGAATCACCGACCCGGCTTTTATAAATATCGGCATAGTTTCCAGCGGGGTTGCCACTTCAACTTCTTTGCCGCCGTCAACAATTTGGTTGGTCCAGAAATAATACCATTTACCTTTTGGAACATATACCTTCCTGCTTTTTTGCCCGGGTGCAAGCACCGGGCAGATCAGTATTTTATCGCCGTACGTAAACTCGTCCTGCCTGAAATGGTTTTTTACCACCTCTTGTTCGTGCATCACTATCGGCCGAAGGATTGGGAACCCGTAACGATGATGTTCCCAAAAAACAGAATACATGTAAGGCAGCAAGCGGTATCTTAATTCAATAAACTTGCGGTTGATGCTTGTAAATGGCTCACCAAAGCTCCAGGGTTCACGCTCTTTGGTGTCACCCGCCGAATGCGCCCGCATAAAGGGCGAAAAAGTGCCCAACTGTATCCACCGGGTAAACAGCTCCCCGTCGGGCTCACCGCTGAAACCGCCAATGTCAGTTCCGCAAAATGATATGCCCGATATCGAAAGCCGCTGGCATTGAATGTTTCCCAAAATCAGGTGCTCCCACGAAGCCACATTGTCACCTGTCCATACCGACGAAAACCTTTGCACACCTGAGTATCCCGCCCTGGTAATGGTAAACGGGCGCTTATTTTTCATGATCTTGCGCAAGCCATCGTAGGTAGCGCGCACCATTTGCATGCCATAAACATTATGGGCCTTCCGGTGCGATCCGCGATAGCCGTCGTATTGGTGCCGCACATCGTCAGGGAAGGTTCCCGATCCAAATACGGCAGGTTCGTTCATATCGTTCCAAACCCCAGCAACGCCCATTTGTACAAGCTCCTCAAATAAGCCACCCCACCATTCGCGTACTTCGGGGTTTGTAAAGTCGGGGAACTGGCAGCGGCCCGGCCATACGTGGCCCTCCATAAAGTAATCGTCGCTTCTGCGACAGAAATATCGATTTTCCTTACCCTCCTTAAACACCGAGTAATTGTCGTCCACCCGGATACCCGGGTCAATAATCACTACGGTTTTGAAACCATCGGCCGCGAGTTCCCTGATCATTTTTTTAGGGTCAGGAAAGTATTTTTTATTCCAGGTAAAGCAGCGGTACCCGTCCATGTAATCGATATCCAGGTAAATGCCGTCACATGGGATCCTGTTCTCCCTGAAGCCATTAGCTATCTTACGCACTTTGGCTTCGGGATAATAACTCCAGCGGCACTGGTGATAGCCCAGGGCCCAAAGCGGGGGCATAGGGTGGGTGCCGGTAATGATGTGGTATCGTTTTACCACGTCCATCATGTGCGGGCCGTGTATATAGTAGTACTGAAGTTCGCCGCCGTCTGCCCAAAAACTGGTTTTGGTAGGATCTTCCGCGCCAAAATCAAAATGGGCTTTGAAAGTGTTATCAAAAAATATCCCGTGCGAAATACCCTCACTTACGCTGATATAGAAAGGTATGCTGCGGTAAAGCGGATCCTGGTTCCAGGCAAACGAGTAAGCATCCGTATTCCAATTTTTCAGCCGTTTACCGCGCAGGTTGAATTCGGTGGGTTTATCGCCCAGCCCAAAAAAGCTTTCCTCTTCGTGACAAACTTTAGTGCAAAAAACATAATAGCCGCCAAACTTTACATTTTCCTCCCAGTGCATCTGGGCGGCATCGGAATTGGTAATGTGGCCTTCGTTGTCCGAAAACGATATTAAAAAATCGGCTTTACGGACATGACAGTTCACCGCATTCGTCGAAACGCGGTATTCAATTTCATCTTCTGTCAGGCCAAAATCTATAACCTTGGTTTCGAGTTTGGGCACGGCGTAGGAAAAATCCTCAAGGAAAACGCTGTGAGGCGCCAGCCTTACCCTGATGATCTCATTAGTCACCACCACGATCTCCACTTTCGCATCCCCATCCGAAAAGTAAAATTTATTACCGACCGGCTGCACGCTTTTTGGCGCGCCCAGGTATTTTTTTATGATCGGCTTTATCCCTTCAGCAGGGTTATTAAGGTGGTGAAATTCATCCTCTTCCACTAATTTATTAACAACAAGCTCCGGGTTAAGTACGTTCTCTTCCATCCAAAAATATTAGTGTATGAGCAAATATGGTCATTGTGTTAGTTTAACGCAATATACAAATTACGATTAATTGCACCATAATTGTGCCAGTAAAACTGTTTATTTTACAATTGTGGATTGACGACAGGTTCATCGATGATCAGTATCTTTTTGCCGTCTTGCACAAAAAGCACGGATACTGCGCCTAAAATCATAAATCCGCCTGCCATAAATAAGCCATACACCGCGCGGTCCGAAAAAACATATTGCATCAAAAACTTCCCGCTTATCCCGCTCACAATTTGCGGCATGGTGATAAAAAGATTGAAGATTCCCATATAGACGCCAATTTTTTTAGCAGGAATTGCGCTTGATAAAATGGCATAAGGCATGGCCAGGATGCTTCCCCAGGCTAACCCAATGCCCACCATCGGCAAAATTAACAGGTAATCGTTTTGAATAAAGAATATCGATATTAAGGCTACCCCTCCCATCGTTAACGAAAATGCATGTGTTTTTTTTCTGCTCAATTTGAGCACGATTCTCGGCAGCAACAATGCATAAATGGCCGAAACTACGTTATAAACCCCGAATAGTACTCCAACCCAATTCCCTGCGCTATTGTAGGCATGCGACTGAGTATCTCCTGCTTTGATGTGATAAATGTGCTCCGCAATTGCAGGGGTAGTATATACCCACATGGAGAACAAAGCAAACCACGAAAAAAACTGCACAATCCCCAATTGCCACATCGTTTTAGGCATGGAAAACAAATCAGAGAATATTTCAGCTATCCCGCTCTTTTTTTCCTTTGGCTCAATTTCCCTGGCGTGAAATTTTGCATATTCTTGCGGAGGATATTCTTTGGTTTTAATTACTGTCCATAAAATACACCCAATCAGCGTAATTCCGCCAACATAAAACGAAAACAACAGATTATCAGGCACATGACCCGCTGGAGCCGTGCTGGAAATACCCAACCAATTGGCGAATACATACGGAAGCCACGACCCTATCACCGCTCCTACCCCAATCAGGCAGGTTTGCATCGAAAAACCGTCGTTATGCTGGCTGTCCGGCAAATTGTCGGCAACCAGGGCCCTGAAGGGCTCCATTGCCACATTAAAGGACGCATCCATGATCATTAGCATACCGGCCCCTACTATGATAGGTGGTATAATTGCCGCCAGCAGCGACGAATTTGGCATAAAAAACAAGGCCACGCCCGATAGTAATGCACCAGTTAAAAAATACGGACGCCTGCGCCCCAGCCGGGTCCAGGTGCGGTCGCTGTAATGACCGATGATTGGTTGAATGATCATTCCTGTTATGGGCGCGGCGAGCCAGAACAAGGACAAGTTCTCAACATTTGCCCCAAATGTTTGCAGGATACGGCTGGCGTTGCCCGTCTGAAGCGCAAAGCCAAACTGAATTCCTAAAAAGCCGAAACTCATGTTAAAAATTTGCCAAAAACTCATCCTTGGCTTTTGCTGGATAGCGAACGTGGTCATAATTTATTGGTTCAATAGTTTATAATTGGCCGTTGTCTGAACTAGGAATCTTAGGATTTATTCGATTTTTAAGATTTTAACGATAAACCCTGGCTATCTTCAAAATCTCCCCATCGTTTCTCCGCTTGATTTTCAGGGTTTCGAACATTCTAAAGATTGAAATAACAATCCTTAAATCTTATATATCGTGTTCAGAATTCCAGCAGCATGCCGCCCGAAGCGGGAATGGTTAGCTGCAGGCCATCCGCAATATTGTCTGTATTGTATTTATTGCCCCAAAGCAAGTCGGTAAATTCCCATCTGCCGGTCAAATTCAGATAATTTAACAGGTCGCCGGGGAACTTGACATTTACGTTCGATTCGCTACGGTTAAAATTGGCAATTACTAATATACGTTGTTTATCTGTATGGCGAATAAAGATATATAAATGTTCATTAAACCAGGGTTCCCGCTCATTAGCCAGCATCAGCTCCCAAAACCTTCCTGTCCGCAACGCCTCATGGCTTATAACAGCATTCAACAACCTGCTATAAAAACCGCGTAGGTTTTTCTGGCTGTCAGATAGTGCGCCGCCGTCAAATTGCCCACCGTTGGTCCATTTTTGGTGTTCGGGTAAGCCCCAGTAATCAAATATGGTAGTACGCCCTTCATCCTGTCCAAAGCCTCCGACACCCGCGCCGGGCTCGCCAACCTCCTGCCCGAAATAAACCATCACCGGGCCGGTTGAAAGCGTAGCGGTAATGATCATCCCCGGCACCGCCAGCCAGGGGTCGCCTGCAAATTGGGGTGAAGCAATGCGCCGCTCGTCGTGGTTTTCCATAAAGCGGAGCATGTGTTCGTCAATGCCTTTGGTGTCGCGGTTCCACAGCTGATTTATATCCCATGTGGTGGCATCGGGCCTGTTTTTGGTGAGCCGTTTAATGGCGTCGTACAAACCCACTTTGTCATACAGGTAATCAAACTTACCCGCGTCGATATAGCTGTTATAAAGATTGGGATTATAAGCCTCGCCGATAAAAACGAGTTGCGGAAAATTTGCTTTTACGGCCGGGATCAGCCAGGCCCAGAACTCCAAAGGCACCATCTCCACCATATCGCAGCGAAAGCCGTCCACGCCTTTTGCAGCCCAGAATAGCAGAATATCGCGGATCTTATTCCAAAGCGGTGGTAGCGGATTAAAATAAGGAGTGAGTCCGTTAAAATAGTTCACGCCATAATTCAGCTTGATCGTTTCGAACCAGTCATTAATAGAAGGCGTTGCATTGAAAACATCATTGCCGGTAGCCCTGGCGGGGAATTCGTCAAATTTTCCGTCTTTCGACGGGCTCTTAAATTGGTCACCACCGGGGTTATATCCTTTTGGCACTTCGAAAGGCTGTCCCGGAAGATAATAAAAATCATTTTTGGGGTCGAAAGCCCTGGATTTGTCATCATCTTCGCCAAAATCACGAGCGTTGGCTGGTTTTGCATCAGAATGATAGGTACGCGAAACATGGTTGGGTACCAGGTCCATGATTACCTTTAAGCCGTTGTTATGCGTGCGCTTGATCAGCGTCTCATATTCACCCATGCGGTTCGGAACATCGACAGCCAGATCAGGATCTATATCGTAGTAATCTTTTATGGCATACGGCGACCCCGCACGGCCCTTTACCACATCCGGATCATCAGGTTTAATCCCAAACGCGCTGTAATCGGTCATGGTGGCATGTTCTATTACGCCGGTGTACCACACGTGCGTAAAGCCCATCTTTTTTATTTCAAGAAGAGCCTGATCGGTAATATCATTGAGCTTACCCACCCCATTTTCTTCAATGGAACCGTAAGTTTTATTAAGGCTGGTTTTGTTGCCAAACAAGCGTGGCAACAACTGGTAGATGATAAGCTTGTGGTCGGTAACAGGTTCTTCCATTTCTCTATTGCTCAGGCTTCAACCAGCAACTCGTCGTTAGCTTTTACTAATTGTTCCTTGTCGTATACCAGTACCGTGGTAGTACTTCCCGAAAGATTTTTGATCTGTACGCCGCCTTTGCTTACCTTGATATTGAGCAAAGAGCCCCTGAAACCAATGTGGAACGAAAATGACCTCCATTTACCGGGCAGAAAAGGATTAAACGATAATTTTCCGTCCCTTACCCGCATGCCGCCAAAACCTTCAACCACCGACATCCAGGTGCCGGCCATTGACGTGATATGACAGCCGTCTTCCGTGTCGTTATTATAATCATCCAGGTCAAGGCGCGAAGTACGCAGGTAAAATTCATAAGCCCTGGCTTCGTCGCCAAGCTTGGCGGCTATAATAGCATGCACGCATGGCGACAGCGACGACTCATGCACAGTGCGCGGTTCATAAAAGTCGTAATTCCGGCGAATGGTATCCAAATCGTATTGGTCCTCAAAGAAATACATGCCCTGCAGCACGTCGGCCTGTTTAATAAAGCATGAACGCAGTATTCTGTCCCAGCTCCATTTTTGGGTAATGGGCCGTTCCGTTGCAGGCAGATCTTTAACGAGCGTCTGCTCTTTGTCCATGTATCCGTCCTGCTGTAAAAATACCTGGTAATCATTTTCAAACGGGAAATACATTTTGGCTATGATGTCCTTAAACCTGACGATTTCTTCAGCTTCGTCAAATTTTATTTTGCTTACCAGCGCTGCATATTTACCGGGCTCAGCCGCTTTAACTTTCGCAACAACCTCCATTGCATATTCCATGCACCAGGTAGCCTGTTTGTTGGTATACCAGTTATTGTTTACGTTATTTTCGTATTCATTCGGCCCGGTAACGCCCAATATAACATAGTGCCGCTTTTCGTTAGACCAGTTAACCCGCTGCGACCAAAACCGGGCAATGGCTATCAGTACTTCGAGCCCGTAATCGGCCAGGTAATCTTCATCGCCTGTATAGCGCACGTAATTGAAAATCGCAAAGGCGATGGCGCCATTACGGTGTATTTCCTCAAAAGTGATCTCCCACTCGTTGTGGCACTCGGTTCCATCCATGGTCACCATGGGATATAACGCCGCTCCATCCTTAAAGCCGAGCAGCGTCGCATTTTCTATTGCCTTGCCCAATTGTTTATACCGGTAAAGCAGTAAATTACGCGTAACCTGCTGTTTGGCGGTAGCGAGGTAAAAAGGCACACAATATGCCTCGGTATCCCAGTAGGTTGAACCTCCATATTTTTCGCCTGTAAATCCTTTCGGACCGATGTTTAAGCGATCATCCTCGCCGGTATACGTCTGGTTAAGCTGGAAAATATTAAAACGGATAGCCTGCTGCGCCGCCGTATCCCCATCTATAATGATATCGTTATGTTTCCACTTTTTAGCCCATGCTTTGGCTTGTTCGGCGAGCAACACGTCAAAACCTTTTTCGCTTAGCTCCAGCAATATCTGCCTTGTATTGGGGGCGAGTTCGGCTGTCGGATGATTTAAGGACGCCAGGTTGGCAGCGTATTTTATTAGTGTCGTTTTCTGCCCTTTTTTTGCCTTCAATTGAATTTGCGAGGCCACATACTTTTCTTTCTGCAGTGACCGCACGTTTGGCGAAACCGGTTCACCATCCTGGAAAACGACTACCTGCATGCCTGTCACCACCTCAAAACCGGTTTTTTTGGTGCGCATATGTATATAGCCGCCCAGTGGCCAGGTTTCTTTTGTTACTTCATCCCAAAATTTTTCGCCGTAGTTTGAATCCTGATTCACAATATCGCCATCAATAAACGGAGTGAGCCTTAAAGCACTATCAAAGTTTATCGGCGTAATGCTGTATTTTATCGCGCCGGTTTCATCATTAGCGATGCTGCAAAAACGAATTGCCTCAACTTCGATCAATTTTCCACCGGCGGTTTTTGCGGTGAAGGTCCTTTTGAGAAAACCCTCTTTCATATTCAGTTCCCGCCTGAAACTGGCAATTTCACATTTTGCAAGATCCAGTTGTTCGCCATCGATAGAAACATCTATCCCAATCCAATTTGCCGCATTGATCACCTTGGCAAAATATTCCGGATAACCGTTTTTCCACCAGCCCACGCGGGTTTTATCGGGATAATAAACGCCTGCAACATAATTTCCGCTGAGTGTTTCGCCGCTGTATGCTTCTTCGAAGTTAGCCCGCTGGCCCATTCGTCCGTTACCGAGGCTGAATATGCTTTCAGAAATTTTGTTGTAGGCCGGGGTAAAACCCCGTTCTATGATCTTCCACTCGTCAACTTCAATGTAGTCCTTCATTCTTTATAATAATAAATTCGCCTTTCCCAATTGCTCCGCATGCACGGATGACACTTGTACTTTCAGCAGGGCTTACGCTGCTGATGATATCCCGGAACGGCTATAACATATATAATTTCGCTAAACTCATTTCATTTAAGCCGCTCACCACCAAATCTGCCTCGTCCAGTACGTCAGGCGAGCCAATACCCACGGCTTTCATACCGCCATTTTTTGCGGCCTCTACTCCCGCTATCGCATCCTCAAACACAACACAATTTCCAGGTGCGATGTTCAACTCTGCGGCGGCTGCTAAGAACACTTCCGCGTCGGGTTTTGGCTTGCTAACCTTGTTGCCGTCAATCACGGCGTCAAACAATCCCACAATTCCCACCTTATCCAATATGGTCCCGCTGTTCTTGCTCGCCGACCCCAGGGCAGTTTTTAAACCGGCTTCCCTGCACGCTATTACAAATTCTTTTGCGCCAGGCAGTATCTCGTCCGGCGTCATATGGCTGATCATGTCTACATACCAGTCGTTTTTCTTCGCTGCCAATACTTCCTGTTCTTCAGGGGTCTTGGTTATTCCGCCCCATTGCAATATCAATTCCAGCGAACGCGTCCGGCTAACCCCCTTTAATTTTTCATTCTGCTCCACGGTCAGATCAAAACCCATTTCGTTTGCCAATCGTTTCCACGCTTTGTAATGATAAACCGCAGTATCAACTATCACGCCATCAAGGTCGAATATACAGGCCTTTATTATACTCATCTTTAGCCGGCAAATTTAATTAATTAGGTATAAGGCGCTTACGGATTGCCGACCGTAC
>Ga0302230_10001496_pt1 | contig 15207 bp, 12 predicted proteins | sample II_Palsa_N2_1_FD_193523 | JGI IMG/M metagenome (GOLD analysis project Ga0302230, IMG submission 193523) | Peat permafrost microbial communities from Stordalen Mire near Abisko, Sweden - II_Palsa_N2_1 | ecosystem: Environmental > Terrestrial > Soil > Palsa > Peat permafrost | place: Sweden... | reverse complement strand
CTGCAGGTTTGAGATTCATGCAGAAATGTTCCCCAAATTTAAGCGGATAAGCGAGATCCGTACAGCAGCATTTCACCATGACGAAGTGAGAGCGAAAGATCTCCGTCCAATCGTTCGGGGCGACGTCGCCGCCGAAGTATTTCCCGTAGGAGAGAAGTTAGTGAATCTCAAACAGCCTTCATCGGGCAAACAATCGATAGGTAAAAAGGAAGAGGTAAACACTATGAATTATGTAAACGCGAAAAATTCAACAACTATGGGGCGGTGCGTGATCTACGCGCGGACGTCGGAGTTCCCGCTCATGAGGATGGAATCACTCACAGACCAAGAGCGAATCTGCCGTGAGGCGGCGAAGAACAAAGGGTGGACAGTGCTTGAGGGTCATATTTACTGCGATCAGGCGTCGGGCCCCCGGCCGCGTGCCGGTCTGAACTCTTTGCTGAACGAAGCAAAGAGCCTTCATCGTCCCTTTGACTGTGTCCTTGTCTCCGAGTCATGGTGGCTGAGCCGCAATGATATTGAATTGGAGCAGATCGTAAATGAACTGGAACGTCATAACATATTTGTCTTTTTTGCTGGACGGGAGCTCGATTCCCGGGACCCGGGCTTCCGATTAATGCTTTACATGTCCAAAATGTTCAACGAGAAGTGTATTTCGGCTTTGGCAAAGGAGGTCAAGCGTGGTCAGGAGCAGCGCGTCCTCAACGGCTTCAGTTCTGGAGGTCGGTGCTACGGATACCGCTCGGCGCCTCCGGGAACGTCGTCCGGCCAAGGCACGACAAAGCGGGTAGAAGCAGAAGGTACGCGGCTTGAGATTATTGAGCCCGAAGCTGAAATAATCCGCCGCATCTACGAGATGTTCGTGAACGGCCTAAGCATGACCGCAATCGCGAATGTTCTAAATTTGGAAAAGTTCACTCCCGCTTGTGGAGTCGCTGGCAACGGAGAATCCGCATGGAATCGCGCCCGGATTGGCCGTATTCTCCGAAACGAACGCTACGTCGGGACGGTGGTGTGGAATCGGACGAACCGGCGAAGACATCCGCGTACCGGACGGGCCGTGTCGGTACCGAATTCACTTAAAGAAGTTCGGCGCGTCGCTACACCTCACCTCCGCGTTGTCAGCGACGAATTGTGGGCCCTTGTTATGGCAAAGCTCGCTAATCCGGACAGGTCAGCAACACCACTCTTAGCGACGGAGGCGGCAAAAGAGGACAGTCGAACTACCGTTTTAAGATCGGCTACTACGAAATAAAGTCCGGAAAATTGATATTTCGCACTGCTCAGCAAGAAGTTCCCCGGTCTGTGTCCAGCTCGGGAGATTGGTTATAGGAGGTAATTGACTTGAAAAAGAAAGCTACTCTTGCGGTAAAAAAACTTGACATGATTCGCAAAGCACCTGCGATGGAAGTTAGCCGGAAGCGTCCGGTCAGTCGTAGACGCGATGTGCTTATCGTGATCCTCTGCCGCGAGCAACCCCGTCGCGACGTATTGGTTTCTCTCGTTGATCTGTGGCTCGCTCGTGAGCTCGCGCAACAGATTGCCAAAGAGATCATGGCTCGACGGTCTGGCCCGGTCCCCGCAAGCAAACAAACTTTCTCGGAGCCGACTATATCGCTCATCTCCTCGCCCGCGTCACGCAGATAAAAAAATGAATGACGTTTGTTCACGCTCGGACAACCTAGCTGGTATTTGCCAATATAGGGCCAAATTGGGACCGTGCATCGATACGTGAGTGAATAATTAGATCGCTAACATCACCAGTGGAGAGATTTTGAAAACCATAGACAGCATCCAAGAAATGACGCAAATGCGTTGCGCAGCCTATCTCCGATTTTCCAGCGACATGCAGCGGAAGGAGTCGATTGTAGATCAAGAACGCCAGTGCCGAAAGGCCGCCGCATCCAAGGGTTGGAGGGTCCTAAATAATTATGTACGGAAGGACGAAGCCAAATCTGGGACCTCCCTTGTGGGACGAGACGGATTGATAACGTTGATCAATGACGCGAAAAAACGACCCCGTCCGTTTGACCTGGTCTTGGTCGACGACACTTCTCGTTTGGCCCGCAACATCGTCGATGTCCTCGAAATTGTAGATACGTTCGCTCGATATCAGGTGCACGTCTATTTTGTCGGGCAGAATTTGGATTCTAGGGAAGGAGAGCGCTTCCGTATGATGCTCACTTTCTATGGCATGTTCGACGAACAATATATTAGCCGACTTGCCAAGAACGTCTGGCGGGGGCAGGAAGGCAGAGTTCTTGAAGGTTATAGCTCGGGAAGCAGGTGCTTCGGTTATCGGAGCGTGAAACCCGTTGCTGGTGATTCTGACAATGATCGGAGATCGAGTAAGGGAACAAAGCTTGAGGTCATTGGAGCCGAGGCAGACACAATTCGGCGGATCTGCGAAATGTTTGCTAACGGCACAAGTGTTCATCAGATCGTCACAAGGTTGAACGCGGAGAAGGTACCCGCTGCAAGAAAGCCCCGAATCGGCACTAGAGACACTTCTTGGAATCATAACCTTGTCAACAGAATTCTCAGGAACGAGCGGTATATCGGGATCGTCGTCTGGAACCGGCAGAAACAGTACAAGGATCGGAGAACCGGGCAAATCGAAATCCGTCCAAAGCCTCAAAATGAAATCCTGCGTGTGCCGACGCCTCACCTTCGTATTGTTTCTGACGAATTGTGGTCGAGGGTCCAGGATCGTCTCAAGGTCGTGAATGAACAAGTCAAAGCTCATCGGTTGGGTGGGTTGAACCGGGCCAAGTCAAAGACTTATCTCTTCAGTGGCCTTCTCAAGTGCGGCATCTGCCGGGAGAGCATAGTGATCACCGGAGGCAAAGGAGAGGAAGCTTCATATGGCTGCAGGGCAAATCGCTACGCCAGGGGATGTACCAATAACCTTAGGGTTCGCCAAGATAGATTCGCCGCTCAACTTATCCGTGCTCTTGCTGCCAATCTCTTCAGTCCGGATATCCTTGAATACCTGATCATCAACGTCTGCAAGGAGCTGAACCAAACATTGCAGGGCGTCCGGAAGCTTGCACTCGCTGAGTCTAGCGACGAATTGGCTCAGAAGAAAACGGCAATTGAGACGCGCATGTCGAAAATCTTGGACGCAATTGAGGTCATGGACTCCGCCCACGCAGTTCCCTTGACCGATCGCTTTGTAGCGGCGCAAGCAGAGCTTGCCACACTGAACCAACAGATCAATGCTCGTCGCACAGAAGCGAAAACGAAGGTGTCCGTTGAAGAGACACGCCGACTTGTGACCGATAAACTCAAGGAACTCTTCAACGTTTGTCAGGCAGACATATCTAAGGCGAGGCAGATGATGCAGCAGCTTATCAAGACCCTAGTGCTGGTGCCAGTAGACTCTCCGGACGGCCCCATCTATGAGGTTATAGGGGACGTAGACCTTTTTGCACCGGGAGCGGCAATCTCTCCCGATGTAATGCTGGGAGATTCGAGTACTCGAACGTTCCAGCATTACGAATCATTCCGGCACGGATTTGCAGGTATACAGATCGATCCGCGCCTGGAAGAGCCTGGTGAGAAAACCTCAATCAACTCTTGCATCCTGCATGACCTTCTCAGAATTGTTCTCGAAGACCGACCAGATTTACAGGGGAAAAAATTTGGCGCCCGGGAATGGGAAGCTCATCTCGTGGCCGTCACTGGCAGCCACAAACCTGAGGAAAAAAGACTTTTTGCCCCAAAGTACATGGCCTGGTTGCTTATGACATACAAGGATCGATTCTCGCACTTTCTAAATATGGACTTTGGAATTGATCCGCACACTGGGAGCAAGAAATATTCGTTTAGTTTGCTTCCAGTGAGAGAACGAGCACCGGTGGATCTTCCACCCATAACGCCAAATCATCCAAACCACTATCTTGATGGCCGAATCGTAACACCTCCATAGGCCCGCGGGTGATGGATTGCCTCAAAAGATGCTGCTGTCGACCGTAGAATGGCACGATGAAATATGGTCCATGCTAGTACAAGCATCAAGAGCGAATGACCCGAGGGGCACCACGGAATCACGTGTTGGGCACGATCCTCTTCGATAAGGTAGACGCAAGAGCGAAAGCAAACCCAAAGCACAACAGGAGGAATGCGCCTATACCTCCGAGAATCGCGTCGCGTGTGATCCATGCCTCCGCCTGTTTGCGTCGTTCAAGAGCGAGATCGGCTGCGGCTGTGGCCTTCGATTCCTTCTCACCCGGTCCGAACATGGCGGCATCTTGTGATGCGCGAATGGCCATCAGGTCAACGCGGATGACCTTTTCGTCTTGGGTGACCGCAGCCAAAGGCTGAGCGATTGAGTGTCCTTCTAGTCGGGCGATATCGACCCTCAGGTTGTCGTCTTTGAGGCGCAATTGGTCATTCTCATACTGTGTCTCAAGGTTGTGCCGTTGTAAGCGGTCCGCTAAGTTCCAGTCAGCAGCTTCCTGACGGTGTTTAGCCTCTTCGACAGACCACGTTCGGATAGCCCGTCGGTGAAGGTAGAAGAGCGATCCGGCTGAACCCCCCGCGACAAGAGAGAAGGCAAGAAGAAGGAAAGCAAAGGTTTTCATTTTCAGTTATACATCCCTTCCTGTTGGCCTTCACTGTAACTGGGTTTCAGTCTGTTCTCGTAACAGAACGATGCCTGAGTCTAAGCGGGCGCGATGGGTGGTGGCGCAGCGGGTCCGGCGACCTGCGGCTTCGTCCGTTCATTAAACCCCTTCATGATCATGAAGACGATGAGGGCCGCCAATGTGATCCCGGCATAGAGAAGCCAGTCGGTGCCCCACCCTGTGTAAGTGTGGTCGGGCTTGATTCCGATTGGTGCTGTAAGGAAGGATGACAGGCTGTCTCCCAGGAGGGCCAGAAGTGCGAAGAGGGTCACGGCGACGAAGATGTAGAAGACGGCTCCGGTCAGGAAGTGCAGGATTCCAGCAACTACGTGAAGGTAGGGTCTCAGTTCATCCTTCAACCGAGTCACTGCCCATGCGAAAAACATGGCTGAGGCGGCCATCAGGAGGGGCTCTCCTCCGGTAGGCTCGTGGCTCTTTCTGATGATGAGGTTCGTGCCGCACACGAACAGGATGAAAAATGACACCCAAGCGATGACTCGCCGCAGCTCAGCAGAGTGCTTGGTAAAGAACTTACGAATCTTCGACATCACGATCTCCATTGGGGTGACGGGTGAACCCATCGTAGAGCTGGCCTCGCCCGGGGTCAATGACATCGTGGTGCAGTCTGTACGCCCCAGTGCACGGAGCGTCCACCAAGTACACCGCTGTATGCATGATTGTCAGCCGCTGGGCGGTTTGCTGATCCCGACTGTGACGAAGATGAAGGTACCGTCCGCCTGCTCCATTCCCATGAGAGATTGCACCGCCGCCGAGGTTGAGACGACCATCACAGCTACTCCTAGCTTCGCCTCGCGACCCTATCCAGAGTTGCTACATCCAAACGCCTCAACCGTCTAACGCCCTGTCGGAGACAATCCCGAAGCTCGTGCTATAGCCGACTCGTACCGGCGATTTATGAAGTGGGTCTACGGTGGAGAGAAGAAGCTCGCCCAGTTGGTGACCCGGCGCGAGGCTGAGGCGGCGATGTTTTTGGTTGACTGGTGCGAAAAAATCGGCTTCGATAATTCTATTTCCGGTTATCCATTGCGATCTGTCCCGTATTTTTGGGACTTTGCTCGGTATGTTTCCGGCCCACCCTCTAAATAGTTAAGAACCTCGCCGCTTACAGGAGCATGGTCCATCGAACCCGAAAAGATGACCTTGCCCTGAACTGCGTTACCTTCAAGTATGAGGAATTTGTCACTGTCCGAAGCCACAGCGACGCTTGAGTTGTGTGTTGTGAAGATGAATTGTCTGCGTTCTTTTCCTCCTCGGATCCGGGAGCAGATGTCCTCCCAAATGCTCCGGATATCAAGCGAATCTTCCGGCTGGTCTATTACCACTGGAGCTGAACCTTCACTCAATGCAATCATCAGCATCGCGGTGCATTTCTGACCAACGGAAAGTTTAGACAATACCTCGAAGGTGCCGTCCCCGATCTCGTATTTGATTTCCGGTCGGTCCTGGGGCAACACATTGTATTCAAGCCCCAAGAGTTCTTCGTAGGAGTACTCAGTCACCATATATTCCGTCAAGGAGACCATCCGGACGATGTCAATTCCGACCTCGGTCGCTAAATCGGCAACGTATTTATTTTCCCGATACATGCCGTAACGAATCACCGCGCGGCTAAACGCCTCGGGATCCGCCTGACTGCAAATCTTATCGATCTCAGAATCTCTTAGGTAGGAACCTTTCTTGAGCGACATTAGCTTACTCTTGAACCCGTCTTTATTCGTAGACTCGTTGATGCCTACCTCAAGCCTGCCGTTGGTGTCCGCTTGAATCTTTGCGCACCGCGATTTCCGTTCTTCAGAATAAGCCAGATATGCAGCCTTGAGTGCCTTGAGCTGCTCGCCACGGCCCGCATCGAGTGGTTTAATACGGTCCGTTTTGGCCTTTAATTCCGCGTGCTTGTTTAGTGCTGCGTCAAGCTCTTTAACGATCCGTGCGCGTTTTTGAGCAATGTTCTGATAGTCGCCGCCTCCAGCTAATACAACCGCATCGTACTCAGTTTTTGCAGATCGCAACTGCGGTGACCAGCTTTCATATTCCGTCTTGAGTGTCTCGCGGTGCGCAGTCAAAGCGGTCGCGGCTGCTTCGAGTGCAGCCAATACCTCGGCGTGGGCCAAGGCCGCCAATTCGTAGGAACGCTTTACTGCCGGGTCATTGACAAAGTTGGCAGCGGGCGCCGACGGCGTACCTCCTTCCATCTCGGTACGATGCGAAGTCAATGTCTGGTGCAGAGAATCGAGATATCTGCTTTGCGTTCGAAGCGCTCGATCTTTTGCTTCAACCAACGCAAACTGATCAAACACAGGATTCTTTAGAGAAGTATCAAGTGCTTGAACCTCTTGCCGTAAGGTCGTTATGTTTCGCTCGATAGGTCGCGCCTGCTCAAAGGCACGGAGGGCCTCCGCAAGTTGCCGATCAAGTCCTCGAAGCTTTTGCTCGATCCCTTCGATATCGTTCTGAAACGAACGAAAGTCAAAAAAGAGATCGATGAACGCGATCTGCTGTGAAGGGTCTTCCGCGACCTTGATGATCTCGTTCTGACTCAAAAACAGGACCGGGAACAACTGAGCGATATCGCCTTTGTCGGACTCGGCGAATGGGCTGTCTTCTGCGGGGTTATAGGTTCGCTTAACGTTGTAGCTGTGACCTGTCTCGTCCGTGAGCGTGAGTTCGACTGAACTGTAGAGCTTCAGTCGCTCTGAGAGCTTGCTATCGTGATCGCTGTGAACTTCACGATTCGAAGGTTCTTGATTCAGTGCAAAACGGAGAAACTCGATGAGAAGAGATTTACCGGCACCCTTAGCCCCCAGAATGCTGTTGAGGCCGGGATGGAACTCGGCGTCGACGCCATCCAGGAAGCCGCCAGTTACTTTGATCTTGTTGATGTAGGGATAGGTCAGGCTGGCAAACTCAAAATCTTGTCGTATGCGCACTTCCGAATCGACAAAGCACTGCCTGATCCCCTCTAAATTAATTCGATCCAGTTTAAAGAGTGAGCTTCGGGTTCCGATTCCAGCCAAACCATGTTTCCCATCGCCAAGGCCAGTAGGATTATCCGAAGCTTGGTATACGGCGAGTTGACGGGTGTAGACGGGGTCGCTGCCATCCAGCAAATCTACAACTCGCTTGTGCGCCGCCTTCTTCGCTTGATCTTTAAAGTCGTTTCCCTCTGCCGCACTCACATATGGAGAATGCAAAAGAAGCGTGCGCTGTTCTCCGCGCATGTCTTCCAGTGCCCCTTTGCTGGAATCGGCGTGGGCGAGCACTACCAGACCTCCACGCCCGTACACGATTTTCGCCACATCCAGCGGACTGTGCTCGACGACTGTTGTGGTATCACCAAACTGGTCAGGCCCTAGCCCTAGCGCCCCTAGCAATGTCTCGATATCGACCCTGCCGCAACTCGGGTCAAATAAGGCAATGATATGAATACCCGACGTGCCACCCATGCACGTGATCTCGACGCCTGGAAAAATGACGAGGTTAGTTTGCTCAGCCGCTGCCTTCACCAAATCGACCCAGGCACCGCTATTGTGATCCGTTACAGCCATACCCGCCAGCCCCTTCTGCATGGCCTCAGCGACAATCATCTCTGCTGTTACGCTCTTGTCTCCGAAGCATCGAGACGCGGGCGTATGAAGATGAAGATCGAGCATACGGAACCGTAGCCCGTGGCGATGTGAGGTTTTGGAGGGACTAGTTGGCATGGCCCTTGATCACCATGAATCATACCGTACTAACCGGCATCTTCGGCGCGATGAAAGAAGGCATGACTGGCGACGCAACGATTTTCATCGCCAAAGCGCTCTTGGATTTCTGCAGCGCTCTGATATTCGCCACCGAACTTGGTTACGCGGTCGCCGTCATCGCTGTTCCGCAGGTAGCGATTCAGGCTTTGCTAGTCGTGGGAGCCACGGCCATCGTTCCTCTCACCACTTCAATGCTCATTGCTGACTTCACTGCGGTTGGCGGGCTGATCATGCTGGCGACCGGCTTTCGCATCTGCAAAATTCGGGAGTTCTCCGTCGCGAACATGTTGCCTTCACTCTTCGTCGCAATGCCACTTTCCGCCATTTGGACACGGATGTTTCATCTGTAAGTGGCTCGCAAACCCGATTTTCTATTGGCGTGGTGAGCCTTGCGCCGAAGAGCTATATGAGTGCCCTAAGACAGTTTCTGCTTACTGACGATCGATTGTTAGGATTCGGTTGCGATTTCAGGCCAAAGCGCGTTTCCCGTCGATGCCGTCGCTGAGTGACTCGGCGCTCGGTCACTAGTACAAAGACACCCCTGACAAGAACGGCGTTTTCTATGAGCAGGTCACTGGTGTCAAGGTCTGTTCTTCGTTTTTTTCTTCATAGGGTTTTTGCTTTTGCTGTTGTTTCTGGTTTTCGTTGTGCCGCATGTTGCTCTCCACCGGGTTTCTATACGCACTCTGGATGAGCTGTCTTGGTGCAAGCTCGGTGCCTGTTGGGGTTCGAGAGGAGAGTCGATGCTGCCATTTCTCGTTCGGCCTCTAAGACCAAAACGCGCTCGCAGTCATCGGAACACGGTGTCGTCGCAACGGGTGAACATGATCATCTCTTAGGCAGCCTTTACGTAGAAGGGTACATACGGCTCTTGCGTGATCCAGATGCGATGGAGAAGGACTGCCAGCTTGCGCGCGACAGCGACGACTGCCTTGTTCCTGGCCTGCTTGCCTCCTCGGGAGGCAAGTTGTAAGCCCCACTGTCGTAGCGAGGAGTCCTTTCCGTGCGGCCGGAGGATGTGGTTGGCGCACTCGATCAGCAGACTTCGGAGATAGGTGTTGCCAGGCATTCAGGAAGGTTTTCAGCTCTGCTGCACTGACGTGTCCTCGCGTGTCGATGAGTTGGCGTGCGAGCCCCAAAAGAGCTGCGTGTTTCGGTACACTCGGCAAGCGACGCTCCCGGATGGCCCGAACGTCTTCATCCGTTACATGATTCTGGAGCGCCAAAGCGCTGTGGAAAGCGACGACCCAGGCAGAGGCATTCGCAACGGCGTCCGTAAGCAGCACGATCTGGATTTCGCCTTCAGCAAAGCTGCCGCTGTGCACGTTTGCAAAGACGGCAGCAAACGTCTTCATTAGGACAGGAGAACTTGCGACCACGCCAGCAACACTTCACTCTGAATTTTGTACGTACGTATCACCAAACATAACCGGAACCGTTACTTGCCCGAGATTCCCGTCCCTTCGACACTTGAACCGCACGACCGACATTAGAGGCTCTCAGCGACACTGCGACATGGACGTCAACACTCTAATGGTCGTCTGGGAAAAGGATGCCCGTCTCAATGCCTTCCATCTCCGGATCTGGATTCGGAGCAGGAATGCGGTTGGTATTCTGCGCCACGGAAACCAGCCATTTCCTATGGTTTTTTTCAACGATCATCGTGAACACACCGAAGCGCGGCTTTCGGGGCGTCATGTCCATATTTCGGTCACCTTCGATTCTCCAACTCCAGTGAATGACTGCCAAGTCTGTGCGGACGAAACGCACGGAAGTTACCAAAGGGGTTAGTTTCGAATCCTTGAAGCGTTCAGCAAGGAGACGGCTATGATAAAGCGCGAAATCCGACCTTCCGCGCAGCCAGTCTCCAGCGACGTCGACAAAGTCCACGTTTTCGGACATGATCTTTGCCAGTTGCTGCCCATCATGCTTCGCCCATGCAGCCGAAAACTCTTGAGGAATATTTCGGATGGCGGTTTCGTCGGCCTGACTCTGGGCGATCGCTAGGCATCGCACGAAGAATGTCGCAAGCATAAAACCGATTGCCGCCGAGCGGATCAATTTGAGATTCACTATGAGACCTCCTCGGTAGTAATTGATTCGACACTCAAACGCGCACATAGACGATCGAAAGCCGACCGGCATCTCAAGCGCTCCGACACATGTTTTTTAAGCAACGCTAGAACATCTTTTGAAATCCTGAGCTCCCGTCACGTCAAAAGTCATGCTTACTCTGTCTGTCGAGGATCGCCTTGCAAGTAGCCGGTTGCGATGCGGAACAACTAGATCGGAAGTTTTCCCTCGCTCTTTCCAGGTAATTGGGGATCTTACCCTTCGCGTCTTTGCTAGAAGGGAATATTGAAGGTGAGCTCGAGCCCTGGTTGAGGCAACGGGCCCACCGTCCGAAAGAAATTGTTCAGATGCTGCTATTTCGTCGGAGCGAGGTAATCAGTTGACTCGCATTGTTAGTGCAGCGCTAATCAATCGGGGTGGCGAGGAAAGCATGGAGCTCCCCGCTCTTCGTCATTGCCTGACCAACGATCTGGCCGGAATCGTTTATTGAGTAGGCGAACAGGAGATACAGTGGAGTGTCTTTTGGCAGAAGAGTATTGAGGTCCACGAACGTATTGTCTTTCCACAGGAACGCGCGGCAGTTGCCCATCGGGCCCGGGCAAGAACCGCCTACCGCTTCTCCACGATTGTCGATCCAGGTTGGTGCGGTCACCGAATCGGAACCGAACAAACCGAGGTCCTGTATGCCTGTATCTCTGGTCCAAAGGAAGGCGTGAAGGTTCCCGTCTTTCGACGATATGGCACCGCCAACTACTTCGCCTCGCATGTTTATACCTGCAGCTACGCTCACCGGACCGCCGAAGCCGCCAAGATCCTTGACCGATCCGTCGCTCTCCCAAAGCACTGCATGCGGTCCATTAACCAGCCCATTGGCCGTCGTGTTCGAACAGAGACCGGATGTACCGACTACCTGGCCTTTGTCGTTGATCGCGAGAGCGACTCCGACGGTGTCGCCGGGGAGCGGTGGGAGTTGCCTGATTTCGTCCGGCTTCGGACCCCACGTGACGGCTTCGAAGTCGAAGACCTGATAGGGAGTTGCGCAAGTACCTGGTTTCTCGGCAGTTTGATTCTCCGCGATTCCGTACGCTTCACCTCGATCGCTGATACCAAGAGATTGGGAGTTGTCGCCCCCTGGCAGGCTAGGAAGTGACTTCAGCTTGCCTTCTCGCCAAACGGCAGCGAGGCACTGTAGGTGGTTACCGAAGCCGCAGAAGTCCTCGCCCCGGGATGCCGAATTGGCCGTTTCGGAGTAGATTGCGACTTCATCGCGAACATTGGGACCGTTGGCAAAACTGTTCAGGCCGCCCAAAGTGCCGAGGTCCCTCAGTTCATCACGATATCGAAAGAAAGCGTGTTGAGGTCCACCTGCAGTCAAGGTTGCCGCTCCGACCACATGCCCATGTTGGTTTATGCCAAAGGCTATGCTTGAAGGTCCGCCCAACGTACCTAAATCAGTGACCCTATAGTGTAGAGGCCGCGTTGTATTTTGCTGTTCTTGCGCATTTGTCTGGAACGGCATCGCGAGCAGAGCCAATAGGCTCACCGTCGTGGTGGGATTAAATAGTGTAGGTCTCATGTTGCTCCTTTCGTTACAACCGAGATCCTGAATGAGTGCGTCGGTAGTGTCGATGGTCGAGACATTCTTTGTTGCTCTGCTTCTTCTCTCTGTATAAAGAGTTTGTTATGTTGCTCCTGAGATCGGATATCTCTTGCTATTGATGTTCGCGCGGCGCTTCCGCCACCCGTTCCCGGGCGGTGCTATTGTTTTTCTATTGAGAACCGCCATGAATGCCTCTACCAGACGAGGACGTCTAATCCGGTTTTCGGTCTTTGAAGTGGATTTGGATTCCCACGAGCTCTTCAAACAAGGCCGAAAGGTAAAGCTTCAGGGACAGCCATTTGAAGTCTTAGTGGCGTTATTGAGCAGGCAAGGTGAAGTGGTCTCCAGGGACGAATTACAGCAGAAGATTTGGCCCTCTGAGAGCGTCGGCGACTTTGATCAGGGTTTGAACCGGGCCATTAATAAGGTCCGGGAGGCGCTAGGTGACTCAGCCGCAAGCCCTCAGTTCGTAGAAACGCTGCCCCGTCTTGGCTATCGCTTCGTTGGTTTAATTCAGGAAGAGAACGACTCAGAACCTGAGGCTGGTAATCCTCAGACGACCTCGACACTCATCCTGCCTCCCAACCAGAAGCGGGGCTGGGCAAGTAAAAGCCGTTTGGCGGTGGGTGCTGTGGCCGTCCTGGCGTTACTGATAGCAGGATATTTCTATATTCACCACCCGTCAAAACTTACGGACAGGGATACTATCGTCCTTGCCGATTTCACGAACACTACGGGTGATCGGGTCTTCGATGACACACTCCGTCAGGGCTTAACCGTACAGCTTGGGCAATCGCCTTTCCTTAGTCTCATCTCTGATGAGCGGATCCACCATGTGCTGCCTCTGATGGGACAGCCGCCAGATGCGCGTCTCACTCCGGAGCTGGCTCGCGAAATCTGTGAACGGACCATGAGCGCCGCCGTGTTGGATGGCTCTATCGCAAACCTCGGAAGCCAGTACGTATTGGGTTTACGTGCTTTAAATTGCCGCACAGGAGAGACTATCGACGAGGAGCAGGTGCAAGCCGCGAGAAAAGAAGACGTTCTAAATGCTCTGAGTCACATAGCCAGCAGATTCAGAGGTCAAGCGGGCGAATCGTTAAAGACGCTCGAGAAATATGACGCCCCACTCGAGGAAGTTACTACCCCCTCACTGGAGGCGTTGAAAGCCTATAGTGCAGGCTGGAAAGTTCTATTCTCGAGTGGTTCGACTGCAGCGCTGCCATTCTTCAAACACGCGATCGAGGTAGATCCGAAATTCGCGATCGCGTATGCGGCGCTTGGACGTGCGTATGGTGATATAGGTGAATCCACACTCTCCGCCGAAAATACTGCCAAAGCGTATGAGCTCCGAGATCGAGCAGGTGACGAAGAGAAGTACTTTATTACGGCTTCGTACCATAAACAAGTCGAGGGTGACTTGGAGAAGGCAGAGCAAACCTGTGAACTATGGATGCAGGCGTACCCTCGTGCTTTAGCGCCGCATGGCTTTTTGACAGGAGCTATCTCGCTCAACCGGGGACACTTCGAGAGGTCGCTTCGCGAAGCTGACTTGGCCATCAGACTTGATCCTGATGCTGCCATCATTTATAGCAATCTCGCTTTAAGCGATGTTGCCCTCAATCGTCTTAATGAAGCGCAAGCTGTCCTTCGACGAGCCTCTGAACGGAAATTAGACATACCCGATTTTGCTATTCAGCGATATGTGATCGCCTTTCTTAGAGGCGACACCGCAGAGATGAAGCGTGAAGCAGCTCAGGCTCACGAGGGAACTGGCGCAGAAGATTGGATGTCCAACGCCGAAGGCTTCGCTCTCGCTTATTTCGGTCATTTGGGTGAGGCAAAAAAGATGTCACGCAGGGCTGCGGATCTTGCTCGAGCTTCGAACCGGAGAGAAACAGAGGCGTTGTACGAAACTGATTCCGCATTGCGGGAAGCGTTATTCGGAAATGCATCGATGGCACGGCAGAGTGCCACCGCGGCACTCCAGCTTTCCAATAGCCGCGATGTTGAGTATGGAGTCGCCTTCGCACTAGCTCTAGCGGGCGAATCCTCTCAACCTCAAACTTTGATGGCTGATATCCTGAAGCGCTTTCCAAAGGACACGAAGGTTAGGTTCAATTATGAACCCACGCTTAGAGCCCTCCTTGCTTTGAACCACCACGAGCCAGCGAAGGCCATAGAATTCCTGCAAACGGCAGCCCCGTATGAGATCGGTATCGTCTCTTCCGGAGGCTCCGAAATCCTTCTGGGCGCAGGTAGTTTCTATCCAGCCTATGTGCGGGGTCGAGCTTACCTTGACGCCGGTCAAGGAGAAAAAGCCGTAGCCGAATTCACGAAGATACTCGACCACCCCGGGATAGTGGTAAGCGACCCGATAGGTGCCCTTGGAAAGTTACAACTAGGACGGGCTTACGTGCTTGCCGGAGACAAGGAAAAAGCAGGCACAGGCTACAAGGACTTTCTGACCCTGTGGAAAGACGCCGATCCCGGCATTCCAATCTTTGAGGAAGCGAAGGCAGAGTATGCGAAATTACGGTAGCGAGAGTCTTCAGCAGAAAACCTTCTGGTCAGCCACGGTCTACGACGCCATCACAACCTCCGGCCTCGACAACGGCCAGCCTCACCGTCGTTGAACTCTATGGACAAGCCCGTCGCAAATCCAGACGGCTCCTACGAGCTCTACTTCGGCCCCAAGGCCCCCGAAGGTAAAGAGAAAAACTGGGTCGCCACCATCCCCGGCAAAAGCTACTTCATCATCCTCCGCCTCTACAGTCCCAAAAAGGAGTTCTTCGACAAGACATGGAAGCCGGATGATGTGAAGAAAATCAAGTAGTATCGCCATTTTCCGTGAGGTGCCAACTCAGTAGCTTTGTCGATGAGTGATAAATCGCCAATGCGCTCATCGAGGATGAGTAACGAGAATTCGGCTTGTCGGGAGTGGCGATGGCTACATGAATCAGGTGTTTGCGGAAACCGACGGTGCGGGAATTCCGATCGGATTACTCAACACAGTCGCGTTTAGCAGGACCTATCTCACGAGGAACTTCTCATTGCATGGGTCGCGTACACTCCGAATGGACGCTAGGAGCGGATAATGAACCCAAACGAGGCACGACGGTACGCGCGAGTGGCTGGAGTG
>Ga0302230_10001493_pt1 | contig 15230 bp, 21 predicted proteins | sample II_Palsa_N2_1_FD_193523 | JGI IMG/M metagenome (GOLD analysis project Ga0302230, IMG submission 193523) | Peat permafrost microbial communities from Stordalen Mire near Abisko, Sweden - II_Palsa_N2_1 | ecosystem: Environmental > Terrestrial > Soil > Palsa > Peat permafrost | place: Sweden... | reverse complement strand
TAAAGGGTGGAAAAACAGACAATGGGTGGGTGGGTGGGTGGGTGGGAAACGTACAACTCTGCCTCGGTCCAGTCGGCCGTCGTCGCCGGCAGGCTAGAGCCCTCGGGGAACGTGACCGTCCCGTTCAACACGGGGGCGTTCATTTGGTATGGTCCCCTGCGGCGTGAAAAAAAAACAAACTTTGGATGAACGTTTCACCCGTGTTTCAGTTTTTTGTTTTGCGGCGCTGTCTGGATCGGATCGAGAAGACCGTCGGTGCGCAAACCAAGACCGGACCGGGTGTGTCAAAGGGCTCAATTTGCGGCCTTGACAACAAAAAATTAATTGTCGGAATTACAGAAATCAATGTGGCTCCAAATTTCCGGCTTCCGGGCAACCCACCGGCTGAAGCATTCATTGCGCTCACATTCCATCCACATCCATATCCACATCCACAACTGAACAAGCAAATTAAGAAAAGTACTGCAAGATTTTTTAATGGCATTTTTTGTTTCTTTTAGGAGTTCAAACATTGGAATCACGGTGTGTGAGGACGTCGTCCTGGTCGACTTCGCCGTCAGTCTCGGTGGCCCAGGAGAGAGCGGGGGTGCGCGCGCTGATGGCCTTGTCCCTGGTGAGCTGCGTTTCGGGGAGCGAGTCCTTGCTGCCGATGGTCTTCACGGCCACAGTCGATGGCGAGTCGTACGTGCTCAGATGGGTCAGGCTGCCAATGACCTCGTCGGCATTGAGCGACGCGGCAGAGGCCTTCTTGGCGTGGATACCGAGCTCGCTCGTGCCGGCGCCAGTGAGGTCGTCGCTGGCCGTGCGCCCGCCCTGCGAGGACGCGACAAAGAGCCGCATGAACAAGGTGCGCACGGCAGCCGTCCGGGGGTTGCTTCCGCTGGTGCCACTGGGCGGGAGGGTCGCGCTGTCGACAATGATGGGCTTGTTTGCGAGCACTGGACAAGGGCAAGAATGAATATGTCGCACCAAAGAGAGTGCGTACCTGCTTTGAACTCGACGAGGGCCTGCTCGTGGCGGAACAAGAGCTTGTGCAGGAGAGGGAGATAAAAGACCCACTGCATGGCGACAACCAGGAACGTGATCTAATCGAGTGCCCTTTGAGTGAAGGATCGAACGGGGAGGGAACAAAGGGCCTTACGACGTAGATGATGATCGTGCGGCCCCACGCCATAAAGTGGTAGTTGCCTGCCTCGATGGCCATGTAGACGATGACCGAGATGATGACAAAGGAGAAGGAGATGAGGCTCTGCGTGTACTCGAGGTAGATGCGCACGCGCGAGCCTCTGAGTCGGATGGCCAGGGTGATGTATGTGACTGCCAGCAGCACAATGTAGACCATGATGAGGTAGGTGAACGTGTCGCTCTGGTAGCACATGACCACGTCCTCGTACTGGCCCACGGTGGGGAAAATGTACGGCCCGTCGGCGCCCATCGCCGTGCCCGCAGCGGAGATGGCCACACCCACGAGGAAGGCAAACCCGGGCAGCGAGTGCAGCCGGAACCGGCGGGCTGACTTGCGCTGCACGATGATCAGGTCCAGACGCCATAAGCGCTCAATGTAGACGAGGGCGACCGACGCGATCCCCAGCACAAAGAACCAGTAGCCCCACAGCGAGCACACTTTTGGAAAGAGAGTGTGACATTCACGTGTTAAAGATAGGGAGAAAGTAAAAATAGGTTCCCAACGTACCAAGGAACGCTCCGGACCGAGGCATGACGTGCCCTGCAGCCAAGCAGCCGAACCACAAAATGACGCAGCATACAGAGAGGACGTTGAAGTAGCCAATGCCCAGAATCTATATTTGGAGGTATGTCTGTTTTTCCCTTACACGACGGTCGCTCGTTACCTTGACGTAGGGCACGTGGCGGTAAAAGTTGAGGTACGCGGTCATGACGGCCGAAATGCCCTGCAGCACGACGCCGATAATGAACGCCGACCTATCATATTGTGCGGAAATACAGCGGACGCGGAGGGAGGATTTAGATAGGAACAACCCCTTCTTTTCAAAAAAAGGTTCAAACGTACAGCTCTGCTGCGGTCCATTCGCCCGTGGACGTCGGAAGGAACGAGTCGCTCGGGAAGGTCACGTTGCCGGGGTACACAGGGTAGGCCATGCTGCAAACAGTCGTTGTCGTTCAAAAAGCTTTCGTTGGACGCTCCTGAGAAAGTTCTCACGAGGTCAATAATTGCGAAAGAGAAAAGGTCAAGCGACAGCAAAGAGGACGAGCGCGAGAGCACGCCTGGCCGTAGAATAAGTACACCAAGCAGTGCCCAAGTCAACAGATAGGGCAGCTTGCAAGGAAAGGGAGTGGAATGAGACAGATCTCAAAGTGAAACGAGTCAAATTGGAAGGTCGAAAGTTTTTTTTTCCCTGGCCTACCAGACTGGGCTGTTGATCAAATCCGCAGCCGGCTCGGAAGAACCCACCGCAAAGCATTCATTGGGTGGCTCAAGGGCCAACACGATAACAAACACAACAACAACCGGCCCCTGAATACTTGGCACCATTTTGCAATTGCACATCCCCCATACCAGTATGTCCCGAAAGGAGGCTCTCTTTTCAGGCTAATGCCACCCATCCAACGATGCCGTCAGGCTTGAGCATGCAGCACCAAGTCCAGCTGGACCAGCATCAGCGCCAGAAAGGTGCGCCCTCTGCCTGGTGTGTTGTATAACGCGATTGCCTTGTTAGCACGCAAACACCCGTCTGTTTCGACGCGGGGGAGGGCCAACAACGGGCCGATGGACGGGGGCGGGCTGGTGGACGACCTGAGCGACATGCCCATGGACTTTGACACGATCGCAGCGATGCTCTTGCCCCTGATCGGGCGGCTGGCTGTGTGGCTATTGCTGTTTGCGGGCGCCGTCTACGTCGGCTTTGGCGCCGTGTTCACCGTCCTGTCGATCCTCTTTGCCATCTTTCGCAACCTCAACTCGTCCACGCCGCCGCCCACAGCAACAGACGCAGCGGGGAGGAGGAGGCCCCTCAGTGCCTACAGCGTGTTCAACCCCAATCAGGAGCGCATCCGTGGCAGCATTGACCCGAGCCAGCTTCAGCGCCAGATCCTCACGGGTCGCTAGAGCATGCTCAGGCTGTGGCAGGATAACGAAATAAATATCGTTCCAACCCCCTTTGGTGGCTCAGTCAAAAAAAAACAAAAAAAAAAAAACTCATCTTTTGAGGTAATAGGCGTAACAGCGATCGATATCGTCCGGTGCGAGCTTGGCCGTGGGCTGGGCCGTGTGGCCAGCGAGGACGCCCTGGAGGAAGCCAAAGAGCACGACAAAGACCTCGTTCTCGACCATCTTGACGACGGTGTTTGCCGAGTCGCGCGGGAGCTGCTTGGGGCTGTTGAGCATCTTGAGGTACCTGTTCATCGAGTCGACCGAGATCATGATGAACCGCCTCGGCACGACGGGCGGAGGGGCCGCGCCGGTCACGGCAGCCGCACCGGCAGGGTCGTCGTCGTCCTGGGCCGCTGCCGTTTTCCGCTTTTTCCCTGCTGGCGGCGTCGCGGCAGCAGCCTTGTGCTCGCTGTTGGTCATGAACGCAGGCCTGCTCTCGACGACACGCCGGGGCAGCTCGAGCAGGACTGCGAGGGCAAACGGCGGCGCGAGGATCGCGTTGGTCTGCTGGGCCTCAAAGCGACGGAGGTGCGGCTCGATCGCGTCCACAAACGCCTCGCCCTTCCACTCGCGCATCTGCTGCAGGATGGACGCCTTGAGCTGCTGCCGCGTCTGCTGCTCGCCGACCTCCTGGATGCCCTTGCGCACGAGCCGCTCGAGGGCAATGTAGGCACGGGACTTGGCGCTGGACGTGCGCTCACCCGCCCCCGCCCCCGCCCCGGCTGTCCCCAGCGCGATGGCCTCGAGGTCGAGCATGTCGATCGCGGCCTCGATGCGGTCAATGACGCCGTTGTCGCCCTCGGCCGCCGCCTTGCTGGCCCCCCGGCGGTGGTGCGTGCTGCTAAACGAGTGGTAGTACAGGGGCGCGAGGCGCCGTTGCACGATCAGGGCCGTGTCGGGGCCGAGAGAAGGGACCGCGCGGAACAGCCAGGCGACCTGGACGTACTGCTGCAGGTCGTACAGCGGCATCCCGATCATGCTCTTGCCCTGGAGGAACGCGCGCACCGTGTCGACGCTCGCCAGCTGGGCCCGTGTCGGTGCCACGTCCGTGTACAGCCGCACGACCTGTGCGTACACGGCCAGCAAGTACTCGCCCTGTTCTGCGGGCGTCAGTCGCACGGCAAACTCAAAGGGCATGATGGACGCCGCGTTCTGTGGCGGCCCAGCAGCACCGCCGCCGACAAAGAGCAGCTCGTACAGCATCACCAGGAACTCGGCCGCGGCCAGCAGGGGCATCGTCACGGCCACACGAGCGACCAGGTGGTGCACGTACCCGTCGACGATGGCAGCGTCGACATCGGCGCCGTACCCGGGCGCGTTGGCGGCAAAGTGCGCCACGGTCGACATGGTCTGCGAGAACACGAGCAGCAGGTGGTCGCGCAGCCGCTCCAGCGCCTCCTCGCTCACGTCGAACGAGCCCAGCACCGCGTTGGACGCCGAATTGGCCGCAACGACGACGGGGGCATCGACGAGACGGTTGCCGCAGTCGGTCACGAGCCACTTGACCTTGTACGTCGGCAGGAACATCACGCTGTCGCGACGACCGCCGCCGCCGCCGCCACCGCCACCGACGCCGCCGCCACCGCCCGGCACGACGGGCACGAGCACCAGCTGGTAGTCTTGCACCTCCTCTTCTTCCTCGTCGTCGTCGCCGTCGTCGTGATCGGCCAGTGCTAGGTCGTCGAGGGGTCGCTTGGCACTCGCGGATGCAGCGACGGCGGCAAGGGCTGAGGCCGCGGCCGCGTCGGCGCCCTCGGCGGCGAGCTGATTGAGGGCAGAGGCGGCGTTGAGGTGCAAGTCGGTGTCCATCGGAGCAAAATAAAAAAATAAAAACAATTTATGTGTCCTTTTATTTGTTTTTTTCATTATTTTCTGGACCGGGACTTCAGGACGATGCCGGCGGATGGTAGGGTGAAAGAAATCGCATAGGTGAGTTTTAAAAAAAAATAAAATAAAAAAAAGGACTTGGAGCAGTGGAGGATCGAACTCCAGGCCTTTCGAATGCAAATCGAACGTTCTACCACTGAACTACAACCCCGTGTCTTGGGGCTGCGCTTTGTATGGATGACTATTCCAATCGTTTCATGCCGTTTTTGCACATCAAAAAAAAAAAATAAAAACGAAAGCTAAATCAAAAAATACTTGCCAACAGCGTTGTCAAAGCCCAGGATGGCGGGGTCGGCCTTGGTCTGGAGGTCGTCCACGGCGGCGAAGATGTCGTTTGCGTCGGCCGAAGGGATGCCAAACTCGTCCACCAGCCTTGCGACGATCTCGCTGAGGCTGAGCATGGTCGAGGCGGAGGCAGCGGCGGCAACGGCGGTGCTCCCCGACTGGTGCGTAAAAATCCACGCGATCATCTCGACGAGCGAGCAGGGCTGGACACTTTCGCGCGCAAAGTCGATGGCGGACGCGAGGGCCTCGGGGTGCTGATCGTACAGCCCTTGCAGGAGGGCGCAGAGCTCGTTCTTGCTCATGGCTGCGAGCTCACCTCGCCGCTTGGCCGTGACGTCGACGCACGGCCCGCAGAGCCAGCGCTGTTGGTTGACGAGCGACGTGGGCGACCTGAGCTCCTCCTCGGTCAGGTCGAGGCACAGACGATGCCACCGCCGTGCGCACCGCTGGCAAACAACAAGGTGGTTGGACGCGGTCATGTGCGTCTGCTTGCAGGACTCGCACGTCTCGCTAATCCTAGATAATAAAAATTAATTGTAGTTATAATTATTTATTTATCGTGTTACTTGATGGCAACGCAGTCGGCACAGCGCCAGCTTGGGGGTGCCGTCGCCGCATCGATCACGGGCGCGTGGCACGACTGGTGGAACCCGCGGTGGCACGATGGGCATGGGACGATAACGTCGCCCTCGGTGAACGAGTTGCGCCCACAGGCCGTGCACGTGTACGGCGATTTGCTCTTTTTGGGCACCTTTGGCACAGGCGTTGCCGACCCTTCGTCGCTCTTCACACGCGGCCGCTTGCGCACGGCCAAGGCGGGCGAGTCGCTGGCGCCCTCTCCGTCACCCCCGTCGCCTTCGTTCTTGACAGAGGCCGCCAGCTTGCGCTGCTGCGTGGGCGTGAGATAGACCTCTGTGGGCGGCAGCCGCTGCACCAGGGCCGGATCGACCTCGCCAAACACGTCGGCAGGGTACGCGTTGGCCAGCTCAAAGTCCAGCAAGAAGCGCTCGTAGGTCTCGCGCAGCTTGGTCGAGCTGCCCGTCGACGGCGGCAGCGGGTCGATCAGCAGCTTGCACACCTCGAGCCACTTCATCGCCCGAGTGACTTCGTTGTAGCCCTCGCGCTGGCCCACGTACCAGTACAGCATAAACAGGTCCAAATCTACGGAGGAACGCGTCAACTGGGCTTGTTTAGCTTGTTACCCTTGTTGCGCATGACTGGCGCCTTTCGGTACATCTTGTCGTTGGCCGTCAGAAACTCGGCTAGCTTGGCAAGGAACTTTTGCCGTGCGGCAATGACCTCGGCAGGTTCCATCGGGACGGCAGCAGTCGGTGCTGTTGCGGTCGCAGCGTCGGCAACAGCGCTGGAAACATTGGCGGGTCCCTCCTCGTCCTCCATCATCATTTTTCCAAAGTGCATTGTCTGTTGTAACACAAATTTGTCATGCTCCCCCCCAGCGACAACACGATTGATCCTATATACTTGCAGAGGCATTGCCGTTGTATTACCGTCGTTAAACACACAAGTATCTATAGACTGCATTGGGAGGATTAAACAGCTTGTAGAAGAGCGCTACGAGGGTTGGCCGGTGCCGCTTGAGAAACTCGTCGTCGGGCTTGACTCGCTGCTCGCTGACGATGGTGGGCCTTGGGATTGTGATGCACACCTTGCCGACGACCTTCATGTCCAGTCCGCCCGCCATGACCTGCTTGAGCTGCGCGGCGCACTTTGTCCCCCCGTGCCCGCCGTACGCGACGATCCCTGCCGGCTTGCCCTTCCACTCGTGGTAGAGGTGGTCCAGCGACTGCTTGAGCTCGCCCGGGTAGCCCCAGTTGTGCTGCGGAGTGACGATGAGGATCGCGTCGGCCGCGTCCACGATCGCAGACCACTCGCGGTCCTTGTCGTTGCTGTAGCCGTAGCCCGCACGGCCGCTGCCCTCGCCGGTCGTCTTCTTCTGCTTGGCCGGCAGCTCGTTGGACACGACGGGGCCCAGCGGGAGCGGCGCCGTGTTGCCCAGGTGGTCGTAAAAGGCGAGCGTCCACTCGCGCGACTCGGGCAGGGTCGCAAAGGTCTCCTTGACCCACTGCACCAGCGACGCGCCGTTGCCGCCCACGCGCGAGCTGGCGAGCAGGACGAGGATGGTCGGCATGTTCAGTCGGCAATGTGTAAAAAGTGTTTGAAAGCGGCGCAGGTGCTTTCTTTCATACCCCCTGAAACGCAGGTGCTTTTTCGGGCAGAGACAACAGAGAAATTCCCCGATTTATTTTTTATACATGCATTATTTTCACCCGTCGGCCCTTTCCGTACTGGCTGAACGGCGCGCCATCGCGTTCGGCAGCAAATAAATAAATAAATAAAACTCCGGAGAAGACGGCACCATTTTATCGAATGGCGTCCCTATCGTTCGACTGGGGCGATGAGCATCGCCCGCCGAAACAGCAACAGCAGCAGCAGCGGCGCGCGGAGGCAGGGGCGATGAAGCGGCCGTACGACGACGAGGACGAGTACGGGTACGGGTACAAAGACAGCGGCGGGGGCAACCCCGAGGGCATGTTGGGCACGCCGTTTGATGTGAAGAAGCGGCAGCTGGAGGACGACAAGGGGCTGCACAAGCCCATCTGGAAGCAGGACGCGCGCGATGAAAAGGGGCGCAAGCGGTTCCACGGCGCGTTCACGGGAGGGTTCTCGGCGGGCTACAACAACACGGCCGGTTCCTTTGAAGGTACCGTCCGGAACCGCCACGCGTAGTCTAAACCCACACGCTTTGAACAAAAGGGTTCCAGCCAACCAGCTTCCAGTCGTCACGATCGCACCGATCCACAGTCCAGACGCAGGACATTACTGATTTCATGGACGAGGAGGACGCCAAGGTAGTATTTTATTTATTTTTTATTTATTTATTATTCGCGGTTTTTACTTTTCGGCGAAAGGAAATGAGGGGCAACCTCACGGCGACAGAGACGTACGGCCCCGGGTCGACGGGCAGTGGACAGGCGAGTGGCGGCGGTGCAGCCATGGCAGCGGCGGACGCGGCCAACAGGCTGATCCTCGCCAAACTGTCTGACATTCTCGTTGCGCCAAAGCATCAACCGATTGGTACAAAATAAAGAAAACAAGTCCCCACCTCTGAATTATTTATTATCTTTAACAGGACTGTTGCTGTTGAGGAAACTTGGCTGGAAGGCCGGTCAAGGCATCGGACCGCATAATCGACGGGTTGTTGGCGACGAGGACGACGACGAAATGGACATCGACAACCCTGTGGGCCTGCACCGGCTCGCGCCCAAGAACACGTCGCTCTACGAGTTCAAGGGCAAGATCGACGTGTTTGGCCTGGGATTTAATGCCCTGAAGGACGCACCCGAGTTTTCAGGCACGTGCAAAGTACGATTTTAATTTAATTTATTTTAATTCTGCTTAGACCCGTCTGCCCAATCGTCCCATCGGCTAAACGTGTACGACGAGGACGAGGACTACATCAACGGCGGCGACAGTGGCGGCTACGCCTTTGTCGTCAACGAGGGCAAGAAGACTGCGCCCAAGGCAGCGGCACCAGCAGCCAAACGGGCGCCTGCAACATTGTCCGCGCTGACCTGCCACGACGGGCGGCGGCCTCTCTCAGGCTTTGTTCTGGCCGACAAGTCGATCTCGTCCAACAGCTGCTTTGACAAATGGTTTGCCCCTCCGACGATCCCCGAGGGCTTCACGGGCATCCATCAGCTCGATCTGACCGCGGCTGGCTCAGCTGTCCCCGTTCCATTGGGCCCCGGCCTCCTGGCCGACGAGCGCGGCCAGCTCCTGAGCGAGACAGCACCAGCACGGTCAATTGCGCCTCCTCAACACCCACCTCCGCCTACGACACCGGCACCGATGCCAGGCGCCCCGATGATGCGACTGCCTCCCAAGCTCGACTCGACCACGGCAGCACGCGCCCTCCAGGGCTTCATCCCCTTTGGCAGCGACCCCGCCAAGCAGGCCCGGTACCGGCGCTACCTCGAGTACCACGTTGCCTCGCCCGACACGCGTGGTTCTCTGGACACTTCTGCGGGCGAGATGGACGAGTTTTACCGCTCGGCCACGATCTTCCGTCCGCTTTCGTCGATGATGGCTGCCCGTTTCACCTCGTCACAGACGTCGCTCGAGCTCAGCACGCCCGACGCACCAGGCCTGCGCAGGTTCCAGTCGGCCGGGACCGATGCCGAGCCGGCAGCCGCGCCCACCGGAGCCGCGAGCGCGTTGCCACCTCCGCCACCCAAACGGCTGGGGCGGGAACTGACCTATTGGGAGCCGGCTCGGCTGCTGTGCAAGCGGTTCAACATTGCGCCCCCTCCGCCCCCGCCGGCTGGCTTTGGCGGCGGATCCCTCGCTGCAGCACCGTCGTCGTCCGGCCAGCATCCGATGGAGATCGAGCGGGAGAAGCGCAGGGCCGAGTATAACGCCAAGGAGAGCGAGACCATGAGCGACCTGATGTACCTCGCCCACCAGACGCGATCCAACGGGACCATGGCCAACGCCGACGACAGGAAGCAGCCCGATCCCGTGGACGCTGACGAGGCCGCGGCCCTGGCGCTGCTTGGTGCTGGAAAGACCGCAGAGGAGTGGCAGCTGCGTGAGCGGCCCCCGATGGACCTGTTTGCTGCCATCTTTGAGGATGATGCAGGGCAAGAGGAGGACGAGGAGGAGAAGCCGCAGCAGAAACCGCAGGACGACGAGAAGCCACTTGAGGCGGAGAAGCCAGAGCCAGTTTTCCAAGTGCTGCCAGCGCCACGGAACTGGCTCGCAAAGGATCGTACCCAGCAGCAGGCCGAGAGCGATGAGACGTCGTTCCAGATCAAGACCCCCTCGTCTTCCTCCCTGTCCAAACCCAAGCCGAAGAAGGACGAGCCGAAGAAGGACGAGCCGAAGAAGGACGAGCCGAAGAAGGACGAGCCCAGGAAGGACGAGCCCAGGACGGACGAGCCCAAGAAGGACGAGCCGGTCACCACGCCCATCGTGACGCAGCAGCCCCAGTTCCAGTTGCCGCCACAACTGCCGACGCCGTCGGCCCTGCCGGTACCGCAAGGCCTCCTGCCCAACGTGACCGTGGTGGCACCGTTCTCGTCGTCGATCAAGCCCGTGGTGAGCAGCAGCGAGGACGAGGACAGCAGCAGTGGGAGTGACAGCGACGAGGGCAAGAAGCGCACGGGGAAGGAACGCAAGAGCAAGAAGAAAAAGGACAAGAAGGACAAGAAGGCCGGTAAAAAACATAAAAAGCACCACAAAAAGCACCACAAGGAGCATGCGAGCTTTGTGCCCGTCTCATCGTCGCTGTTTGTTGAAAAGCCGTCCGCGTCAAGATCGTCGTCCTCAACCTCTTCGTCCAGGCCACAACCCGCCCCTCTTCATCCCAATAGATCGAAAGCATTAGACTACATGTGATGACGTGAGAATTGAAAAATGACTGGCTTGTCGTCACTGGAGGTGCTCGGTCTTGCGCGAGGCGCCAGCAAGCGGGCGATCAAGCGGGCATACTACCGCCTGTCGATGGTGCACCATCCCGACCGGTACCACGGCGCGGCTGCCAAGGCGGAGGCGCAGCGCAAGTTTGTGGCCGTACAATCGGCCTACAATCGCCTCATGATGAACGATGACCAAACCTCAACACAGCACCAACAGCAGAGGGGGCAGCAGCAGCAGCAGCAGCAGCAGCGGCATCGCCAGCACCACGAACAACCACAGCCAGAGCATCAACAGCAACCGAAACGGTGGCTGACAAACGGACAGCTGATGGGCGCGATATGGTGTCTGTGGGCGTGCGGCATTGTCGTGCAGTGGAGGAGGGCGCAGAGGGCCGAGGAGATTGTCGGGGCCAGCTTGCAGCGGACGGATGCGATCGCGTCGGCCTATCTGAGCAAGGCGCGCCAGGGGGCGATGGAGAAAGGGTTTGAGCGGCAGCTTGACCTGCTCAAGAAGCAAATAAAGTAAGCAATGTCTTTGTTGATACGTTCTATGCCTCCCTGTATTTTAGTAATACACAAAAGGATTGATGAGAGAAGACATAAAAGGAACTGAGAAATATTAGGAAGAATCCCGCCCACACAAAACACGAGAGGACAAAAAAATGAAGAGAAAAAAAACAACACACGAATTTATTTTAGATCATCGAGAAACACTCATCGTCAGATTGAGAATGATATGCCTGATGCCACGGTGGTGCCGGGGGTGTGGACCTGATCTGCTGCAGCTAGTTGCTCCTGCTTGTTCTTGTACCAGACACCGCCTGTGCCGTCTTTGAACGCCTGTTTCCTGAAGACGTGGAGCTCCTGCAGGATGTCGCTGTCCGAGGGGAAGAACTGTCGCCGGCAAAACTGGTAGAGGATGTCGGGGACGAATGCCGCGCCCAGGACGAGGAGGAGGTGCATGTAAAAGTTGGCCGTGAGGAACATGGCGTTGGGGATGAGGTAGTATTCTGCAGAGCTCTCGCTGATGATAAAGATGCCGATGAGGTAGATGGCCGCACTGATCAGCAGACCGACGGGGTACGGCCAGATCCACTGCCGAATGCCGAGCGACCACTTGGAGAGCACAATCACGACCACGTAGGTCGACAGGAATGATGTGAACGTCCAATAGTCGTACATGACGAGCGGCCCTCCGAGCTGGCCCTCCCCAAACATGAGGTAAACGCCAAAGAAGATGACTGCACGAGAAAGGCACGCGTTTAGAGAAGAGCCAAATGGCACGATAAAGCAGTACCAACAGAGTGGTACACGGCACCGAGCATCCACGAGAAAAACGTCCCCCAGTTCCAGAAGCGGCCGTCGCGCACTTGGAAGTACGCCTCTGGGAACTGTTTGCAAAAGAATGAGCTGGACAGTGCAGTGTGGCTTGGTGGGGTTACCTTGTTGATGACCTCCTCTGAAATATCCTTTTCAAAGATGCACAGGAAAAAGGGCGGGAGGGCGGTGATGGCCAAGTTGTAGCCCGTCATGATGTCTTCTTGGTACGACACCTGCGCAGACCAGGCCGAGTAGAGACCCCACCAGAACGTGCCCGTGATCATCGCAATATTTTTGTAGAACGAGTAGTAGACCAGCTGGGCCATGCGCATGTACGAGTAGCGGCCGTGGACAGAGATGAGTCGCTTGAGCGCCCTTTTATTTATTTATTTATTTTTTTTTTTCAGCAAACTATTGCCTCTTTTTAAGAAAAAAATAACCATACTTGAACTCCTTGAAGGCATAGTCTGCGGCACGGACGGCCTGCGTGCCCTCGAGACCGATGATGCCGACGCCGATGTTTGCCATCTGGATCATGGACACGTCGTTGGCGCCGTCGCCAATGGCGAGACAAATGCGTTTGCTCCTCTTGCGGACGAGCTTGACGACCTGGGCCTTTTGGAGCGGGGAGACACGGCAGCAAATGACGGCGAGGCAGAGCTCGCACAGTTCCAAAAACTTTGTGGGGTGGTCCTTGAGGGCAAAGATGAGCGCCTGGCCGGTGATGACGAGGGCGTTCTTCTCCTTGCTCTTGTGCGAGATGGCAATGTTGTGGAGGGGGATCTTGTCGCCGCTCTCGCCGCCAGCAACGCCCTGGTTCTGGTTTGTATTTCTAGCACTGCGTTCACGTGTTAACGAGGGGGACACAGCGAAACAAAAACAAAGACTTACGTGAGCATGTGGCCCTCGAGCTCCTGCAGCACGCCCTCGGCCGTGTCAGCGTTGACAATCATGGGAACAACGTCATTGTTGAGCAGCTTGGTCGCCTTGCCGATCGAGATGGCCGTCTCCAGCTTGTCGCCCGTGAGCATCCATATGTGAATGCCGCAGTTGAGCAAGTAGTCGATGGTTTCCGCGACCTCGTCTTGGAGCTTGTCCTGTTTCCCCCCCCTCTACTTAATAACTGCTTCTGGGCCTTTTCCCTCCCTGGTACCTCGACGGCGGTGGCACCCAGGAGTTCCAGGCCGCACTCGACCATTTCGTAGGCCTGTGCCATGAGCTCCTCGCGGTCGGTGAGCGACGTGTCTGCCTTGTCCCATGCAGCCTTGAACGCTTGGAACTCGGATTCGGAGAGCTCGCGCTGCGAGTAGAGGAGTGTCCTCAGGCCAATCTAAACACGCACACACACCCTGGTTTACTAAAGATATATAAATGAACCTTGGCGTACGCGTGAAAAGTTCTCCACTGTTTCGTTGAGGTGCGCGAGTTGCCCCTCCGAGAGCGAGCCCTTTTTGATGCGCTCGAGGATGATGTTGTCGGCGCCCTTGGTGAAGATGACGAGCTGGCCCTCGGGCGTGCGGACGACGACCGACATTCGCTTGCGTGCCGAGGAAAACTCGAGCGTGTACAGGAGCTGGAAGGTCTCCTTGCTGCCGAGGAACGTGATCATGAGGTCGCGGTTGGTTCGCCCGGTGACCTCAATGTCGTTGGTGCGCACGCCGTCGAGCAGGGCAGACTCGTCGGGCGAGTCGCCCTCGTACAGAATCTTCTGAGTCTTTTCGTCGAGCGAGGGGATGACGGCGTGGCACACAGAGAGGCAGCGGAGCAGCCCGCGCAGGTGTTCCGCTCGTTGCTTGTCGACGCTCACATGCTGGCCCAGGGCCATCGCTTTGATCGTGCCCTGGCCGTCCTCGGGGTAGGACGTGCCGTCCACATACAAGTACTTGAGCGTCATGATATTTTGCGTCAGCGTGCCCGTCTTGTCGGAGAAGATATGGTCAATCTACGAAGGGGGTGATTGGGTTTAAAAAACACATCTTTTTTATTTTAAAAAAAAAATAAAAAAAAATGCAAGGTACGCGGCCAAGATCCTCGTTCAAGTTGGAGTTTTGCGGGCGCATGCGGATCTTGCCGTCGGCCGAGGCCATGTCATCGTCAGAGTACATGAAGATTGCCTGGACCACACGCGAGATTTCGATTGTCACAAACAGCGAGATGGGGATCATGTAGGTGTAGAGCACAAAGTAGCTCAGCGCCGAAATGCCGCCCTCTTGCCCAGCCGTGTTGGCGTCGTCCAGCCACCACGTGTGTTGTCCCAATTGCGCCTTGGTTCATACAGGGTTAAAACAAGAGAAAATAATAATAAACAAGGGTACTTGGTAGTTGCCAGACAACAGGGCGGAGATCAACAGGACGACCGCGTTGAGGACAAAAATGCCTTTTTTTAACAAAATGGGTTTAAAAACCATGCATCTTTTATAATCTTTTTCCGCACCAGAGACGAGAATGTTGATCTTTCGGTCGAGGGTGGAAAACTTTAGTTGCGAGCTCTTGAGGTTGCGCATGATCTTGGTGTCGGCGCCGACGTAGAGGACGATGCCATAGATATGGTTGGTGTTGCGGAGGATGGCTCCCTAGAGACACAAGAGTGTACGGTAAAATAAGATAAAATCAAAATCAGCCGCTGCGTACTCGAAGGAGAAGCTGGTCCGCGTTCAAAGAGTACTGCTTCCCGTCTTCGAGGCTGATGCGTCCCTGGAACTGGTACAGCCGCTCGTTGGGCTGGTCGCAGTCGACCTTGCCCTGGATGGCCGACACCTGCTCGTTCGAGTGCACGTCGCCAAACTCTTTCACGGTTGCACGGCGCTTCAGGTTGGTCTCTCCGTCGAGCTCGGCGGTAGCGATGTACGCGATGCCGTCGTCGTTGGACGAGCCAATGAGGATCAGATCCGAGGGGATTTGCTCGTTCTTCTTGACCATGAGCTAAAGGGGAACGGCGGTTAGAAACGGCTGTTGGCGCATGACGTACAATGTCGCCGGGCGTGAGATCCCTGCTGTACACTTCAGCGGTCTTGCCGTCCTTGAGCAGCTCAAACTTGACGCCGTTGGCCTTGTAGTCTGCTTGGAAGCGTTTCTGTGCGCGCGGGGGATCGTTCGTTAGACACGGGGAGACGAGCGCGGGGGGGGGGGGGGGGGGGGGGGGGGGGCCGCACGAAAAAAATAGGTGGCGG
>Ga0302230_10001488_pt1 | contig 15311 bp, 28 predicted proteins | sample II_Palsa_N2_1_FD_193523 | JGI IMG/M metagenome (GOLD analysis project Ga0302230, IMG submission 193523) | Peat permafrost microbial communities from Stordalen Mire near Abisko, Sweden - II_Palsa_N2_1 | ecosystem: Environmental > Terrestrial > Soil > Palsa > Peat permafrost | place: Sweden... | reverse complement strand
AAAAAAAAAAAAAGGTATCAGTTTCGCGTACAGGTAGATCGACTTTGTTGGCCAAAACAGCAATGGGGATGTGAGCGAGTTCTGGCGTGGCCAGGAGACCGTCGAGCTCGTGTTTGCATTCATCAAAGCGTGCGGAATCCACGCTGTCGACCATAAATACGATTGCATCGGCCTACGTAGCCAAACTTTAGTCTTTCGAACAAAAAGCGAGAGCTCGCACCTCCAGGTAGTAGTCACACCAAATCTCCCGCACGACCTCGTGCCCTCCTAGGTCCCACGCCTTGACCGAGAGTGCGCCGATTTGCTACATTGCGATCAGTTGCACAACTTTCTCTGATTGCTGTCAAACGTACGAGCTCTTGTGCTTGTGCTCGTTGGGTGGGGATGAACGATTTCAGCGCGCCGTCCTTGAGTTTATACCTGGCGACAACCCGAAGAGAACAAAGATAGGAGTCAGCAAGGAATTGCGACTTGCGGTGGGCGTACATCAAGGTGGTCTTGCCAGCATTGTCCAGTCCTATGACGGATGGTCGCTGTCAAGAGGACGAGACACACATGGGAATCGAGGTACCTAGAAAGAGCACGGTTGCGTCCTTGCGCCACAGGCCTAGCGACCGCATCGCCGTCTGAAAAAGGCTCCAAACCCACGAGAGCACGTCCATTGCTCACGCAGCTCGCCAGACTGCAGGGAAAAAAAAAAATTGCAGCCACTTTCGGGGAGCCGCGTGTCCACAGCCAACGGGTTACTCTCTCACACCGCGAGTTGTTTGAGGGTGTGCGCGTGCGTGTGGTGTGCTGACAACGTCCAAATGGCCTCTGCATCGAAAGCGTCTGGAGGCGGGGATGAAGGTACGGACGAACCGTGATGGCGAGAGAGAGAGAGAGAGAGCAAGGGGATGATGGGCAACAGCGGTTTTCCTTTCTATTTTTTTCCCCACTTGAGGCGGGTTCGGAAGGGGTGCGCTGTGCCGAAACGACGCCGGCAACTAACAAAACTCGTGTGCACTGTTCCCTCTGCCAGTCGTCCTGCAGCAGTATCACCAAAAGTACCACGAGCTCAAGCGCAAACTAGCTGACATAGAAAAGGTATGTTGAGGAAGGGTTTTGTGTGCGATCACTCACGCTTTGGGCGGGACTAGGATAACCGTGATCTACACATACAAGTCGAGCGTAAGCGGAGGCACGTCCGGCGGCTGCGCGCCGAGCGAAAGTGCGTTGACATGCTTTTTGGAGGAAGTCTTTTTTTTTTTTTAAAAAAAAATACGTATCCTTAGCCTGCTCTTCTTGAAGCTCAACGAGGTCGATGGCGGCACAAACGGGTTTGCCGATGAAGGTGACGATGGCAACGATGGTCTGGGCGATGACGACGACGATGTACCGATCCCAATTTAGACTGATAAAAATACTGAAAAAAAAAAAAAATTCCAAAGGAGGTCGCATCACACCCAGTGCACGAAGACAAGGAGTACCGAAAGAAGGAAAAGGTCGAAAAGGATCCCAACGCGCCCAAGAAGCCCACTAATTGTACGCTGTGTTGGCTCAAAACAATTCTGATTGCCAAGCCTTGTAGCATTTGTCGTCTTTTGTGCCCAGTCACGCATCAAGATGAAGGAGTCGCTGCACACCATGTCACCCCAGGAGCAGACGCGCTTCCTGGCAGAAAAATGGAAGTCCATGACGGCAGATGAGAAGCAGCAGTACGTCGACATCTACGAGAAGGACAAGGCAAGGTACAAGAAAGAATTTGCGAGCTACGCGGCCACCGGTCATTTTGTCCACGAAACAGTCGATCTTCATGAGGGTATGCCTCCTGTCCTACTTTTTGTGATGCTACTGAAGTATACACATGTAGCATCTGCAGCGTCGTCTTCATCACAGGCCGTAAAGGACTCTCAAGACCATCAGCAGGTGCAACCTGAGATTGCTCCAGCACAACCTGCCCCGCAGGCGCCCCTCCCTGAATCTGCTTCGTCGATTTCAGCACTTCTTGTTGCGGCAGCTGCAGACGCTGCAACTGCTCAAAAGGAGCTCGACGACGAGGCGATGGATACAACAACTAGCGCATCGTGATTTTATTCAGAATTTTTTTTTTTGCACATATCAAAATCGCCAATAAAACAACTAAGCAGGGTTGGGAAGACGCCGGAAAACTGCCAAATACTTGTCACCATTGTTGCGCTCGACCTTTTTGCCTTCTTCAGTACTTTGCATAACACACGGGACGACGATATCGTCGGTCTGTTTACAGCACATGTTGAGATGCCCCCAAAAGAGAAAACAAAATTTTCCTTTTTTATTACCAGGTCGCTGTCGGGAACGCGCTCAAACAGCTCGTGCTCGCTGAGATGCTTGACCATCCACTCGTGTAGATCCTTGACATCTGTGACGGTGTATACGAGCCCACCTTCCCGCAAGACATAGGCATACTCGGAGAGCAGCGTGGGGCTGATGATACGCCACTTGTGCTTGGCCTTTTTGAAGTGCGGGTCCGGGAAGAGGAAAAACATCTTTGACAACTGGCCCTTGAGGAAAAAGTTTGGCAAAAACTTCATCGCGTTTGACCGGATAATGGACACGTTCTCGTAATGCCCGGGCTCCTGCGTGCGCAAGCTCGCGATGCGCTCAAACACGTAATCCGCCACTTTGACGCGGATCTCCATGCCCAGCATCAGCTTGTCCGGGAACAGCTTGGAGAGCGCCACTGTATTCACAACAACGGGCGTGAGTGGAGGCAGTCCAAACGCCACGTGGCTTGTCGTACCTAGCAAACCGCCATAGCCGCAGCCAATGTCCGCAAACTCGACCTGCGCTGCCGGCCCTGCCGGGGATCCGTCCGGCTTGAAAAAATGTGGGTAGTGCTTGTGCCAGTTCATGGCAATGGGGTGCACAGGGCTTTTTCAAAAAAAAAAAAAAGAAAAAGAAAGAGTTGCTTCTCAGTCGCTTCAACATTGACGAGAGTGCGCGTTACTATTCAATATCATGGTCACTGTACGATACGCTGTCAGCCAAACCCGAGGACGACAAGGCACATACCTGAACGGGTTGCAGTGGGCACGCTGCCGAAAGTAGCGCTTCTGCGGCAACGGCTTGACGAGTGCCGCCGTCGCGGCCGCAACGGCACTCTTCACTGGAGACGACATCGCCTAAAATGACTGATTTTCAGTGCACTGCGGCGGGCCATGTCGGCGCCGACAGATCTGCCGCGTGCAAACTCGACGTCGTCCACCGCGAGCAACTACAGTACTGGCAGCAGCAGCAGTGACGGTATCGGCAAGCCGGCTACCGAAACGCAAGCACAGAAACGGAGACGTGACGACGAGGATGAAGTCGGGGGAGGAGACAGTGCCAGCACCAGTGCGGCTGCTACTGCCACGGCAACTCCCGCTCCTCCTACCCCTACTGTTGGCGAGGTCCATGCTGCGGACGACGAGGAGGAGGACGATGGCGATGCCCATGTTGTCACTTCTGTCCACGGCTTCAACATTATCAATGTACTGACTTGTTTTTTGAGCGTACCATTCTGACCCCACGCCCTTTGATTCTGCAGGGAGAGGAGCATTTCTTGGTCGAGTGGAGCAATACGGGATGGTGCACATGGGAGCCGTATGTGTACGTCCACTGCAGCCCGCTCGTCCGTACCTACCGACGGAAAATGATTGGCGGGGGCAAGTTCAAAGACACGGTTTTCAACAACTTGCCGGCCCTTCTAAGCCAGTCTGGTGGAGCCGCCGCTGCCAACGCTGCTTCTTCTTCGACGACAGCGAGCGCGGATGAAGCCGACAACGAGATCGAGACAACCCTCCCTGCGTGGATCAAGGATCTCCCCAGCAGTGTCAAGATCGAGGTCCACCGCGACAGGGAAACGCGCAAGATCGAGGGCATTCGATGTACGCCTCATCTCCTCATAACTGGAATTAATTCATAAATAAAAAAACAGCACTCCACCTTGTCAGCAAGTACCTCCCAAAGTGTGTCACGAGTAAGGAGGCGGTGAAAAAGTTGGAAAGTCGCCTATGCGTGCGCGATGTTGTCTGCGGCTGTTCGCGCAACGAGAAGACTGGTGCCCTCACCTCTCATGTGAGACCAACAACAGCAAGATCGTCTCACTTTTCTGACAATGCAATAAATGTAGGCGTACGACAGTAGAGGTCATCTGCGGCCCGAGTACATTGAGTACGACATTGTGTACGAGTGTACGAGCCAGTATGTCGTGGTTATTGTTTTTTTATCGTCTCTGTGCTCAACATATGCTTTCAATAAAACAGGTGTGGGTGTGGGCCAAACTGCCCGTCGAGGATCGTCCAAGCAAACAACCCGATTTCCGTGTGCTTGCTCTACACCGAGTCGTGTGGCTGGGGTGTCCGAAGCGAGCAAGACATCCCCAAAGGAACATTTGTAATCGAGTACACGGGCGAGATTGTGACTGCAGAGCAGGCTGACGAGCGTGGTAAGATGCATGGTCGTTTTTTTTCTTTTGTTAAACTTCCATGTTTTTTTGTTTTTTTTTTCCAAAAAGGGCTGGACACACCAAGCCGTACCTACCTGTTTGATCTGAGCGGTAAGGACTTTGTGATTGACGCTACTCGCAAGGGCAACTTTTCTCGGTAATGTGTGAATCACCATTATGTACGCTGAGACGTAAATCCATCAAGGTTTTTCAACCACAGCTGCGAACCAAACCTCAAGGCTTATGTCGTGCACACTTCAGAACTCGACAAGCGTATCAACCATATCGCGTTCTTCACCCTCCGAGACATTCGACGGGGCGAGGAGCTCACGTTCAACTACAAGCCCAATCAGGAAAACTACGCACCGTCCAGTAGCACCATTTGGTTGCGCTGCATGTGTGGCAAGCCGTCCTGTAAGAAGTTTGTATTTTTCTACAGCTAGATCGATACGCGTGAATGTACATTGGAAAAAAAAAAACCGTGAGCGTGAACTTCCTTTTACCGAATGATGATTAAAACAATGATTTAACATTGGGTTCTAAAAGAGAAAGGTTGCCGCGAGGCCTCCTGCGATCGCAGCGACGGTGGCAGTGACTGTGAAGATGCGGGCACCGTAGATGATCGCAGCACTGCTCGAGACCTGCTTCTTCGCCCCATTGATGACGGCCTTTGGTGCGGGCTTTGCGGTAAACTTGAGTTCTACAAAGAAAGAAAAAAAAAATTGTTCAGTCAGTCATAGGAAATATTAATAAATGTTTTGGGTCGTACTTGTGTTTTTCAGCAGATACTCCTGGACTTCCCCGCCAATCGTCTGGCCAAACTCCTTGCCGTGACCGAGTACGAATGCGTGCGGGATATGCTCGTCGCAAAGTTTGATGTCGCCTGGCCATTTTCGTCAAAACTGTGAGCGCACCAGACAGGAAAACAAGGATACACCTTCAGGAAACGCAGCCTTCATGTTGGTATAGTGCTCACGGGGAACCCAGCCGTCGACATGTCCATAGTGGAAGCTCAGTTTGGTCAGGTTTGCCCGGATCGTATCCTCATCCAGCTCTCGCAGATTGTGCATCTCGTCGTTGCCCATAAAGAAACAGTTGTAGGCAACTTTGGGACTTTTGGGGATATTTAGACCATGGTCGGGAAAAAAAACAAAAAACACATACTGCAAAAGGAACTCTGCCGCAATCCGCGCATGCACAGGGGGCTGGTTGGATCCCAAGCCAACGATCCAGATTTTCGCATCAAGAGGAAGCAAATTGAATCCAGCAGCAATGAATGAGACGATCGTGCGCGGAATTTGCGCGGTCAGTGGCTGGACGAGGTTGATTACTTAGAAAGCAAGGTTTGTGTGTCGCTACATACCGTCAGCTCGCGCCCGCGCGGGGTGTCCATGATGTGATGCAGGGTTGGGAGGAGCAAGAAAACCTTGTCAAACGTGCATTCGGGGAGCGCCTTGATCACCTGTAAAAAAAATTTTTTTTTAAAATAATGAATGGATGCATACAGACGGTTCTTGTCCAGCATACTTGCAGCGAAATATAGGCGCCAACACTGTGGCCAGCGAGCATGAAGCGCCGCTTGGGATTCTGTGCGTGCAACTGCTTGATGTAGTTTGCCTTGTGCTGCACCTGCTCCGCCATCGTGTATGGGCGAGGGATCTGATAGCCCGCCGGCAGTGTAGCTATCGTCGCAAAAGAGACGTTAGAGCGATGCCAGCATGCAGCTTGGTCGTAGTTACAGTGGCCCGCGTGCCCGACACAAAACACCTCGATCTGTCCGTCCGAGAGGCCGTGCACCTCGTTCAGGAACTCGATGTAGTAGTCTGCCACACCAGGGTTGCCCGGGAACATGACAAACGTGTTCACTGACGCAGCATCGGCCACAGCAGCACCACGGAGGGGCCAATGCAGCGAGACCGTCGGGACCCCGTCGACCCCCACGGCCACAATTTCTCGTGTGTGCATCCCTGGGAAAAAAAAAGGGTAACTGTTTGCGTCATGCTCGCGTCCGTGTTTGCCTGGTTGACTTCTTCTTCGTCGTCGTCGTCGTCGTCGTCCAAGCCTGCGGTGCCAGAGCCCAGCCTGTCCAGTGGTGGTCGTGCGAGTGAGACCCGCGCCGGCAGCAGTAACACGGACGGCAATGCCGCTCGTCGTCCACCTTGGCCGAAACCAACTTTCGCCCCTGCGGAGGAGCTGGCGAAGCTGGAGGAGGGGGACGACGACGACTTTATGGACGACGACGACTTTATGCACGACGACCACGACGACGACGACGACGACGACGACGGGCCGTACTTCCAGGAGCCCGCGACTGTGTTTGGGTCGGTGATTGAATACTCGGACGAAATCGACGGTGTCGACTGTGTAGCGGTCAAGACGACGCAGGGCTCGATAATAACGGCGGAGGTGACGACGTTGGAGACGGCCGAGGACGACATCCTGGACGGAACCGAAGAGTCGACTGACGAAGATGAGCTTGTGGCTCACAAGCCGCCGGTGGCGAACAAGCCAGCATCCAATAGGCAGCCACTGACGAAGAAACCGTCGCTGCGGACGAGCATGTTGAAGAAGCGGTACGATCGTCCTTTATCCCTCCACAAAACTACAACCCCTTGTTTTCGTCCTTCTAGGGTCGCCGAGAACGGAGTCAGCGCGGCAGGCAAGGTCTGGGCACGTTCCCCAGTCAAGAGGATGGCCCCGACGTCTTCGCCTTCGATTCTGAAAAGTAAATCGCCTGCCGAAAGCGGCAGACCCGCAAAGGCAAGCATGCGCTCACCGGCGAAAGCGTCGACACCAGTGTCGTCGTCACCCACCAAGTCACCCGTAAGAGCGCCGTTGTCACCCACCAAGTCACCAGCGAGAGCGTCGCCGCCTCGTTCGCCCAGGGCCAGGGCTGCCAAGTCGCCCGCAAAGCGGCCGCCAGCGAAATCGTCCCCAAAGACTGCTCCTGCAACGGTTTCGACAGTGTTCGAAGTCGAATCTATCATTGGCAAGAGGGTCAAGGCTGGCGTCGTCGAATACAGGATTCGATGGAAGGGCTATGGCGCGTCGGATGACACTTGGTACTGGCCGCTGAACTGACCTTAGTCTAAGCTGGATTCAAAAATTACAGGGAACCCCAAGCAATGTGCGACTGTCCTGAACTGATAGCAAAGTACGAGAGCCAAAAATGAACCATTTCGTTATCTTTGTCAGTTTTGTTTTTTGTTTTTAGCAACTCGGGACTTTTTTATTAGAATTTTTTTCAAGTTGGAAACTTTTTGACAGGGGTAAGTGTAGGAAACAATAAAGGGAACAAAACAACAAAATCTCTACTTGTGGAACTTCTTGTTTCCGTTGGCATAGTCCACGAGAAGTGGCGCGGGGGCAAAGCGATCGCCGTGCTCTTGCTGGAGCTTTTTGAGTTGATCGACAATCTTGCCAGCGCCGATGGTGTCAATGTATCGGAAGGGACCGCCGGTGAACGGGGGGAATCCGAGACTAGCGTGATGTTTGAAGATTAAGAAAGGCTAATGTTTTTTCCCTGAAAGAAGCGCATACCCGAAAACGGCGCCAATGTCGCCATCGACGGGGGTCTCGAGGGTGTTATCCTGGAGGCAGAACACTGCCTCGTTGATCATGCGGAGAGCAACTCGGTTCTGGAGGGTCTCGACGTCGTGGCTGCCCTTGGGTTGGACTAGTATTATTGCAGGGACATTTTTAAAAATTTAATAAAAAATCTCGTGTTTTTCAATCGGCAGCAAAACGTACCCTTGTACTTTTCAAGGAGAGTCTGGGCCTCGGGGTTGACATCCTTGGACTTGCCCTCGTACAGGTAAAAGCCCTTTCCGGTCTTACGACCGGCAAGGCCGAGCTTGACCATCTCGACCATCATGTCGCTGTTGGCACCACCCATGCGGGCACCAAAGGCCTTAACGAGGGTGGGCTGGATGTGGTTGCCCACGTCAATACCGACTTCGTCAAAGAGCGTGGCAGGGCCAACGGGGAAGCCAAACTGCTTGAGGATGTTGTCGAGTTCCTTGATGCCGTAGCCCTCCTGGAGGATACCACCGGCCTCGACCATGAAAGGCGAGAGGATACGAGTGGTGTAAAAGCCGGGTCCGTCCTGTTTTATTATTATTATTATTATTAGAAACAAGTGAAACTTTTACTCAAAAAAAAAAAAAAAAATTTACCTTGACGACAATGACAGTCTTGCCCTGCTTGATACCGATCTCGACGGCAGCAGAGGCAGCCTCCTTGCTGGTCTGGTCGGTGGTGATGACCTCGAGGAGCTGCATCTTGTCCACGGGGGAGAAATAGTGCATGCCGACAACGCGAGTGGGGTCCTTGAGGCCGGCGGCAACCTCCTTGATCGGGATAGCAGACGTGTTGGAGGCAATGATGCAATGCTTGGGAACGATTTCCTCAAGCTTGCTGAGCACCTGGGGAACGAAAACAATTTTTTCTCATTAGTATTTTTATGTCACAACGTTTCGGGAAGAGTCACCTTATGCTTGACGCCGAGGTCTTCGAAGACGGCCTCGATGATCATGTCCGACTTGGCAAGGTACTTGTTCACAAGAGGATCGGAATCGGTAAGACCAGTCACGCGGGCCATGGTGGTGTCGCGGTCGAGGACCTTGATGCTCTTGCGCTTGACCTTGGTGTCGAGGTTCTTGTAGATCTGCTGGAGACCACGGGAGAGACCCTTGGTGTTGGTGTCCTGGTAACACACACACACAAAAAAAGCGCTGTTGTTAGGGGGGGAAAAGAGAGACCCATCTATACCTTCAGGAAGACGTTCAAGCCCTTCTCGACGCTGACCTGGGCGATACCGGCACCCATGAGACCAGCACCAATAACCGAGATGGTTTGGTAGTTGTGCGAAGGCTTGCCAAAGCTAACACGCGAAACGAGTTTGAAAAAAAAAAACACGTTTTCTTTAAAAGAATATACCGGTTCTTCTTGAGGGCAGTCTGGCCAAAGAACAGCGAGACGAGACCCTTGCTCTCGTTGGTCATACCGAGACGGCCAAACTCCTCGGACTCCTTGAGGAGACCAAAAGCCATGCCCTTCTCAATACCTTCTTTGACGACGTCGATGATCGCAAGAGGAGCGGGGTACTTGCCAAGGGTCTGCTTCAGGACCTATAATAATAATTTAGGAGGTATTCATCGGAAGTGCTTACAGTCTTCTTGGCAGTGTCAAACATGTAGTTGCGGCCGTACGAGAAATCTTCAAGGGCGCGATCGAGGAGGCTCTTTTGGCGCTGGTAGGGCTTGAGGGCACCCGATGCGAGTTGAAGGGCGCACTTTTTGTCGCCAAAAAAAAAAAAAAAGCAGAATGAGATTGAGTTCGTAACCCCTCAGGACACACATACAGTGATGGCAGCGTGTTCGAGGGCCGACGGGTCGGCGACAACATCGATAATCTTGAGCGACTTGGCCTTTTCAGCCTTGAGGGACTTGCCCTGGAGCATAAGAGGCAGAGCCTGAACGGAGAAAGTTAGCACTTTTATCAACAAAGTCCACCAAGCAAACCTTCTGGGGGCCAATAAGCTTGGGAAGACGCTGGGTTCCGCCGGCACCGGGAAGGAGACCGAGCATCACCTCAGGGAGGCCGATGGAGGTCTTGGGCGACGAGGTAGCGACACGGTACTTGCACGCGAGAGCAACCTCGAAACCACCACCGAGACAGTCACCGTTGATGGCAGCGACAAATGGAATGGGCGCGTTGCTCAACTTGTCCAAGAGAGCCTGGCCAGCGCGCGAGAGCTACAGAAAGAGGAGATGAAAATCTCAATTTGAAAAATTTTTTTTTGAAAAAAGAAAATTTTTACCTCGGCAAGCTCATCCTGCGACTTGGCCGCCGAGAGCATGTTGATGTCGGCACCAGCGATGAAGCCCTCCGGCTTGCCCGAGATCAGGACGGCTGCCTTGATGCTCGAATTGGACAGGACCTGGTCAAGAACAATGCTGAAGAAGGGGAGAAAAAAAAAAATTAGCTTCCCAATGGCCAGAGCCCAGCATACTTGAAGTCTTCCATCAGTGGCTTGGACAGGACGTTGACCTTGGAGTCCTTGAGGTTGAGGGTGACCATCGCGACGCCATCAGGGCGGACCTGCAGGGTGACATTGCTTCCAGCGGTGACGCTCTTGGGTGCCACTGCAGAAACAAGAGACATCACTACTTTAACACACAGCAGTTTGTGCGGGGGGGCGGTCTACCAGCAGCAGGAGCGGCGGCGGCAGGAGCGGCGGCAGCAGGAGCGGCGGCAGCAGGCTTCGCGGCCTCGGCAGCATAGAAACGCTGAGCCAGCGCAAACGCGGCGGGGCGCGCAGCGGCAGAGACACGCGAGCGGGCGACGCTCAGAACAGCTCGGCTGACAGGCGAGGCCATTTTATTTCCCTGCAGCGACAAGGTTGTCATGCGCATGAAAAAAAAAAAAAAGAAAGGTAAGGAAGGTCGGGTGAAAAAAAAAAAAGAGACGGATCGGAGAGCGCAAGTAGTTGTAGCAGAGTGGAGCCCAGCAAGCCGGAGTGGCGACGAAAGCGACACGCCGCCAGCGGCTCCAACCGAGCAAGGCACCAGAGAGCACAGAGCAGAGCACGCAGCCAGAAGCGCACAGAGAACACGAGCCTCAAAAGTGCTGGGGACAACACTGTTGAAATGGCGCTCAAGGGATTGCGCGTCCTCGAGGTCGCTGGGCTTGCGCCTGTGCCGTTCTGCGGTAGCCAAAAAGACGGGTGTGTGGATGACCTCTGACGACCGGACCTGCAGGGATGATTCTCGCCGATTTCGGGGCGGACGTCGTGCGTATTGACCGCGCTGACGCGACGTACAATATGGACAACCTCGCACGGTCTGTCGGCTTTGTTTACCTTGTACGGCCTAATAGTCCTCAAACAGTGGCAAGCGCTCGATCGCTGTGGATCTCAAGAAACCCGAGGGCATCGCCGTCATCAAGCGTCTGGCAAAGAGTGCGGATGTCATCGTCGAGCCCTTCCGCCCCGGCGTGATGGAGCGCCTTGGGCTGGGACCGGACGAACTGCTGAAGGAGAACCCTCGCCTGATCTACGCTCGCCTCACCGGTTTTGGTCAGACGGGTCCGTACGCCAACATGGCCGGCCACGACATTGACTATATTGCGATTTCCGGAATGCTCGGCGTACGCTGCTTTGTTTGCTTTTTGTGTTTTTGTTTTTGTTTACTCGGCAGTCGTGCAGGCCATCGGTCGCGAGGGTGAAAAGCCAATGTTTCCCGGCAATCTCCTAGGAGACTTTGCGGGTGGGGGTCTGATGTGTGCCCTGGGTATTCTCTTGTCGGTGGTCGAGCGCAACAAGTCCGGCAAGGGCCAGGTGGTGGATGCTGCAATGGTGTGTGTCTGTGTGTGTTGGTTCTGTAATGTTTCGTTGACCTGCCTTGTTTTTTTCAGACGGACGGCGCTGCGTACTTGGGATCGTTCATCTTCAACATGAATCGCGCGGGCCTCTGGAGTCGTCCTCGCGGAAACAACATGCTTGACTCGGGCGCCCACTTTTACGAGACGTACAAGACCAAGGATGGCAAATTCATGGCTGTGTACGAGTCTTCCGAAAAAGAAAAAAAATTCTCTCTCCCCCCGCACCCAATTAAAAACGAAAAACTTCTAGGGGCGCGATCGAACCACAGTTTTACGATCTGCTCATCAACGGCTTGGGGCTCAAGCTCTCCGACATCCCACGCCAGAATGACACGTCGACCTGGCCCGAGATGAAGGCGAAATTTACCTCGATCTTTGCGAGCAAGACCCGCGCCGAGTGGCAACAGGTACGCCTCTCGTCTCCCTCGTAACTGAGTATCAATCTGTAGGTCTTTGACGGCACGGATGCCTGCGTCTCTCCCATCCTCGATATTGACGAGGTTATGCTTCATCCCCACGCACAGGCGCGCAAGCTCATGATCGCCAACGCCGAGGACCCGTCGCTCAGCGAAGCCGCGCCTGCACCTCGCGTACAGCCAAAACAGAAATATTATCTATTTACTTTTTTATTTACCATTTTCATATGCGCTAGTTGTCGCGCACACCCGCCCACACGCAGACGCGGGGCGCCCCGAGCCCTCAGGTGGGTCAGCACACAGCCGATGTCCTCAAAGAGTATGGCCTCACCGAGGCGGAGATCGTCCAGCTTGTGTCGAAGAAGGCCATTAGCAAATTATAAGTTTTCTCTGTCGTTGTTGTTTGATTTTTGGAATGCCTCGACTCCTCCTTTTGGTGCTTGGCTGCCTGGCCGCCGCTGCTTGCGTGAGCGCCAGCCCCTGCCGCTGGGTCAGCAGCGACGGCGACACGTTTGTAGACCTGACGGGCCTGAAGAACGGTGCCGCTGTGGTACGGCATGCTGGCTCTTCGTGTTATCGTATCTAAACGGAGTTCCCAAGTAGGTCCACAACGCGTCCAACGCCCCGGCCCTGACCCTGCGCGGCGTCTGTGGCGACATTGTGTTTTCGGTGCGCGGGTGCCCGCAGACGGCCGACCAGGTGTGCACCATGTCCATGACGGACGCCGCGGCCGCGCCCAAGTGGGCTGAGCGGTCGATCGAGCTGTCCCCTGGCCACCTGACCGCCTCCACCAGCAGCAGCAGCACCAAGCGCCTGTCGTTTGCAGTGCCGCACACCGAGTGCACGCACGTCAACATTGACTTCAAGTGCGACGTGCACGCCCGCGCGGGCGCCCCCCACTTTGTGGGCCAGGACAAGTGCAACGTCGACTACGTCTGGCCCAGCATGTTTGCCTGCCCTCGCTCGCTCAAGAACCAGACGAGCATCGACTTGCTCATCGACCTCGCCCTGAGCGAGAGCCTCGCCTACGATCGCCTGGCAGAGATGACGCGCGCCTACGGCCACCGCCTGTCGGGCACGCAGTCCCTGGAGCAGTCGATCGACTGGGTCGTCGAGCGCATGAATCAGGAGGACAACTTTGATCTGGTCTACACTGAGCCTGTCACTGGTACCTTTTGTCTTTCCTTTTTTTTGCTATTACGGCTTGACCCTATTGGTGCAGTGCCCACTTGGGTCCGTGGCAACGAGTACGCCAGGATCGTCGCACCTCGCCCCATCGACATCACCATCCTCGGCCTGGGCATGTCCAACGGCACCGGCCCTGCCGGCATCCAGGGCGAGGTCATCGTCGTCGAGAGCTTTGAGGAGCTCGAGGCCCGTGCGGACGAGATCCCCGGCAAGATCGTCCTTCACAACGCACCGTACGTTGCCTACGGCATAAACAGCCAGTTCCGACGCGAAGGAGCCATCAGGGCAGAGCAGTACGGCGCCATCGCCAGCATCGTCGTACGCATTCTTCGCCCCCTTTTCCCCTTGTCTTGCACTCATTGTTGGATACTATAATAATTACAGCGATCCATCACCCCTTTCTCCCTGTATACGCCGCACACCGGCAGCATGGAGACAGCCGGCATCCCCGGTGCCGCAATCACTCTCGAGGACGCTGACCTAATTGCTAGCTGGATCAGTCACGGCCAGCGAGTCGAGGTAACAGAAGCAAAACAAAACGGCAAGAATTTTCTTTTGAAAACTCTGGCATGCAGCTGTTCTTGTACATGGAGGCACACTTCCTGCCCGACTCGATCTCGCGCAACATCATTGCCGAGATCAAGGGTACCACGTACCCGGACGAAGTCGTCGTTTTCGGAGGACACATCGACTCGTGGGACGTCGGTTCCGGCGTCTTGGACGACGGAGGAGGCGCCTTTGTCGCTTGGGATGCCCTGCGTCTCATGGCCAAGTACGACATCCGACCCAAGCGCACTGTCCGTGCTGTGTTCTGGACCAACGAGGTATCCCCCCCCCCCCCTCTTTTTTTTTACACGCGTGTGTGTGTGTGTATATATATAAATAATGCATGCAGGAAAATGGCTCCAACGGAGGTAAAGTGTACAAGAACAACCGTGTGGACGAATTGCCCAAGGTGTCGTGGGCTTTCGAGTCAGACTCGGGCACGTTCAGCCCCGTAAGCAAAGAAAAGCTTTTTGATATTCGGCATCCTAAATTATTTTTATTTAAATCTTAGATTGGCATTGGATTCACAGGATCGCCAGCGGCTCTGCAGATCATGACCGACATTGGCTCGACGTACTTGGCGCGCATTGGTGCAGGCACTGTCACGGTGGGCGGCGGTGGTGTCGACATCGAGCCCATGTGTGTGGAGGGCGTGCCTTGCTCTGGATTGAACGTCGCGACCAACGGACGCCCAGACAAACTCGACAGCTACTTTTTCTACCACCACACCAAGGCAGACACCATGACGTCGGTTCTCCCCAACGAGCTGTCCCTGTGCACAGCTAGTTTGGCTGCCTGGGCATTTGCCGTGGCCGACCTTGATAACCTCCTTCCAAGACTTCAATAATACAAGGGAGGGGGGAAAAACTGTAGTGGAATGATTTTTGTATGTACAGATGTCTCTACTCAGTAATGCAGGCGCTGACGTCGTCCATCGCGGTTGTTGTTGCCTCTGTAATGGTTGCTGCTTGCACCGCCACCACTGCTGCTCGAAGAAGACTGGTTAGCGTCGTCGTCAGAACTAACATCGTCGAGGCCACGGCGACGAGCGGACACCGATGCGGAAGACGATGTCGCGGCAGCAAAGGTCGAGGTCGACGTCGGTGCATTATTTAAATTGATCAGATTTGGCAAGGAGATATCGCTGCGTGTGTGCGGTCGGTCGGACCGGTGGACTGGACAAATTTCTTCAAATGAAGAAGGGAAAAAAAAAAAAAAAAAAAACTTACAAAATCTGTGCTCCTTTGCAAAGCTGACGAGCTCTCCCCAGTTTTTGTCGCCTCTCTCGAGCGACTCGCCATGTCCCACGATCCACAGCGACTGTCGGGCGC
>Ga0302230_10001486_pt1 | contig 15327 bp, 29 predicted proteins | sample II_Palsa_N2_1_FD_193523 | JGI IMG/M metagenome (GOLD analysis project Ga0302230, IMG submission 193523) | Peat permafrost microbial communities from Stordalen Mire near Abisko, Sweden - II_Palsa_N2_1 | ecosystem: Environmental > Terrestrial > Soil > Palsa > Peat permafrost | place: Sweden... | reverse complement strand
CGATGAGAGAGAGGGACTGAAAGGGGGGGGGGTCTCACCGTGAGTGCTTACAGACAAGGTGCAACCGCAGCGACGATCGCAGCGCAACACCGAGCGCGTCAACTACAAGCACATTGACGAGGGGGTCGTGTCGACGGCACAGCGGTTTCAGAAGATCCTGGCCGAGCGCGAGTTTGCCCAGGAGTCGTTCAAGCGCGTCCGCGGCGGCGAGTTCACCCTCGACTACATCCGCGGCAACGGCTGGAGCGAGCCCGTGATGGTGGACAGGCCCGACGGCCTGGGGATGCGCATGCCGTCAAGCTCGTTCTCGGTTAGCGACGTTGTCAGCATTGTCGGTATCGAGCTTGCGTCTCTTGTTGTTTTTCACATAGACTTGCACTTGTCAGGCGGCGAACGAAAGGTCAGCGTCATCCAAGTCTCGTCGCAGACCGAACTGCCCGATTGGAACATGTTTCGCTGGGAGTATTACTTTAACCACCCGAGGACGCGCCCAGAGATACTCAACGTCATCAGCCTCGAGTTTTCGGACACGCCCCTGGCACAAATGGTCGACCGGCCGCGCATCGTCGATGAGCTCGACTGGGCGGTCCATGCTTGGCCAAAGGAGGGCGAGGATGCACCGCGCAAACCCAAAGTCCAGCTGTGTACGTTTCTGGTTTTATGCCGGTCTAGAATATCTAATTGTCGGGAGTATGTTGCATAGACTGCCTCATGTCTGTCGGAGGGGCGTTCACAGACTTCCACATCGACTTTGCGGGCTCGTCGGTCTATTACCACGTCCTGTCGGGGATGAAAAAATTCTACTTTATTCGCCCGACAAGGGAAAACCTGCGAGTGTACGAGCGCTGGAGCTCCGAGGCTGATCAGAGCGCCAACTTTCTCGCCGATCTCGTCGAACGCAACGAGTGTGTCGTTTGCACGATTTTGCCGGACCAAACACTGTTTATCCCGAGTGGGTGGATTCATGCAGTTTATACACCAGAGGTATTAAAAAAAGAAGCACACTTGTAATTGGCAGTTCAATTCCGTATCTGCTCAGGACTCGGTGGTGATCGGAGGCAATTTCCTGCACTCGTTTGCCATCCCAACCCAGCTTGACATTGACGGGATCGAGTTGCGTACGAACGTTCCCGCCAAGTTCCGTTACCCGTCAATCAACCGTCTCCACTGGTATCTGCTCCAGTATTTTGTCAACACGCTGGAGCCATGCGTGCCCAAGCGCCCCACTCCTCCGCCGCCACGACCACCGCCACAACAACAGCAGCAGCAACAGCAACCCCAAACCGTCTTTCCTCCCTCGCTGCCATTTCCTCCTCCAAAAGCCGTGCAGCAGCCAAAGTATTTCCTCGATCCGTCAAAATCGTTCCTGCCTCCCTTTGCGTACGTCGGGCAAATCCAGCCGCCCATTCCTCCCAACAGTGTGCCCTCCAACGGCCTCAGACACGAGAATGCTTCTCTTGTTGAGTCTGCCGCCGTTCGTCTGCAGCATCCCCACTTTATCCCGCAGATGTACCCGCAATTTCCCTTGCTGAACAAGCAGGGACCTCCGATTCTGTCAGCACCTCCTTCTCCATGGGCAAGCGTCGGTACTTCCCCACAGCAGCTGGCACGTCAAGTCGCTCCATGGCTGGCACCACCGCTCTCATCCTCCTGGACGGTGCAAAAGCCGCAGCAAGCACCTTCTGTCAAACCGACTACGTCGACGACATTCATCGCCCCCAGGACGCCGACAACGCCGACGCCTGTACCACGGGCCGCGGCATTCATCGCCCCAAAACCGCCACCAACGCTGCCCACTCCTGCTGCAGCTCCTTTGGTAATACCAGCTGCCCTGTCAAGCGACGCAGAGTTGCAGGGCTTCATCATCATGCACAACCACCTCAAGGCCCAGCTGCTAAACGACACCAAACACGTGATGGACATGCCCTTTTCCCTCAAGCAGGCAGAGGACCTTGTCGCCACATCAGCGCACCTTGTGGATGCCCTGCTTGCCTACAAGCCATCGCTCCGTCCCATCGACGAAAAGCCCTTGGTGCCGCCGTCGAAGAAACGCAAGTCGCACCCCAAACTGCCTGTCCACGAAAATAATCATAATAATAAGAGTGCTGCTGCTGCTGCTGCTGCAATTTCAGATGTGTAACTATGTAACTATATTTTAGGATACAACTACAGAGAAGGCAACAAACAACCAGCTAGACCGCGACATCCTTTGTGGTGTAAAACTGTCTATACATTTCAGGGCCGAGGTACTCTTGCACGTTTGAGAATTGCTGCGAGGCAATGATCCGCTCAAAGTGGGGGATAACTTGCTCAGGGGAGACGTGCACGTGGAAATCGAGCGCCGCAAACACAGAAAACTCGGCATCGTACAAGGTCGCGGCCGTGACTTTGAGAGTATCCTCAAGGGCCTACTCGTGCGCATGATTTTTAAAAGATGGCTGTAAAAGAAAAAAACGATACCACAACGAGCGACTGAATACTCGTACGCTCGCCCATGATCACAAACTTGGGATCGTTTGCTTTGGCCGCCAGGATTAGACACGCGCCTGCCAAAACCTTTCGGTTGGCCTTGCGCAGCACGTTCTTGAGGATCAATCGTTCGATGTACACAAACGACATTGCCACCGTACCGACCTCCAGGTCAATGTCTGGGGATAGCGCGACTTCGAGCAACTGCAAATATATTCTTGAGAAATAAACTAAAGATGACGAAGACGGCATACCAGTTGCTTGAGTTTGCGGATTTTGCTGAGCGACATCTGGGGGTCGAGGTGGGGGTGCTTTTGCCGGAATTGCTCGTTGAGCTCGCGTCTGAGATCAATCGGGCGGACAAATGGAATGATAGACAACTATTGAGGTGATTTAGCACTGCGATCGCCTTGCCTGAAGGGGCAACGTACGCGGACAGAGGGAAGGGTCGAGACGAAGCGGTGCTTGCCTGTACTCAACTCTGGGTCGTCGAGATCGTTAGGGTCGTACTGTGTCTGGGACAAATGGGCCTGCTCGACATCAGGGCTGTCGTCGATAAACAGGGGTTCAAAGGACATGGTCTTGTTTTTGGGGATGCCCAGCACGTCCACGTCACTACGTGAACGAGAAATTAAAACGTCATTGCAATGAGCATATGTACCTCGGCGCGGCCTTTTTCTTCTTTCGCAATCTTTCCTCGTCGTAGCGAATGACCGAGGAAACCCCAAAGGGGAATGATGAAGTGGTCTGCACAATTTGCAAAAACTTTTGGTATAATTCACGGCTGTTTTGGTTGCTACCTCTCGAACGGTCGAGAAAAACAGACGCGGAGGGAGGTGATCGTAGGATACGTGTCTGAGGTGCTCCCGGTCGAGGCGCTTGACTTGCTGGAGCTTGTAAATGTACGGTGGCCTGACATTGTCGGCGAACGAACCTCTTCTTGAGGACGCCCCCCCGTTGCGCAGGGCGCTGATGTCCATCGTTGAGGACTCTGGTAGTTCAGTTTCACCCACATCTACACTGCCGACAGCAGAGGATGCTGGCCCGTCGTCCGCAGAGGCATCGTTCAATGTTCGTCGGCGGTCGTCGTTGGACTCCCATGTGTTTGCCCGCGAGCGGATCTTATTGTTGGACGAATCGGTCGGCACAACAGCAGTCAAAGGCAATCCGAGGGACTCTTGTTTTGAGGATGACTGCAAGGCAAGGGAATTAAAACTTGCTTTTTTTTTTTCTTTCAATTACGATACTTTGGTCACTGGGCCGCCAATCGTATCGACCGCACTCGCCGGCTCAGAGGGATTATACTGCCCTTGGTCCACATCCTGCAACTTCCCCCTTGCGCGCTTGTCCAGTCGCGTGGCGTTGCTGGAGAGCCGAGGCCGTATCGGCTCGTCAGCAGTTGGTGGTTCGGATGAGTCTTCGCCCTGGTAGTCCCGTTGAGTACGCAACAAATAAAAACAAAAAAAAAAAAAAAGTACCAGCAGGGCAGGAGAGGCGCCGATGCTGTCGCTGGGCGTGCTCGTGCCCAGGCTGATGTTTGACAGGAACGAGTGCGCCGCCACCAGCTTGAACTGCTGCTTGCGCAACATGTCTGCCTTGGGCGTCTTGCGCACGCTGCCCATGGGAGAGTTTGGTGTTGATCGCGTCACCGTCGGCTGTGCTGCCGAGAGCCCTGGCACCTGCACCTGCAGTGGTGGTGGTGGCGGGGGCCGTTGCTGCGCATCAAGGGGAACGCTCGTGCCCACCATTGCCGAACTGCTGGTCGACTTGCTCGCCGCCGCCGCCGCCGCCGCTGCTGACGCTGCTGCTGACGCCGCCGGCGACGGCTTCATCCACCGCGACATGAACGACAGCGTTGCGTTGCCGCTGTTGAGCCCGCCGCCGCTCACGAGCGCACCCTCGCTCTTTGTGCGGCCGTACGTCGTCGCCATACGCGGACGGTACACGCACTTGCGAAAAAGATGCTCAGGCTTGCCCTCCACGTGGCCTCGAAACGGCACATGTCGTCGCTCTCGGCGGGGATCGTGGGCGTGCCGGTACGTTGGGAGGGGCGATGGTGCGCAACTGACCCGAGCTGCTCTAGAACGTGGGCAAGAGCACGCTGTTTAACGCGCTGACGTGCAGCAATCAGGCGCAGGCGAGCAACTTTCCATTTTGCACCATCGAGGTAGTGGTGCTTCTCTGTCTGATGGGCCTCCAAAAACTCAGGACGTGTTTCTGGGTAATGCAGCCAAACGTGGGGTCGGTCGTCGTCCCCGATCGCAACATCGAGATCCTCAGCAAGATCATCAAGCCACAGCGGCGGCAGTTTGCCGAGGTCAAGATCGTGGACATTGCGGGGCTCGTGAGGGGCGCGAGCCAGAACGCCGGGCTGGGCAACAAGTTTCTCGAGCACATTCGGCAGGTCGATGCGATAATCCACTGCGTAAGGTGCTTCCCCGACGTCGGCATCACCCACGTCGAGGGCACGATCGATCCGCTGCGAGACCTCAACATTATCGACACGGAGCTCATCCTCAGCGATCTCCAGACCCTCGAGAACTCGATCGAGCGGCTAAAGTATGCACCGGCTCCATCGTTCTCGTACAGTAGTAATCGCATGTCCCCAGGCGCAAGGCAAAGACAGGTGCAAAGGAGGACAAGCTGCGCCTTGATGTGCTCGAGCGGTGCTTGGCCGTTCTGGGCTCTGAAAAGCCCGTGCGGTCGGTCCCGTGGCACAAGGAGGATGCGGATGTGCAAAAGATCATCAAGGATTCAGGCCTGTTGACCGCCAAACCGGTGCTGTACCTGGCAAACATCGACGAGATCCAGATGTCCCAGCTGCTGACAGAAAACATCAAGGTCGAGCAGCTCGAGCAGGTCGAAAAGTATGCGCTGCAGCAACTGGGCTCTGCTGATGGATCTGTGCGATTCAAGTGCCATCCGTTGACACCAGCCCCCATGGCAGTGCGCTTTTTCTTTATGCACATCACAGTTTTAAAAAAAATGTTTTTCCTTCTAGGCGCTGGTAGGCGTTGGAGTCGTCCCGGCGTGTGCTCAGCTTGAAGCAGAACTGAGCACGTCTACACATGCAGAACGCGAGGAGCTGCTCTCAGCGGTCGGCATGAGCGAGCCGGCCTTGGCGAGTAAGAGAATATATTATTCGTGGTTTGGCAGCTTGAACATTTTTTTTTTGTTGCTTCCGTCAGCTGTCGCCGCCCTGAGCTATCGCCTTCTCGGTCTCCAGTCCTACTACACGGCCGGAGAGAAAGAGGTCCGCGCGTGGACGGTTCCGATTGGCTCCACCGCCGTGCAAGCGGTACGTACACCTTTTTTTATTTTCCCCTAAAAAAGAGTACTGATCGCATATCCCTGCCAGGCACGAGCCATCCACAGCGACATCGAAAAGGGCTTTATCCGGGCAGAGGTTTTCTCGGTCCAGGACATGCAGACCCACGGCTCTGAAGGTAAGCACCTCGTCAAAACAAGAAATTTACTATTTATAACCTATCGCTTGCAGCCAAAGTACGGGCGGCAGGGCTCGTTAGAACCGAGGGGAAGGGATATATCGTCCGCGATGACGACGTTGTACATTTTCTGCACGGCAATTAATCGTAGGGGCAACTGAAAAAAAAAAACTCGAACTTTCGAGTTGGAATTCGTCACCAGGGGAAATGCTCAGACGCTCGTTCGGGACAGGTCGACGACTGGCCTTCACGGACGACCGGGTTCAGCGCCTGATGTCGCTGACACAGAAGGGCCTTCGCGACGGCGAGGCGCAGCAGGGCCGCCAAAGAGCAGCCGAGTCGGAGCCCGCCAAACCAGCACCGAGGACAACCCACGTGGCATTGCATGGCGTAGCACCGCTTCGCAGCAAGTCGACCGCGGGCAAGAGCACGTACGCCGCCGCCGCCGCAGCAGCAGCAGTAGCAGCACCGGCAACAGCACCTGCACCTGCACCTGCACCACCACCACCGCAGCCCACCCCGCCGCCTCCTCCCGCCGTCAGGCCCATGTTTAACTTGGAGGAGATTGCCCAGTCAAAGACGGCCGAGATGCGCAAGACTGGTCCGAGTGTGCCTAGCGGCATCAGCAGCAGCTTCAACAGCAACAGTAGCAGTAGGACGCACACGGGCGCGATCATGCCAGAGCGGTACAGCACGATCTCCACGGCGTTGCCTCGCGCCCTGCAAATCGCGCTGGAACAGGACGAGATCGCGTTCAACGAGTGCCTGCAGCACTGGCCTGGCTCGTGGATCCCGTTTTCAAACATCGTGCGCTTTGACAGATACGAGGCCCTCAATCTGCCCTCGAAAGAGCTCATGCAGCCCACCGAAAGGACGCGCGCAATGCACAAGACGGTGCCAAGGCCGGCTCGCGGCCAGCAGAGTATTTGCTTGTGCTAACAGTGCGTCCCTTGTACTGAAATTCGCCTTTTCCTCTCCTAGGCGAGCCCCTCCTGCCGACCATCCCTGACCTGTGGACAAATAACAACTCGTTCTTGCTCAAGCTCAAGTACCCTGTCGGCTTTTTCGACTGGATCAAAGAGTTTGAAAAGAAGCTCCCCGTAAAGTGAATGAAATAATAATAAAACGGGGTATACTCAAACGACCACACAGAGTCCCTTCCACGACAAGACGCTGTTGCTCCGGGCCTTTGTACACGAGTCGGCCGTGCAGGATCGGTATCGAAACTCACTGCAGCACCAGTCGCGCGAGCGGCTCGCGTTTGTGGGTGACGCAATCCTCAACACAGTCATCACCGTCGACATCATGAAGACCTTTAGCCAATTGAACCTGGCAAACTGGACCAAGCGTCGCGAGGCCGTGCGTTCAAATGTGTTCCTGGGAGACATCGGCGAAGAGTGGAGGGTTCCCCAGAACCTCGTTCAAACGGTACTCTTGGGGCGCCTATGTGTGCTTTTCACTTACTCTTTGCAACAGCGCTCGCCGATGGAGTTCAAGAAGGACGTGGCTGACGCGATGGAGGCGGTGATCGGAGCCATTTTCTTTGACCAAGGGTACATCAAGGCCTGTGACTACCTCGAGAGGACTCTCATCCCCCGGTTGAACGCGCTGTACGAGAACGGAGGGCTCGGTCCCAAGCATTACCTCAATTCGGACCAGTCGTCACTGTAGAAAACAGAAAACTTGTAAAGAAAAAAGGCATACATGTATGTGCTAATCTACTGTGGAATGCGGTGATAGCGATTGGACAGGGCGTGCTCCACAAGGTAGTCGTGCCCCTGTTCGTCATATGACTGACGCGACACAGACCAAAGCGGGAGTGATTCCGTCTGAGCAGCCATTGCCCGAGCACCGCGCCACGCATCGCGCAGTGGATCCGCAGCCCGTCGGATCGCAATTTCAGACTGGAAAGGACGCATCTGCAACAGCTCGTTCCGCAGGCGCTCTTCGATGCCGGGCAGCAGCGACAGGCCTCCAGTGATGTAGACATTCTGAGTACGAGGAAATCAAAAAAAAAAAAAAAAAAATAGAGAAAAAAATCGCAAACCTTGCACATGTCGAGTTGTTGCTGACTCGAGTAGGCCGAAAGAATAGACTGGATGCACTGCGCAATGCCAGCCTGATCGATTCCTGCCGTCCACGGCTGAAAGAGCATCTGTGAAAAGCGCCCTCCCCAGTGAGACATTGCGGGCAGTATTTAAAAAAAGTACCTCGGGAGCCCGGATGCGTTCGACGTTGAGATGCATTTGGTACTGCTCGGCGATGGTCGAACCTTCGCCAAAACCGTTCTGGTAGGCCGACAGCAGACCTTTCTCCTGCCCATAGTTGGTCGACTGGGCGTCAAAATCAGGATCAAACTTGCTCAGGAGCGTTTCGACCTCGGCGAGCTGCGTCAATTCATCTTCCTCCTCGTCCGAATCCTCCTCTTTACTCTAAGATTCAATTAAAAAAAAAAAAGAACAAATAAATTAGAAAAAAAAAACAATGACTCTAAATCGGTTGTACGATTTGGCGATAGACAAGCCAGTCATTGTCGTCGGCGCCAAACGTGTCGTCGTCCTCGGCATGGTTGGTGTTATTGGACGAGGAGGCCTGGACAGCGCGGCGTTTGCGCTGAGGCTTGTCGTCCGAGTGGCCCTCGGCAAGGGCAGCAATGGATCGCATGCGCTGGATGGAAGCGACAGACCGACGGTCCGCCAGCTGCTCGCGTTTCCGTTTCCGATCGCGGATCTTGTCCATGAGTCCCTGTTGAAAACATGTTAGGGCAGAAAAAAATTCTTGCACATGAAATTACCTGGCGCTTTTGCATGTAGTTCTTCTTCCATGTTGCAAAGTCGTTCTCGCGCAGCTGCTCCTCTTTCAAGGCCTCCTCGGCTGCCTCCTTTTCCCTCACGAGCTTGGCTGCCTTGGCACGCTCGCGCGCGTCGATGCCACCCTTGATCAGGCGAAGCTTGCGCTTTTCCTTGATTTGCTCGTCTGTCAGGTCGGCGTCGTTCATCTCGAGAAGGCTAAAGTCGAACCGGCTTGCAACCGACTAGAGATTTATTCATTTTGATGATTTTTTTTATTAGTATTTAAAAAAAAAAAAGACATTTGGAAATTTCAACTTACCTCCTTCTCCTCTTCCGGCTCCTCGGGTCCGCCTTGTTGTTTGCTCTTGATAAGCTTCACTTTTGCCTGGAGGGCCTTGATCGCTTCGCTCAGCTGGGTCTCCGTCTTAAAGTCGAGGGCTTGCAGTTGCTCCTGGAATTCGTTGCGCGGGATCGACGCCTTGGACTCGACCAGGTCCGTGTACTGAGAGAGCAAGTCCTCCTGAGCCTTGAGTTTTTCCGCTCGACGCACGGTCGCCAGCTGAGCCAGGCGCTGAGCGTGTTCCTTGCGTCGCTGCTGCGACTTTTCCTTTTCCTCTGCGCTCTTTTCAGACGCGACCTGATAAGGAGCACATGTGGCATCAGCAGATACAAAAAAAAAACGAGGGAAAAAAAAACGCAACATACTTGCATATCGAACGGAAGCTGGATCGGACGTTCGATCTTGGCCAGGCCCTCGCGGCTCGCGCTTTGTCTGATCTCGTCCGCGTAGTCGCCCGCAATGTAGCAGTGCTCATGCAGCATGCTTTCGTAGGCGCCATAAGTCATGTCGCGAGCGAGAACGGGGTGCTTGAGATGCATCATGCGCATGAGGAACGTGGCCATGTTGAGGCCTCCGACATTTATCCTTTTCGCATTCTATTTTTTTCCCCCCTTTTTTTAGAGAGCAAGAGAGCAGTGTGTGTGCGAGTATGTGGCATACGGAAACGTCGCATGCATTGGGCTGCGTGACGGGGATGATGTGCGTGCTGCGATGAGAGATGGACAGGATCAACCCCGTTTTCAAGCCGAACAGGTGCTGCTGCTGCTGCTGCTGCTGCTGCTGAGAGTGGTAGTAGGAGCAGAGGGCATCGACAGCGTAGGATACACTGGGCACACCGTAGCACTCAAACATGAGCTCATTGACTCCCTCGCGGCAATAGTTTGGGTTGCACAGCGCCTCCGTCATGACAATCGGGTGGTTCACCCTCCCCGCCCCTCGCGAGTCGATGTTTAGGTGCGAGAACACATGGTCCAGCACCAGTTCCTACAGCGCAGTGTTGTTTTTGGTTTTTGGATCTTGCTTGCAACCGTACCTGCGAGTCAAAGTTGCACACAACGCCGCCTTCAAAGGGCGTCCTGTAGGTCAGCCGCGACCAGTCGCCCAGGTTGATGTCGCCGCCCACCGTGAACAGCGGCTCGCCATCACGACGCTGACGATACCGGGCAGACTGGTTGACGAACTCGACTGCGAGGGTTTACATGATCATTAGTGTGCACGCACGTCTTCGACAAGTCCATCATCGTACGACGAGGGGCGGCGTCCGTGGACCACCCGGCGCGGCAGCGATACGAACCTGTTGGGTTGGGGTGAGTGCGCTAGCGCGTGTGCTGCACGGTACCGTTGTCAATAACCAGCGGCGTGCCCTCTGCGACGTCGTAGGCAAACGAGGGATCACGACTGGTTGTCATGGACAGGGAGTGCACTCAGGTAAATGGCAGGCGCCCTGGCCGCGTGTAACTTTTTGTGGGCTCGTGGTCCGTCTCCTCCGCACTGACGATGGCGGAAAGGCTTATTGGCACAAGCGAAGCAGCTGCCGGTGGATTCACAGTTGGATCTTTTTTTTTTTTTTTTTGGATTTGGAGGAAACAAACGTTCGGATGGTCCATCTCCTTTTGCGCTCCTTTTCGACGACGTTCCCGTTCACATGTCAATTGAGGTGTGCCTTTAAGACGTGTTATCATGCCAAGGCGCAAACAATCACTCGAGGGCTTGCCTGTGCTTTGTCTTCAGACTCGTTTTTTTTGTGCGGCGCGAAAAAAGTTCGCTGTCACTTTTCTTTCACCCGACACCCCACAAAAAAAAACGAAATACTGATCATTGGCTCGGTCCTTTGGCAACAAAAACAGGGCAAAAGACACGCACGCAAGCCGCACACACCTGCCGCTGTCATGGTGGCCCACAGAGTAATAGCCCAAGCGGCGACGAGAGCAGTGCTGGGGTAAATCGTATGACAGCGTTTATAACCTGCTTACGTTTGTTGCGGTTCAAAGCACTGTCCTCGTCCTCTTTGTCGTGGTGACGAGGTCGTCGGCCCAAACGACGTCGCCAGACCTGCAGACGTGTGCCAGCAATGCTGTGGTGTCCGTGCCGCCGGGGCTGTCGTACTTTTCGTCGGGATCTAACACGACCTTTCTGCTCACGCAACAGGCAACCTATGCCCTCTCTGTTTCCTATGTACGTTTTCCTTTTTGGTGCTTGTCACCCAACTCACAAGAGCTGATGGGGCCCGCCGTGCAGATGGGTGTCCCTTCTACCCTACCGTTCATGCTGCAACTGTGCTCCTTTGACGAGTTGTCCGATGTACGCACCATTAGTGTTTGCGCAAACTAATTGCATCGCGCATGATTAGTTACCGACGACTGGATACAGCCCTTGCAAAGACGTAGCCGACCTAGCAAAGATGCAGGCTTGTGCAATCGGGGCTGCCTTTGACGGGAGCAGCATTGCGCCCGTCAATATCTCGGGCGTGATCATGACCGGCGCAAAGTATGCCCTCATCTTTTACTCGTGCTGCAATGCTCCCGAGTCGATGCGCCTCGAGTACTCGTTTGTCACTTCCGTCCCAGTCGACACTGGATCTCAATCCAGCCAGTCAGGCGATGGCGACGACTACACAGATGCCCTCCCGAAAATCTACGAGGTACAATTGCACTTTGATGGTTATTGTCTAAAATGGATTTGAAAAAAAAAGTCCTCTGCTGCCCTTTGGGCTGCCCTCCTTGCCTGCTGGATCATCAATCAGGCCATGTACCCAAACGTACGTTTGGAAGCACAAAATGTTAAAGAAATAAAAAATAAATTAGAAACGGATATTGATCCACACCGCCTTCTTGGTGATGGCCTTTGTGCGCTTGCTCATGGCCTGTTTCGGCATTGCCTACTGGGTCACATACGTTGATGATCCAACCAACCCATTTGACTCTGTCAATGGCGTTGCGTTTGCCTTGCTCATCGTCCACCACGCCATCTTCTTCACGTCGGTGGCTCTCGTCTCCAAGGGATGGTGCATCACGACCACCACCGCGCCCTTCAGTGAGCTTCAGAGTTTGTTTGCCGTCGTCATCAGCATGATCGTCACGTACATGCTATTTGAGCTGTACTCCAGCTTTGTCATGGTGCGTGGTTTAAATTGTTTGACGTTTTTTTTTTAATTAATTGTTTTGCAGGTTGCCCTGGTCATCATGTTTGTTATCACGCTACGATTCGTCATGATATATACGTCTATCAACATTCATTTTCTGCAACTGCAAATCGCGTTCATTGACCACAACAGCAGTATGTATTTTAAGGTATATTGCGTAGATTTCACCTCTATTCTTTTTTTCTTTCTGTAGCACTACCACAAAGCACCATGGTCGTGATCCAACACAAGGTGGAAATGCTAAAGAGTTTCAAGCGCATCTTTGGGCTGTTTGTGTTTTTCACCCTCCTCTTTGCCGTCGGCATTCGATTCTTCGTCCCCAATGCGACATGGCTCCAGTCCGCTGCAGTAACATTCATTTTGTCTGGAAATAGAATTCTTATTAATCTCTACTCGTGAAGACTGAGCTGATCGGCATCCTTACCAACGCCTGCTTCTTCAGCGTGTTCCGATTACGCGATTTCAGACAGATCGTCGAGGCTGAATTGGACGACCCGTCCATCGAAGACAGCTCGACCGACGCAGTCGTCATCCCCGAGGACGTCCTCAAACTCCACCCCACCCTCGTCTACTACCGCAAGGCCAAGCGCATGCCTGTCCTCATCGTCGAGCTGCCCATGACCAAGGAGCAACAGGACGAGTGCAGCGAAAACATCAACGGCGTTGTCTTTGCGAGCTGGGCCGCTATGAGCGAAACGGACGAAATTTGAAATTAAAAAAACCCTCCCCTCCGCAGCTGATAGACTTTTTATTTGTATGTCTTGTCGTATATATATAGTACAGTTATCAATCGCGCTTTACTCGCTTGAATCGGTCGAGGGCAGTGCGGGGCTGCTCCTTCTCGGCTGCCTCTTCGAGTTTCCGCTTGCGATCCTTGTTTGCTTGGACGTCCGCCAGCTGTTGCCGTAGCTGCTCGCGTTTCTCGTCCACAACGTTGGGCTGGCGGCGGCGCAGCTTGCGGGCAATCGTCCTCTGGGGGTCCTTTGGCTTGTTGTTCTCCACAAACTTTTCGTTGGGATGATTAGCCTCCCACTCGAGCTTGCGATCTGCCTTGTTCTTGGCCGCGGCGTTCTCCTCGATCGTACCGACAAAGTTTGGATTGAGCGAGATCATCTCGGGTTGGATCTTGTGAAGAGCACTTGTTATTGCACACACACACACAAAAAAAAAAAAGGCGAAAAGAAATTACCTTGTCGAGCAGCGCCTTGACTTCGCCCTCTTGTCGCTGCTTGGTCGTCTGGAACGGATTGGCCTGGTACGTGTCGATGTTTGCCTCACCGGCACCAGGGACAAGGACGGACGCGAAGCCCTTGCTGTGGCCGACGCCGAGGACATCCTCAAACGGACAAAAGGCAAGGTCGCGCAAGGTCGATCCGGGAAGGAGATGGTTCAAATAGGGCGACGTGGCCTTGGTCTTGATCGCGTTCTTCCAGACCTGCACATGCGGGCCAAACCCGACGCCCAGCAACCCACCCTGCGAAATCTCCACCGACGACGCGGGCGTGTTTGTGTAGTAGGCATGCACGGGCTTGAACGTGCGGATGTCCCAGACCTTGAGCTGCGAGTCCATTCCGGAAGTGACCATGTAGCTTTTCAATACCGATTAGTGACACAATAAAAAAAAAACGTGGGCATCAAACACATACAGTCCCGATTGATCGAGCGCAACAGACAACAGCGGTCCCTTGTGGCAGAGCATCTTCACCAGCGGCGTTGTCATCGTGGGCGACCACAGCGTCACGGTGCCGTTCTGGTGGCCGAGGTGGAGGACGGCGTTCCATGGGTTTTGGCGCATGACGTCGCATGGACCCAGCTTTGTTCGGTGCTCCGCGACGAGTTGTCCTAAACAACAGAGTGAGACTCATTCGCGTTTTTAGACGCACACACGCACCTGTGGACGTGTCCTGGTACTTTAGGTAGCCCGTGGCACCCACCGAGGCGAGGAGAAAGTGGTAGGGCAGGAACTGGAGCCTGTTGACGTCAATGTGGCTCTTGAGGCAGTGGATCTCCATCCCCGTGCGGTCGTAGATGTACGTGTACTTTTTCTGTGCCACGGCATACATGGTCTCGTTGTGCAGAAATTGCACGTCGCGGATCGACTCCTTCACCTGGATCTCGCAGCTCAGCCGGCTCGACTGCCAGTCAAACATGGCGATGTGGCCCTTCTTGCCGCCGAGGAGGAGGTGCCTTCATAGTGTCCGTAAGGAGCTTGCTCACACACACAGGTCAAAAAAAAAAGGGGGGTACGGTACCGCCCGTTGCGCGTGTAGTCGATGCAGTACGGGCCCAGCTCGTCCAACGTCAGATTGAACGCCTTTTTGGCACTGCTAATGTCCACGTTCTTCACGATCTCCTGCTGCGTAAACTTGTACGTCCGCTCCATGCCCTCGGCCTCGAGGAAACCGGCCTCCTCCTGCAGCAGCACCTCATTGCGCTTCTTGAGCTTGGTGGCCTCGCTCGCGCGCGCGTCGCTCTTGTCCAGCTGGCGGCGCAGCTTCTTGTCCCTCACGTTCTTGTTGGGTCCCGTGTTGCCGCCCGCGTCCTTGCTGCCGCCGCTGCCGCTGCCGAGACGCAGACCGTTGCCCTTGCCATGGTGAGCCACGTGGCGAGGTGACGAGGCCATTTCAGGTAAGTTGTGGACCCATTCGATCGCGCCGCCGTTTTTTATTTTTATTTTTATTTTCTGCGTGCTCGACACCACTGCAACGTCGGAAATGGCCTCGCAGCAGCAAGAGCTGGTGCAGGGGCAAGAGGACATGCAGTCTGACCCGGTGCTGCCTCCGCAGGCGCTGTCTCAGCAGCAAGACCAGCGACAAAGGAGTGTGCTATCGAGCACGCCCCTTTTTCACCCGCAGCCAAGCGCTGCGCTGTCCATGTCTGGCTCGGCTTCTGTCGCTGCACTTGCCTCGGTCACTGGCAACAGCAACACGTCAGACTACTCGCTCGGCTCATACTCGATGCTCAGGGCCTCGTTTCCGAGTTTTCCCGTAGCACCGTCCTCGTCGTCGTCCTCCGCGTCGTCGTCAGCAACCATCGTCGTCGACAACACCATCACGGTCCCCCCCACCTTTGCAGACACTAACAGCAACAACAAGACCCCCTTTGCTGCTGCTACTACTGCTGCTGCGCCTGCCGCGG
>Ga0302230_10001485_pt1 | contig 15330 bp, 24 predicted proteins | sample II_Palsa_N2_1_FD_193523 | JGI IMG/M metagenome (GOLD analysis project Ga0302230, IMG submission 193523) | Peat permafrost microbial communities from Stordalen Mire near Abisko, Sweden - II_Palsa_N2_1 | ecosystem: Environmental > Terrestrial > Soil > Palsa > Peat permafrost | place: Sweden... | reverse complement strand
CTGTTCGAGGGCATACGACTGCAGGACGTTTTGCTCATCAATCATCGCCTCTTCTTCGCTTTCACGGGCATTGGCGGGCGCTTCCTCGGGCGACAGACTGAACTGCTTCTGGATAGCTGCAACACCGACAAAAATGAGAAATAGTTTACGCAGAAATGACATACCGTCCCAAAGGGCCTCGATCACAATCGTTGCAAATTCCTCGAGCCCCACGAGTGCTGGTGCCGATGACGGCGATGACGAGTCGTACTTGGCCTTGTACTCGACGAGACGGCACGAGTCTGGATGGGTGGCGGCGTACTGACGGACTTGTGCCTTGAGTTGCTTGACCTCTTGTTGATGCGTCGCCGAAGAGAAGATGCTCTTTGCCGCCTCCGGGAGCTCTTGGATCAGCGAAGGGTCGCGGAGGCACAGGACCGACTGGGCCTGTATAATGAGAATAGTTAGATCATGCTTTAATTTCATTCTCGTATGCCTTGGGTTCGGCGTTGAACACGCCATATGCAAACTCGAGCTCGGTGACGGAGCGACCCGAAGGGTACTTGAGCAACCAGTCAAAGGTGGGCGCTGTGGCGACAGCAGAGTTGTACGAGGAAGGGACAAAGCCGTAGCGGTTTCCGAGCATGCCGACAAAGAAGGGGCGGCATCGATCAATCTCCTCGAGGCACAGCTGGAGCGACCGGTTCGACTCGGCCTCCTGTTGCGTGATGCCCCAGCGCAGGTCGACCTCAAACAGGTTGATCTTGTGGTGGCGGCAGCGCTCGCGAAGCACAGGGAAGACAGTCTTGATGAGCACGTCGCGCTCAGAGTGCATATCCATGAACGTCGACGAGATGAAGACGCGCGCGGTCTGCCACTGGCTTTGGCTGCTGACGGCACTAAGTGAGGACATATTTGTTAAAAATAAACAAAAACAAATAAATTTTACTTTGTTGGATCCAGCTCGAAAGCGACGCCGCCACCGTTGGTCTGCGCTGTTTCCGGCTGCTTTTCGACGGGTCGCTGCTTTTTCGACTGGCTCGAGAAACCGCCAAACTTTTCCTTGCGACGAAGGTCCTTCCTGGGCTTGACAGCGACTTGCTTGGCCTTGTCGATCGAGTTGATGTACGCCATCTGCTGTCCATCGCCACGATCTGCGATGAAGCGCAAGATCTGGTCGCTGTAGCCCGAGACGTAAATGTCGTTCGGGTTGCGGGTACCGGCTTCGTCGTGCGACACGCCGACCAGGCCTCCGCCGAGATCAATGTTGACAAAGAGTGTTTGGGGACGGACGAGCAGGCGGTACTGCCGCACAAACGCGACGGCGGCCTGAGCGGGCGAGCCCGTGTTGGTTGCGTCGGTGATTTCGCCGTGGTTGGTCACAAGGATGACGTTGTCCACAACAATGTGCTCCATCAAGAGAGTCTACATGGAACTGTCAATGCACCTCTCATAATGGGGGAAAAAAAATAATCCCTTACCTCGAAATACTGAAGGAGCGAACGCGCACGGCTCGCGACGGCTGATGCAGCTGTGGCATCGGTCTTACTGACGGATCCTTGCCGCATCGAATCGGCCAGCGTCTCGAGCTTGCCGATGCTGCCGAGAATGGATGCTTCGCCGCTGTGGTTGTTGGGTTCGGTGATGACAAAGTTGTTCGAATACGTGTCAAACAGGATGAATTCACAGTCTTCGCACGAGAACTTGCACATGAGGCCGAGCAGGAGACCAACAGAGAGGAGCGTCATGGGCTTGCCGAGGCCCTTGGCTGACGAGCACGGCGCGAGCATGTCTGTCGACGCGTTCACGAGCAGGATAGTACGACCCCGGATCGGCTTGATGTTGTAGCGCGTCGCTAGCACGATGGACTGCTCGAGGGCCTGTGATTGATTGAATTCGCATTTAACGAAACGAGATAATTTATCACTTGCGAGAACGCACCTCGAGGTACTTGGAGACCCATTTGTTCTCGGGCAGATCGTGGTCCTTGCGCTCCTTCCTTTCCGTGCCCTTCCCGCCCTTGCTGTTGTCGTTGCTCTTGCCACCGCGACCACCACGAGTTCCGCCTCGTCCTCCTCGCGAACCGCCGCGTCCACCGCCGCGTCCACCTCGTGGAACCGACGACGAGGCATCCTCTACCTCGTCTGCCCAGCTGGATCCCTTGGGGATCGAGTCGCGCGCCTTGACGGCATCTTCCACGGCCTTCTTGAGGGCCTCGTAGGCCGAGAGGAAGCGCGAGGGAAACTGGCGCGAGTTGACGACTTGAAGCTCGCTCCCCAGCTATGTTTATTGTTGTACTTGAAATAAATTTCCATGGTATAAGCATACTCGTTTGACGATGGCCAGGTGGTGCTTGTCGTCGATGTTGGCGATGAGCAAGTTGCGCAGGTTGCGGAGCATCGCCATGAAAGGCAACTTCTTGTGGTCCAGAAGCGACTCCCACACGGCGGCCTTGTTGCCCTTGAGCGAAATCTCCGTCTCCCAGGTCTCGGGCGTGGCCAATTTGATGCGTCTAATCGGGACGGAGACGGAGACGGATTAAGTATGCCAAAAATCAGCAGGGGTACGAACCGGCCAGCCTTGCTCTCGTCCCACTCACCGGGCAAGCGGCTCTTGAAAAAGTCGTCGCGGGTCTCGGGGTAGGACTTGCCGAGGATGGCCATTGTGTGGAAGACTGGCTCGGAAATCTGTTTTGAATGAATTATATCAACATAAAAATTAAAAAAAAAAAATAGTTTCTCAGTGTAGGTTACGTGGAGGACGCGGATGAGGTACTTGATCGTGCAGCGAAAGTCTTCCTTTACAACCAACTTGCGGTTGGCGTTTGATCCGTCGACGTTGACGGCGACTGCGTTCTCATCGTCCGAGTCGCTGTCGCTGTCCCGATCGACAGAGGCGGCTGGCCTGGGAACGAAACCCACTCCGCCTCGTCCACCTCGTCCACCTCGTCCACCACGAAATCCTCCTCGACGTACAACAGCAGCGTCGCCGCCGCCGAGAAGTTTCCGTTTGTTCTCGCGCTCCTCCCTCTCCTTTTTGATCTTCTCTGCCTTCTGGGCCTTCTTCTTGGCCTTGCCCTCGGCCGACCCCTTGTCCTTGCTGTACTTGCCAAGCTGGTACTCGTCAAACTCGGGGAATTTGTCCACCATCGCCTTGCGAAGGGCGACAGGGAACGACGGCTTGGCACTGTTCCGTGAAAAAAAAAATATTTTTTTTTTTAGAAAAAAAAAAAAAAGAAGAAAACGGAAACAGCTCCATACACCGGACCGCCGTACGGATCGCCGTTGAGCTCAAACGTGCGGTAGAGCTCGGCGACTTCCATCCAGTCCGAGGGCAAACGCGTTGATGCGGCAAAGTACTTTGCGAGGAAAGGACGGCAGGCAGGGAGATGTGCTGCGAGGGCAAGCATATAGTTGGCCGTGGTGCGGATACCGAGGTCGTCGCGACAGTAGAGTGACAGCTTGAGGATAAACTCTGGTTCGACCAGGGCCACTTGTTCGACCAGGGCGGTCAGAGCGAGCCTTAGAAAAAAAAATTTTTTTTTATTTTATTTAATTATACAACAAATATTATTGTTTTCTTCCTTGCCTCGTCTTGTCGTCGACCTTGTAAAACTTGGGCTCGTTCAGCAGGGATGCGCTCACAAGGTTGACAAGGTCCTCTTTGGTTCGCTGGAAGTCGTCGAGCTCGCGACCCTGGAGGTACTTTGACGGCTGGGACGCAGGGATGGCGTCCGACAGGAGGGCCAGATTCGAGTCCAGAAGGGCAAAGACCTCGCTCTCCGACAGCTCAAAGTCCTTTGTGGGCCCATTGGCATCAACCTCGTCGTCATAGTCGACGGCGTTGTCGTAGTTGCCCCCGAGGTGAAGATTCGACAACGTGCTGGTGGACGTCGTAGGAATCGAAGTTGCAAGATGCGACTGGATATGCGACACGTGCCCCAAAGAGGTAGATTGGGTGGTTAGCGACAAGGACGACGTGGTCGAGAGAGAAGGCTTGGACGTGTTCGACATGGGTGACGAGCTCAGAAGGCTTGACTTGCCGAGCTGCTGCTGCTGCTGCTGTGGGAGCTTGCCGCTGAGGTCAGATGTTGTCTTGCCTGTGAGCTGGATGCTGCTGGTGGTCTTGGGCGTGGACAGGAGATTGTTGACTGGTCACATCGTGAGAAAATACTACCAAAATGCAAATACACACTACCCAAAGAGGACGACGTGGAGATCGACGATGCCTGCAGAGAAGACGACAGGGACGAGGGCGATGCCAAGGACAGCGTCGTCGCGCTCGTGCTCGAGCGGCCCAGCGTCGACGATGTCAGCTACAGTGCCAAATATTTTCTATTGTTATTCTTCTCGCAACGCAACAGGCAAGAACAAGTACCATCGACGACTTTAGCGGCGCCGACGAGCTGAGGAGGGATGACGACGACGTCGACGTTGTCGAAGCAGCAGAGGTCAGCATGCTCGACATGTCCTTGCGCAACAGCAAACTTGCGCAACAAACGGCAACGCACACGCAACAGGCAAAACCCACCCTAAAATGGCTCCCATGTTTCGCCCCCTTAAGCATCGATGGGCCCCAAGTCCGCAGCTGCGTTGGCCGCTGCGTCGGCCTCTGCGGCCGCCCAGCCACGCAATCTGCTGGGGATACAACAGCAGCCGCAGCCGCAGCCGTCGCAGCAGCGCTCAGGACAGTCGGCGAGCCAGCAGCAGCAGCAGCAGCAGCAGCAGCGCCGGCTGATGGACGCAACCTTGTTGACACAGGCCTCACACGCGATGCAGGTAGCAGCCGACCAGCAGCAGCAGCAACAGCAGCAGCCACGGAGGGGGTCGACAGGGTAAGCCGCCCTTACGTGTCTGTCTGTCTGTCGATAACCAAACTCGCCCCTGCTCTGCAGGCAAGCACAGAAAGGCCGACAGAGTCAGCAGCAGCAGCAACAGCAGCAGCAACGAGCGGGGAGCAGTGGCAGTGCGGCCAATTCGCGGCCTGGCACTGCGCCGCCCTCGCAGCATGGTAGCTCTGCGTCGATGATGGGTTCGCCAATCAGTGGACGCGAAACGGCCGCGTCGACACCTTTGCCGCCGCCCGCATCGGATCAGCTCGTCCTGCTGCGGTACGAGCTGGAAATGCCCGTGACGCGCCAGCTGCACAAGCAGACCGTGCACGGGTTCGCCGATGTGTACCCCCAGACCGGTGACCAGCGCGAGGACGACATGGGAAAACAAAATGTGCGTCCTGGCATGTTTTCCCTTCCCTGACAGCTTTTTCTTCTCTATTGCAGATTGAGCTCGGTTACAAAGCCGATCCGATCGTGATCGAGCTGAGTTCGCTTACAAAGGAGATGTCGACCAAGCCGCTTGCCGAGTTTGGAGCACGGCTGGGCGACTTTTTGTCTGTTGTAATAAGGAGTCACGATGCGGCCTCCAAGCTGCCGCCACCGAGCCACGCGTTCCAGCATCCTGTGCGCGAATCGAGCGCCCAGCTGGAGAAGAAGCTGGCTCTGATGCAAGACCTCGGTAGCAATGAGGCGCTCGAGGCCATCCTGGAAAAGCGAATCCCCCATGGGCTCAAGGTAAAATTATTTTTTTTTTCCCCTCATTGTTGAAATGAATGACCATTTCCTGTAGGACGCCGCACTATTGGAAACGCTCGCAAAGCACGCGATTCCTTTACAGCGCGCATCGTGGCTGATCAAGGTGACCTATATTATTAAAAAATAAAAATTCTAACCCGCGAAATAGATCATAAACCTGGATATCCCTTTGGGTCCCGGCGCGACCGAGTCGATTTCATCGCGATGGACGACAACGGTGCTGGCGTACATGAAGACACTCCTCGTCGACTTGTGCCGCACACCCTCCGGTGCAGATAGTGGCTCCTCGAAATCAACGTGGACCTACACGACCCAGCTGCTGCAGTGGCAGTACAATGATGGCCTTTTGGACAACACAAAGGTGTTGCTTTGGCTGGTGGGTGAGTTCAAGTACGTGACTCTTTTTTTTTTTTTTTGGTGGCCGTGTTCTTATGTGCATGGATTAGATTATTAACCCTCGAGCATTTGGGCTTCCTCGTCCCGCTTTTATGCCTGTTTTTCGTTGACATTTGCTCATCCAAACTTGTAGCCAGGTACATTTTTTACTTTCCCTCTTGCAATCCCAACTAATCCTCACTGTTTTGTCGCAAGTGATCTTGTCGACGCGTGTCTGAACAAAATCACGCGCTTCCGCAAGTACGGTCTGCAGACGGAAGCACGCGGATTTGGCACCATCCTGGCTGAAGGACCGCCGCTTATGAAAGTCTACTACTACACTCTCATCGCGTTTATCCAGGGCGTTGTCCTCCTCAGCCCGGAAGGTACCAGTAAAAAAAAAGGGGGAGAGAAGCATACTAAAAAATTTTCTCTCTCCGATCAGCGATGCTCTTTAACCAAAACCAAGAGCGGCATGCGAGGCTGCAGGCCGAATTGATCGCGAGCAAGGATGACCTCACTGGGATACCGATGGAACTGGTTCTGCCACCGGTGACCGCTTATCTGCCGTTGCTTGAGGAGCGGTTTGCAGCCATCCTCCGCCTGCACGATATGGACATGGTCAAGCCTGTTTCTTCGTCCTCGTCCACGAGCACAGGCGGCATCAACATGTCAACACCCGTAGCCACTCCAACTCCCCAGCTCTCGCAGCCTTCTCAGTCCTCCTCACAGCAGCAAGCAGACGAACCTGCGTCAGCGAGCGTTGATGTGCTGCAACTGGACATCCTCACGCCGAGCAACTTTCTCGACAGCGAGTTTTGGTCGCAAACGCAGGGCGGCCTCGTCAACGAGAGCTCGGTCATGCAGTTGCTCACTTGGGCGGTCTCTATGGACCGCACGTGCGAGTTCAGGCCCTACGTCGTCGCGAGCATCCTCCAGTGCATGCTGGCCAACTCGACGACGCAGATGGCCAGTGCCCAGCAGACCGCTGTAGCAATGCCCCAGCAGCTGCGCACGCCACTGGACTATGACACACCGTCCATGGGCCCGCCGCAGACGCCCACGTCCCTGCGCGCGTCGGTAGCCAGCCCCGCCCGGCATTTCTTTGGCGCCGGCGGCAGTGGTGGTTTCAACTACAGCGCGATGGTGTCCTCCAGCCCCGTGCCGTTTGTCACCGCCGCTGTCCCAACCACGACCTCAATCCTGGACGGCGCACCGACGGTGTTGCGCCAGGTCCGCGACCGATTACAGAACTGCCTCACCGACTTTTTGGACAAGTACGAATGGCCCACCGACAGCCAGGCGAACCAGGACAGGTGCATCGATGGCATTGCAGTACTCTTTCGCGTCCTGACGGCGCAGCGCCTGTTTTCGTACGACCGCTTCCTCGAACGCCTGATCGCGCGAGACGACCTGCACCCCGACAACCTGAACTCGGCACGGTCGCGCCGCTTCGTCGAGTACATTCGCAACTTTGCTGTCCCTTCCGGGCTGCCCATGTACCAGACACAAAGGAGGAGCGTCCTTGCCAAGCAGCAGGCCCTTGCAGATCGTGACGATCAAGATGACGCTCTGTTTTCAAGACTGCATGTGGCTCTAATGGAAGTACTCACGGCCTCTGCCAAATCCCCTTCGTATGTGATTTTTCTCTTTATGTATTAATCGGGTCCAATAGGTCATCATCGCCTGGTTACTCCCAGTCAGCGTTGTCACCACTGGAAGCATTTGCGAAATCCGCGAGCACTTTGCCGGTCTACCACAGGTCTCGGTTATTGGCACTCCTGTCGACGCACATTGATCAAACCCTGGCCGCCCAATCCTTGTATGTTGTTAAGAAGTTGCTGCTGGATGTTTTATAGACTCCATGTTTGGCAGGCGCAACATGACCCCGCCAATGTTTGACGGCTCCGAGGATCCGAGCTTCTCCTGTGGCGGTGTGCCCGTGTGGTCGACCTGGATCTACCTCTTGCAAAAACTGGGGAGCAGCGATGGCGTCGTTCAGGTTTATTTGATGTTTTTATTGTTGACGGGGTATTTATCGTACACCAACAGTTGCTCGATCGCATCCTGCCACACGCAACCAACGCGATGTCGACCATCTACGTTTTGAGCATGTACGATCGCATGTACCCGTGCTTTCTCCTGCCAGGGCTTGCTCAGCAGTCGTTCCAGAGCCTTTACAACGCCGTACGTGACTTGTTTTTTTCTCTCTTCTCTCTTCTTTCTTATCGTCTTTTTTCCTCAGCAATCCGATCTAGCAAGACAGCACGGCTTCAACCGACGGCGGCTACGGCTTCTCCAAGGCAAGCTACACGAGTGGACGAGCATGCAAACGATCATCGTGCCCCAGCACATTGTCTCTGAGCTTGGTTCCTCGCTGTTTGCAATGGACACCGACTTTGCGAGCGAGCGCCACCGCATTCTGGCGGCTCCGGCACCGGCATCTATCGCACCAACCTTTCAATGGGAGGACGAACTGGAGCGGCTGTTCGAGGGCTCCTTTGACGATGTCGTGCCTCTGTTTGTGCAACTGCTGGTGAAGCAGGCCAGTCTTTTCCCGACCCTCGTTTCCACCATGATCGAGCAGATCAAGGTGCTGCCGCTGGATGTGGCCGGGCCCAAGCTCCCGCTCTTTGCCGCCCTTTTGACCATCCTGACCCAGTCGATCTCTGTAGGGGCGTCCTCCCTAGACGAGGTAATTGCAGAATTGATGGAAAGAAGATACTTAGTTTGTTAAAAACAGGCCCTGTGCGACATCTTTACGCGGCATTACAACAACAGCGGGACGGCACGTCTGGCATCGTTTGTGTTTTGTGCCGTTGGATTTGGCGCGGTCGGCTTTGGCTCTGCTCTCAACCTGTTTGTCAACAAGCTCTTTTCGTTGTTGCTCGAGCGCGGGGACACGGCCGGCTTGTGCGAGGTGATTTCTCTCACGACCCTCTTCCTCTCGAGCTTTCACGACGAGCGCCACAACGGCGATTCGATGTTGTCGTCCTTCCGGGCCAGCACCGTCGAGTGCCTTTGCTGGGCGGGGCCAAGCAACCTCCAGCTCTTTGTCATGCAGCAGCAGCGCAACCTCATGCTCCGATCGCCCGTGTCGGCAACGACAGGGCCAAACAGCTCTGATGTCACCTTCCCGACCGCCCTGGGCCTGTTTGCGCGTCTCGTCCAGCTCCGTGCCGCCAACCCCAAGTCGCTGCAGTCCCCGTTGGCAGACGTCCTCGACGTGTCCGTGTCTGAGCTCGTCTGTGCCACCTGGTTGCGCCAGGCCTGCTACGTGTCGGTCGACCGCGTGTGCTCATCACTCAAGAGCAGCAGCACGACCGGATCAAGCCTGACCCCGGCCCAGCTGCGCGAGCTCTTCAGCACCCTCTCGGGCGGCGTGTTTGATGCCTCTGCAAACTTTACCCCCGGAATGAACATCGCACAGGTCCGCGACCTATTTAGCCGCGTCTTTCAAAAGTGGAACCAGTGGACGGCCCCGTTCAACATCCTCGAGCTCAAACTGCTCCTGGACGACGTGTTGTCCCAGCTCTCCGAGTCGAGCCTGACGTCGCAGGAATGCCTAAACGAGTTTATCGATCTGGCGATGCAAGCAGTCACATCCAATCGCTGCGGCTCACTGTCCCTTCCGCGCCTCGTCAAGCAGCTGAACAGGCCCGATCTCCTGGGCCAGGTAAACCAATACCGCATACCGATGATATATTTCCAAACTAAATTTAAAAAATAATTACAGGTCATCAACAACGCACAGCAGAATCTCTTTGGTGACCGATTTATCCTGGCCTCCTCTTCTCAGCGGGTGGACCCCGTCCAGGCCGCTTATCTGCAAGAGTGCCTGGAGATTTCTCTCCGGGCGGTGAGCACGCGCAAGCAGACCGAGTTCTTGCACATGCTGCACGTCCAGCTCACCAGTGCTGTCTCGCAGCTGTATACGAGCGCCTCTGCCTTGACGCTCATGTTCCTGGTGGACGTGCCTTTGAGTGTGGCCACAAAGGCCCGATCGCAGCAGCGCACCTTTTTGGACGCCGTCAACGAGTGCAAAGTGCACCACCACCACCACCACCATCAAAGCAGCACGCGGCAGGACGACCCACGTCTCGCCGACATTGTCCAGACCATCATGCAGCGAATGCACTTTGTCAAGGCCCTCCTCTTGTTCACCGCACCTGATGATACGCTCTGCGTCGCCTGGATCAACACCCTCGTTGCCCTCCTCCTCGTACGTTTTTATTCTGCTTGTCTTTTTTTTTTTTTGGTCTTATTGGGTGGCTCGCTTTGCTTTGTCTTCTAGTCCCGCATGGTGCTTTTGATGGGCCCCGGTGAACCGCTGTTTGCTCTGCTGCAGCAGCAGATCCTGTACCTGATGGGGCGTCTCAGCGAGCGATCCTTGGAACAGGTGTCTCGCGATATTGACCGGCGACTGCGATCCCTCGACATCCCGCCGGTCCTGGCACGCTCTCTCCAAGGCATCGTTCTCTCGGCCTCTTCGCATCTCGTGGAAGCATTGCCGTCCACGTCCTCCCGATGGGAGCTCCTCGAGAGTTGCGGCGAGGGCCCGCTCTCCCTGGCCGATTTCGGTGCGGTGCACGTCCCCCCACAGGCATCCATCTTCCTCCGTGAGCAAGGCCTCGTCGGCGTCGGCACCATCCCCAACGTCAAGCAGCAGCGCGATCTCAGCAACAACGGCAACATTAGCTACTCGAGCAAGCGGATCCGCCTGCTGTGAAAAATACTATACATAATTCTTATAGCCAGGCTGTAACGTTTCATATCTTTTGTATTTTTGTCTTTATCTATGGTTCCATTCAATTGTACTGTGCATTGAGGAAACGAAGAAGCTCTTGCCGATTGGCGTCGCGCTCCTTGTCCTTGGACGACTTTTTGACCTTGAGCTTGATCTTGTGGCCAGTAAGGGCGCTGCGAGCCTCTTGATTGAAGTGCTGTGCAGGCACAATATTTTTTTTTTTTTTTTTTTTTTAAAAAAAAAGTCTCTGCCAGCAGAATTATTAAAAAGTCTTGTTACCTTTGAGAGCTGCACCGGGCCGTCCGATCGCTCCTTCTTGCCGGCCTTGCTCTTCTTTTTCTTGCTCTTTTTCTTGCTGCTGCTCTTCTTATCCTTCTGTATTTGATGAATGCTTATATAAATCGCAGGGACGGGGAAGGGAGCGCGCTAGCTACCTTGTCCTTTTTCTTCTTGTCGCTGCTGCTGCTGCTGCTGCCACTTGATGAGGACCTCTTCACCTTCTTCTCCTTCTTGTCCTTTTTCGTCGCTGCCGCCGTCTTGTCCCTGGCTGCGGCAGGTTTTTTGATTACGGGCCGTATTTTTTTTATTTATTTCAATTCCACATGGCAGCGAACACTCAAATCGAATTAGTACGCGCCGTGGGAGAGCCAAAGGGGAACATACAATCCTCTTCGCCACTGCCGGACGACGAATCGCTGCTGTCTTCACTGTCGCTGCTGTCGCTGTTGCTTTCATCCGAGCTCGAGCTGCTGGGGTCGTCTTCACGGTGCCGCCGCGCAGGCGAGCGCGATCGCGAGCGCGACCTCGACCTCGACCGCTTTGACGAAGACAAGGCCGTTGAAGACATTGAATGTGCAAAAAAATAAAACGGCCATTTTACACAATGTTGCAGCCCATACATACCGGCAACGTGCGCGACCGCTCGTTCGAGTTTGGGACCATTGTCGACACGCTGCGTGCGCGCCAGTCGCCGCTGGCTGTTGCCACGGCGTCGTCGTCCGCGTCGGGTACGTGGACAACTTCTGAAAACTCGAATGTGCGTTTGAAAAAAAAAAAACGCTGACTGATTTGCTTCAGGAAAGCGTCGACCGAATCCACGGTCCGAGTTTGCCCGTGCGGCCGCGGCGATTGGCCATGAAATCAACGTGACGGTGGGCAAGCTGGAGAAGCTGACCAAGCGTATGCCACTGGGCCCTTTTGTTTTTGGTCTGCTAAACACCCCTGTTACCAGTCGTCAAGAAAAAGTCGCTGTTTGACGACCGACCCGTGGAGATCCAAGAGCTGACGTACATTGTCAAGCAGGACCTTGCTGCACTCAACCTGAACATCGGTAATCAAGAAAAATACAAAGCTTGCACGTCTAACCCCCGCCCGCCCCCCAATAGACCGCCTGCGCCAACTCATGGTAAAGCAAAAGGGCCAGGTCAAGGCGTCGCAGCAGGCCGACGACCACTCGAGCAGCGTCGTGATATCACTGCAATCCAAGCTGGCAAGCACGTCGACAGCCTTCAAGGACGTGCTCGAGATGCGCACCCAGGTTCACTTGTACCACATCAGCGCAAACCAACTGATGAATCATATTAGAACATGAAGTCGCAAAAGGACCGAAGGGACCAGTTCTCGGCCGGTGTCACGACCGCTCCCCTGCCCTCAAAGATGAGCACAACAAGCAGCGGAAACAGTGCCGGAGGGCTCAGCACTGGCAGCGCTGGCGGCAGCGTCTCGGCTTTGTACAGGCGGAATGAGAAATCGCCCACTCCGGGCGGGAACGACTTTGTGGCGATTGATATGGGAGGCAGCGGCAGCTATTCTCAACAGCAGCAACAACAGCAAATGATCCTGGCAGCCCCACAGCAGCAGGACACGTACTCGGAGAGCAGGTTAGAAGAGATCCAAAACATCGAGTCGACCATTTCCCAACTGGGCACAATCTTCCAGCAGCTCGCCAACCTCGTCCAGGAGCAGGGCGACCAGATTCGACGGTATAAAAAAACAAAAACAAATACGTGTTATTTTCGAAAATTTAAAAAAAAAAGAACTGTTTTCTCTCTTAAGAATCGATGCAGACATCCAAGACGTCGAGCAAAACGTTGACAACGCCCAGAAGCAGCTGATCAAGTACCTCCAGAGCTTTGGCTCGAATCGTTCGCTCATGCTCAAGGTCTTTGGCGTTGTCCTCGTGTTTTTTATTATCTTTGTCGTGTTCTTTGTGTAGAAGCGAACGTAGAATACTTTCCCCGTGAATGTCAGAAACTAAATAGGCTGCTGGTCTGTGGCGAGGTCCGCTTGGTGCACGTGAGCGCGATCCTGCTCTGATCGTCGAGGTGCAGGTGCACCTTGCCGCCAGCCAAGACCTGGTCCTGCTCGTGTGCCTTTGCGACCTGGTTGATGACGCGCCGCTCGACCTCGTGCTTGACCCACCGGGCGCCGTATCGCATGTTGTAGCCCTGGATGATGTTTTCAAGCACATTTTCGTCCCACGAGAGTGCAATGTCGTGCCGCTCACTGGCCTGCTTCTGCCAAAACACGAGCTCCTTGCGGACAATCTCCAGCAGCTCCAGCTGGTCAAACGGCAGGAAAAACATGACCTCGTTGATCCGGCCGAGGAACTCGTCTCGGCGAAAGTGGCGGCGCAGGATCGGGTATACGACGTTGTCGACGAATGACTTGGACAGTTCCATCGCTAAAGAAGAAGAAAAATGGTTTTTTTAACATAAATATAATAAATAAAAATAAATACAATCGTCCTTGGGCTTGTCGGTGAGGTTGGCGACCTTGGCACCTTCGTCTCGCAGAGTCTGGCCCTCATCACCAATCTCACGCTGGGCAAGATTTGAGGTCATGACAAAGATCGCGTCCTTGCAGTTGATTGTCTCGCCCTTGCCGTCTGTCAAGCGGCCCTCGTCAAAAAGTTGCAGCATGATCGTCAGCACGTCTGGGTGCGCCTAATATAGCAAAGGCAGAATTTAGAGTACGAATTTTTTATTATACCAAACCGGAGCCGCACCTTTTCAACCTCGTCCAATAAAACAACCGCATTGGGACACTTGCGCAGCCTCTCGGTGAGTTGACCCCCGCTCTCGTGACCGACATAGCCTGGTGGGGCGCCGATAAACTTGGCCACCTCGTGCTTGTCCTGGTACTCGGACATGTCGATGCGGATAAACGCCTGTGAAAGCACCAATAAGTATTTCGTAACAAAAGATGCACTCGTACGTCGGGGTTCTTTGGATGCAAGTAGGCGGCCATCTGCTTTGCGAGCTCTGTCTTGCCGATGCCCGATGAACCCAGGAAGAGGAAGACAAGCGGGTGCTCTGTGTCCTGCCACCCGTTCTGGCGACGACGGACCGCGGCCGCGACAGCATTGATGGGCCCCTGCTGCCCAACAATGTTTTGCTTGAGGACTGCCTCGAGGGGGTACTTTCGCCTGAGAGCCTTTATCTCCTCCTCGTGACGTCTGAGGTAGCTGGCCCGTGCGGCTGTAATGACGGGCAGCATCGCTGCGGCCGTGCTGGGAGCCGCATTCTCGAGCGGCGTGTGGCCCATTCGGTCGCGAGCGTCCGGGTCGGCGCCGTTCTCGACCAGCAACTGGACCATGGGCTCGTTGTTGGCCAGCACGGCGTAGTGGAGGGACGTGAAGCCGAGCGTGCCGATTTTGAACGCGTCGCTGCGCACAAAGAGAGGCCGCGCGTCCGCGGCCGTCAGCACCCGTTGCTGCTCCTTAAAGTAGTCGATAACGGCCGCACGGAGCTCGTCGTGCTCGTCCGGCTTGTTGACATCGGCGCCCATGTTGATCAGCTGCTGCATCAGGGCCACATTGGACGTCACGGCCGCTACGTGCACGGGGCACCACCCAAACGTCGAGCGCACGTTGACGTCCACGGGCTTGCCCGCAGACAGACGGAGCCGCTGCACGGTCGCAAGATCGCTGTCCAGCACGGCAACACGCAGCTCGGCGTTGGCGGCGTTGTTCGAGCTGCCATAGTTGCTGTTGTTGTCGCCATCGGCGGCCGCAACGACCAGGCCAGTGGCTGCAGCAGCAAACGCTGCACCAATTGCTTCTTTGCGGTAATTGTTGCGACAGTTGCTGTTGCCAGTGTTCTTGGTGGAAACAGTGGCGATCGAAGCAACACGAGTCCACGGGGCAGTAGCAGCGGCAACGGCACGCCTCGTCGCCAGGCGCGTAAATACACGTGGAGCAGAAGAGAGCATGGCAAAACTAGGAGAGCGTCGGTTAGTAACCTCGCCAAATCCTAGTCGACTGCGCCAGTGAAGAAAGAAAGAAAGAAAGAAGAAAGAAAGAAATCGGATTAAAAAATATGTGCCTGATGAACTCAGTTCGTTGGAGCGATTGGACGAGGAAGGCGACAGAACGATCCAGTGAGACCACGCAAAGAGAAGTCGATGGAACGATGTGGCGTGCGCCAGAGAGAGAGCGAGGGAGTGGAGTAACGAGTTGGGCCCGTCGACGACGTGCAGAAGAAGAAGGGGCGTGTGAGTTCAGCAGGGAGCGAAAGCTTCAGCTTTTATCGACTAAAAAAAAAAGAAGCCTATGGAGAGCACTTCAAAAATGGCAGTCGTTCAGCACACGCTCGACGTGCACAAGCTGGTCCTGGACAGCGCCAAGCGGTCCCGCGAC
>Ga0302230_10001483_pt1 | contig 15334 bp, 20 predicted proteins | sample II_Palsa_N2_1_FD_193523 | JGI IMG/M metagenome (GOLD analysis project Ga0302230, IMG submission 193523) | Peat permafrost microbial communities from Stordalen Mire near Abisko, Sweden - II_Palsa_N2_1 | ecosystem: Environmental > Terrestrial > Soil > Palsa > Peat permafrost | place: Sweden... | reverse complement strand
TGTTCAACAGTCTTGGCACGCAGGAAACAAGGAAGCAAAAACAGCAAGGAAACCGATGCCGTCCGCAAACATATGGACATCTTTTACAAACCACCCCCCGGGTTCCAGAACCGTACGTCTTTGATGTGTCTGGAAGCAGTGGACTTTACCGCCCTTGTGCAACAGCTGATGACAAAAAGGACTCGGTCGAAAAACCAAGCGAGACTGACGACCGGTTCAAGGACGCTCCACGGGAATCGTACCTCAAGGGTCAACAGATTCGGTCCCAGCCGTTTGGCAAAGAGGTGCGCTCGATTCGCTGCGTCAAGTGCAAGCAGTGGGGCCACGCGATGGGCGAGCGCGAGTGCCCAATGAAAGGGATCGACAAAATGTACTCTGGTGAGGACCCCGCAAAGCTCGAGGACCCACTGGAAGTGATGAAGAGAATGGAAGAAGGAGGCTTGCGGCTCAAGACGTTTGATCGTGTTGTCGACAAAAGTGCAGCAAATCAAGTACGTAATAAATTAGAAGACAGTAATTTGTTATTCATCTCTTTTCAAAGCAACTTGTCTTTGACGATGATGCAGCAGAGATCAAGGATGACGACGTGAAGTGGCTTGAAACCTTGTCAAAGAAGCAAAAGAAGCGCCTCCTAAAGTATGTCTACTTTTTTTTTTATATATATTACTTCGCCAGTCAAATAATTTTAAAAATTAACAAAACCCTGTATTTTAGGGAACTTGAGTTGCACGAAGGAGGAGGAGTGGGAGGAAGTAGCAGCAGCTCGTCATCCTCGATGCCCAGCGAGTACTTTGTCGAGGTCGATCATCATGAAGACGAGAAGAACAAGCGCAAGTCGAAAAAATCATCCAAGAAATCTAGCAAGCGGCACAGCAAAAAATCGTCCACTAGCTCATCCGTTGCCAGCAAGAAGATGCGCAAGGCCAAATCAAAGAAGCGGGCGCACTCGTCGTCTGATGAGGGCTCTGACAGCGACAGCAGTAGTTCGTCGTCTTCGTCCAACGGCGATTGAATCATCATGTGGATCAAAAGCATTTTTGTTGACATAGTTGTAGCTGTACAAAAGGATGACGCCTACTTTCGCCTTCGCTAGACGTTTTTACACCTCGTCCGCGGGCTGCTGTGTGAGGAGGACACCAAACCGCTTCTTGAGGGTCACGCGCTGTCGTGAAAACTTGTCGTCGGGCGAGAACCGGGCTAATGCACAAGCGAGAGCAGGTCACATTCAAGTACCCTTGAGAGAACAAGAACGTACCAGGGTGGGCCGACTTGGTCGGCGTACCGTCAATGCTTTTCTGATTTTTTTTGGTTGCGAGATTCGCTTTCCAGTCAGCAAAGGGGTAGAAGAAGAAAAAAAACTTCAAACCTTGAGCGTGTAGACGCGCTTGCCCGCGCCGTCGACGCTGTACATCAAATGCATGCTGGGTGGCCTAATACAAGATACTCAGTCAAGTTCTCCGACGGCCGGACCATGCGCCCACGCCATTTTAGAAATGTCGAACCCATTCGACGGGGACGATTCTTCGTCGCGTCGTCAAAACAAGAGCAAGCCGACGAGTGGAAAACCGAAGAACCCGTTTGGAGATGACGACGATGACAAACACGGATTGCCCCACAAGCAATCAACTCCGCCCAGGTCATCCAGAGTATCAAATCCGTTTGACGACAACGATGATCAGCACAAGTCCGCCAAGTCAAGCAGCAGCAGGAAGCCCTCCGCCGTAGCGAATCCCTTTGACGACGACGACGAGCACACGTCCGCCAAGTCCGCCAAGCCGAGCAGCAACAGGAAGCCCTCCGCCGTAGCGAATCCCTTTGACGACGACGACGACAAGCCGCGCACGTCATCCGGCAAGCCCGCGACGATTTCCGCGGTGAAACCATCGTTTGACGACGATAGCCATGTCAAACCAGCATCCGGCAAAGCGGTGGCGGCCAACCCATTTGATGATGACGTCAAGCGAGCAAGCAACAAGAAACCGGCAAGCAAAGTAGCGGCGACCCATGAGGACGATAACGGCAGTAGCAGCATCAACAACAAGCAGCCAGCTGGACCGGCATCCACAAACCCCTTCGAGGAAAAGGCCACCTCCAAACCGTTGAAAGTTGACGCCAAGACTGCTCTGGTCAAGATTGACGATGCAAAGGAGGAGCCCCTCAAGGCTATCAAGTTTGACAAGCGAACGGCCAAGACTGCAGACATCAAGCCTGCTCAGCCGGTGAAGCCAGCGTCCAACCCCTTTGGAGACGACGATGATGAGGCCAAGGTGCCCAAGACCTCGGTCCCAGCCAAGCAAACCAAGAAGACCTCAAGCAATCCGTTTGGAGGCGACGAAGACGATGACCACACGCCGACTGCAGCTATTCAGAAACCCGCTGCGGCAGCCCTGCCAATGTCGGACAAGAGTTCATCAAAAGCATCGTCAGCGTCCAGGCGGTCCAAGGAGGAAATTCAACGCGACCCTTTCATAAAGTCCTTTGAGAACGCGTTTGACGACGTCGACTACATCAAACGTATTACTCAAAATCTCCTGTCTCAAATGGAGCATGGAGAGCTTCCTTTACTGCCCGACGTCTCATTTGGTAATTATGAGGTTTGCTTTGGTTTGAATTTCAAGAAAACAATTTTTCTTGACCCAGCTTTCCCTGCCGACCCTTTTTTGAACGCATTCAGCTTTTGCAACTCGGAGCTGGATCAGGTGTCTGCCGCTCTTGATGAACAACTAAGAGCTGCCCAACAGGTGTCATACATTTTTTTTAATTTTTTTTTGCTGTGGAATTTGAAATGTTTTTTTTTTCCGACTAGTCCAACGATCAGGCTAGCAAGACTTACCATGCTCGTTTAGCGACGTTTTACAAGCAGTGCGATGTACGCATTTTAAATGAATAAAAATTTTTAAAATACTTGTGAGAATGCAGGAGATATCCGAAGGTCTCGCCACGTTGGAGGAACCGTTTGGTACAGTTGGCTCACAAGTTGTTCGCATCGGTATGAATCACGAATTATATTTTATTTTTATTTTTATTTTTATTTTTATTTTATTTTTATTTTTTTAAAAAAAGGCGAGCAAATGTCTGTGCTAGAAAAGCAAAGGACACGAGCCGACGATGCCAAAATGCTGCTCCAGCACATTGTTGAATTCAACACGGGCATGGAGACCTCCGATATCTTCCTGAACGAGTCACGCATTCACGAGGCCGCCATTGTAGCCAAGCGACTTCAAACGATCGCTCAAGACCTCGATTCGCAACAAACCAACCTGGCCAAAGAAGCGATCGACGCGTACTGCAAGCGTGTGGAAAGATCGCTCCTGGAGATGCTCAACGACTCGTTTAGAGGTGGCGACATCACGACCATGAAAGTACTGTCCACACCGTCTGTCTTTTATCAATTGTTGAACATCTCTGCGCTGCTTCCCCTAGAAAACAGCGCAGTCACTCCACGATTTTAACGGCGGGCCGATTGCCGTCAACCAGTTTATCGAAAAGCACCCGCTCATGCAAAAGGCCCGCGTGGCGAAAAGCAAACAGCTTGAAGATCATGCCGCCTACGTGCACAGTCACACCGTCCAGGGTCTCAAAGAGCTCATGGATGAGGTGCAAGGCGTGTTTGCCCGCGACGCCGTCCTCGTCGGCAAAGTCTTTCCTAATGCTGAATTTGTCATGTCACTTTTCGTCCAGCGCGTCCTGGCGGCCCTCTTGCCAACCTACATCACAGCACTCCTTGGTCGAACCAAAAAGGGCCTCATCTTGGATGAGCCCGAGAGATTGCCTGTGCCGCCCAGCAATGTTGTCGCGGGATTCAACGCGATCCCCTCCAGGTTTCCTTTTTTTTTTTTAGATCTGTTCGATTACTAAAAAAGTATTGATAGGTTTTTCGAAAAAGAGGAGCCGCCGATGCCATACCTCGACACGTTGTGCCAAGTGTTCCAAATGTCCACGGCCCTCTTTAAGAACCTGCAGCAGTACAACTTTGACGGTCTGCTGGACATGAAACAACTGACGGAGGACTCCTTTGGCGCCTTCATTGGCCACGGCGTCTACATTGAGGAAGAGGCGTCGTACCTTCAAGCCACTCTGATGAACATCCTCACGCCGTTTTACCAGTCCAAGATCGAGCGCAAAACAAACGTCAGCAAGTCCCGCGGCAAGATTTGGTCCGGCGTCGACAAGCATGCTGCAGGCAGCCCCGTCTTGGCTCCCGGCAGTACGACCGGGAAAAGCGGCCCCCAAGTCATCACAAGCAGCGACACGATCAACGATCTATCAGCGGAAACGAGCCTCGAAATCCTCCATGCCCATGCCGATGCCACCAAGCGCTGCCTGAAATTGAGCTCTTCAACCGATGCGTACGTGCAAAAGTCAACCATGTGTTGTTTTCTTTTAAAAAACTTTTTTTTTCTTTTGTCCACTTAGGCCAGAGAATGTTTTGCGACTCTTTACCATCCTCGTGGACAGTTTATGCCATTCGTACATTGACGCCGCGGCCGACATGTATGTGTTGCTGCATTTATTTCTTCTTGACTCTATTTGTCTCGTCCAGGGCCCTCGAAATGCTCTCGCACGCTCGCGATAGCAAGAATGACCCCCCGCTCGAGACTCTTGACACTGTCATGACAATCTCCTTGATCGTTCACCTTTTGCAAAAGCATTTCCAAGATCATGTGGCGAGCGCACTTCCAAAGGGCTCATCTGCATTCCGACAAGCGATGATGCTCAAGAACAAGGCCTTGTCGATCATCGAAGTCGAGATCAATTCGATCATGGAGCTTCTCGTCTATGGTTCTTTTTATTTTTTACAGATCCCATGACTTAATATCTGTGAGAACCAGAAATCGAAAAGAAGCTTACCAGAGTCCTTGCCAAGCAAAACAAGAGCGACTTTAGGCCAAAAGAAGCATTTGGCATCTCCGTGTCAGCACCAAGTAACCAAGCATCGGCAGTTTGCAGTGAGATCACTGGCTATCTGCACAAGGTATTTGCGATCGCGAAACGAGACCTGGACGGAGAGAACCTCGAGTCGTTTGTGTCTGAGCTGGGTTCACGCTTTTATCAGTACGTCTGCAAGTGCGAGTTTCTCATTCACGCATAATAAAAGTTTGCTACTGGATCACATACGCAAGTTCACGGTGAATAACGCTGGCGGCCTGGTTCTCGCGCGCGAGCTGACCGAGTACCAGTACAGTGTGCGGGCCTTCAACATTTCCTCTGTGAACGAGCAGTATGTCTTTTGAAAGAAAAAAAAAACAATATTATTCTAATTTTGTTCTGTTTCTTTTATATGAAGATTTGACACGCTCCGTCAGCTCGGGAATATATTTGTCGTCAGACCAGACAATCTCAAGCTGCTGATCAGTGAGGGTGCGCTGAGCAACCTCGACCGCGAACTCATCCAGACGTGCATCGCCCAGCGCGACGACTTTAGAAAGGAAAAGTTGGATCTATTTTTCGCAGAGGCGATCGCGGCCGATGTTTAGGAGGCAAATGTTTAGGAGACAATGTATTAAAAAAATATATGTATTTGGCGATTCTCCCAATTGTTTACAAGTTTATTTTGTCAACTTCTGCAGCAGCCCCTCTGGCAGAGAAAACTCGACCGCGGGCGAACGGATAGTTGCAGAGGAGGACGCAACCAAGAAAAACTCGATGACAGAAAAGCTGCGCGTCGAAGGTTCACGCGGCGCCCTGACCTTGGGTGTTTTATTTATGACCTGCGGGGCCTTGTTGCTTTTGTTGAGCTGACCGCTGCCGCCGTTTTTGAATGTTAATCGCGAACGCGACTGTAGTAGTAGCAGGTAAGTGGGAGAAAACTAAATAGCAGCACAAAAAAAAAAAAAAAAAACCTTGAAGACGTTCTTGAGTGATGCTCCCGAATTATGCCTACTTTGAGAGGACGAGCTGCCTTGGGAGAGAGTGTCTACGCGGAAATGTATCGGATTAGTTTTTTACTATTAGCGCTCCAAGGAAGCGTACCAAAAGAATGAAAGAGGCGCATCCCGGGGATGCGAGCGTTCAACTCAAGGTACTCACGTCGCTCGTCCTCCTGCTTGCGCACGTAGAGTTCGTGCAAGTATAGTTCGCGATCGCGGTTCTTCCTCCGTTTCTCGGCAATCTCGTGCTTGCGGTGTCGACGCTCCACACTCTCGTCGTCTGTCAGGTCATCCTCGGATACAAAGGACATCCTCCGCCCCTTGGAAGCTGCTCCGCTATTTTGATTGCTTTCCTATTATATTTATGATAATAAAAAAAAGAGAGCTTTTTTAACCCAGGAATGACACAGTACGAAACCAACCTTGACACGAAAGGTGGGTGTCTGTACAGGCTGAATCTCCTGGATGGCAAGCGTGACTTCAAGTGATGGGAACACTGGAGGGGGCATCGGCCTTTCGGTGCAGTTTCTCAAGGCTCGATCGTTTCCGTCGACAAAGATAAAGTCGTTTTCGGTGACCACAACAGGATCTACATATCCATGCCTGGTTTGGTTCAATAAAAAAAAAGGGGGGGATACCTGCAAGGTCATCAGATCTAAAGGGGCGCAACGCATCTGCGTAGGACATGACGACAGTCGTACCAGTTGACTCTTCTCCGTCGGCCGTTGTGAGCTCCTGGGACGAAAGAAAGTAGTCCTGGTCCTCAGAGTCCAAGCCACCCTCGCGTAACCGCTTTGATGCCAGGCCGTTTTGTAGCTTTTGAATACGCTGCGAGTGCCTTGGCTGAGCAGACGGGGTGGCATCCTCCTCGGGCACAGGCATGAGTTGTGGAGTCCACGGACGCTTCGTGGACGGTGCGTGCGTGTCGGACAACTTTGATGACGATGGCAAAACAGAGTCTAGTTGGGGCGGCACAGTCACTATTGCCGAAGAAGCCATCGAGGTCGCCGTGGCTGACAACGACAACCGCCGTCTGGTTTCGCAAGGGAACCCATCAGTTGAACCCAAAAAAGGTTGAAGATGCGTATGTTACCTTGTCAAGCGGCCCTCTGGCTCTGGCTCTACTGCTGCTGCTGCTGCTGGTGGTGAGGATACTGTCGGCGCTATGCTACTGGTTGTTTGCACTGCTGCTGCCCTGGCCGCCGCAGCCTCCTCCTGCCTCCGCTGCATTCTCTGCCTCCACCCGGAACCCTTTGGCCGCCCCATCTTCCGTCTTGGCGCCTGGGCCTCTGGCATTGGCTGCTGCTGCGCAGGCTGCGGTCTTGCTTCCTCTGGTAGCCCTGGCGGCGGGAGCGGGGGCGGGGGCGAGAGCAGCTGCGGTGGTGCCACTGGTGCAGTGTCGTTAACCGTCTTCCTCTTTTTGATCGACTGTTCCATGGTCGAGCTAGAGGCATAGCCTGTTGGCGGCTCTGGCACGGGCTCTGGCTCTGGCGCGGCTGCTAGTTCAGACTCTGGCTCGGCCTGCACTTGCAGCACAGGTGGCAGCTGGGTATCCCCGTCACCGTCGTCCACCCCGTTGACCACGTCCGCACATGACGCGCCTCCTCCTTCCACACCCGGTTGGCGTTTCCGCCGAGGACCCAGGAAGCCCATAAGTTTGACAAGGCCCCTAACGTCCGCCGGCAGCCCCACAGTGCGCGGCTCGTATCGTTCTGCTGGGGGTTCGAACGAAGCCACGCGCGTATTTGCGAACAAAACTTCGGGGTTCATGAAACTGTGCTGTGCGACTACCCTTTGATCACAGCAATGGGACGAAGCTTAAACGTCTTCTTGCTGATGCCAGCTTCGTGGCATGTGTCGACCACCTGAATAACGTCCTTGTAAGACTCGGGCGCCTCCTCGGTCACGAGCTTGGGCGAGGCAACGCGGATCGAGATGCCCTTTTCGGCGAGCTTGTCCAGGACGACCTGATAGTCGAGCTTTCTGCGCGACTTGTTGCGGGACTGTGCACGTCCAGCGCCATGGCAAGTGGAGCCTATTCAATGTTGTCAGGAAATAAAACACGCAAGAGCAAGCTACGAACCAAACGTCTGTTGCATGCCCAGCTCGGTGCCTGTTAGTACATAGCTGCAGGTGCCCATGGTGCCGCCGATGAGCACGGGCTGGCCCACAAACTGGTAATCGACGGGGATGAGGGGGTGGTGGGGCGGGAACGCACGTGTCGACCCCTTGCGGTGCACGAGTAGTTTTTTGGGGCGGCCATCCACCATCTGAAAACAAAAATAAATATATTCTCACCGATCAAAAGATGAAACACTCGTACGTGCTCCTCGACCTTGGCAATATTGTGCGAAACGTCGTAAATGACGTGCATGTCGAGGTCGTCGGGGGTGCTGTTGAACGCCTTTGCAAACGCCTTTCACAAAGAAGAAAATTGTTAGCCCACCACCACCACCCCAAAAAAACGTTGTTTTTTTCCCCCTCCGCCTCACCTGCCGCGCTAGAAAAGCCATGCTGGAACGGTTCACCCAGGCAAAGTTGGCTGCTGCTGCCATGGCCTTGAGGTAATTCTGGCCTGCCTCGGACTGGATGCGGGCGCAAGCCAGCTGTCGGTCGTTGACGACAATGTTGTCGCGAGCCATGGCTTTTTCCATCTCCACCAGGGCATCGGTGGCGACCTGATGCCCGAGGCCACGGCTCCCTGAGTGGATCATGATGCACACTTGGCCTACGTGATCGATGCCCATCTTGTTGGCCGCACGCACATCGTAAATCTCGTCGACAACTTGGATTTCAGCATAGTGGTTGCCCGCTCCCAGTGTGCCAAGTTGCGGTAGCCCTCGCTTTTTGGCTCGGTCGCTGACCTTGGAACTGTCGGCTTGCAGCATTCGCCCAAACTCTTCCCTGGTTTATAAAAAACATAATTTAAGAAATGCTTTTTTTTCCTTAACAAATAGCGGGTTACGTGTGCTCTTTATCCTCTGCCCAAGCGTATCCTTTCTGGAGTGACCAGTCCATGCCCATTTCGAGTGCTTGATCAAGCTCCTTTGTCGTCATTGGGATTACACCACGCGAGCCCACACCAACGGGGATGTGGTCAAACAACGACTAGAGAGCAAGTTTTTTATATTTTTTATTTATAAAATAGAAAATAGAAAGGAAAAAAACAATACCTGAGTGAGCTGTTCCTTGATCGGGGCGACATCTTCTTCGCTCAGGTTTGTTCGCAAAAGACGCACGCCACAGTTTATATCGAAGCCAACACCACCTAAGTGGATGATGAACACCCAATTACTATTTTGACGTTTTTTAAAAAAAGACATTTCTGCTTGCCTGGAGAGACGACAGCATTGGGATCCTCCATGTCCATCGCAGCGACGTTTCCGATTGCGAAGCCATAGCCGCTGTGGCAATCTGGCAGTGCAACCGATCGCTGAGAGAAAAATAAATTTTTTTTTTTTTTGGGAGGGGGGAGACATACACCAACGATTCCCGGAAGCGCAGCGACATTGGCAATCTGCTTGACCGCGGGCATGAATCCGCCAACACCGGCCGATTCGCCATACTGTTGCAGCTCGCCAAACATCAGCTCGGACAGCGAGCTATTGACGTAGAAATATCCGGGCACGGTCATGTTGGGCACAAACCCGGGCTTGATCTTGAAGCACGTGGGCGTGACCTGCTCGATGAAGCTCATCTCCTCGTCGTAGGTCCGCACGACACCGCCACTCGCGATGGGCACCGCGGACGGCGCGCCAAGTTCCATGCCGTCCTCCATTGCCTGGGTAAGAAACTTGGTTGGCTGACCACATATGCTGGCCAGGCCTCTTTCAACTTGGTAGGTCGCGGGGCTGCTGGGGCTGGGTGCTTTGGGAGACGAGAGAACTAGCGGACGGGCAGGCGGACGGGTGGGTGGGTTGCGAGCAGCGCGTGCGTGGGTGACGGGGGGGGAGAGTGGTTGGACGGACGGATGGATGGGAATTGAGGACGGATTGAGTGCGGATTGGAAAAGTTGACGAGTGCTGTTTTTTGCTAATTTGCGTTGTGCCGCTTGCCCAATAGAACACTACAGAATGCGTCAGACCAACGTCACGCAGGTCATCGACATCCCCGACAAGGGTACGTTGGTGCCAACATGCAAACTTTTGTAAAAGCTGACTGGTCTGCAGTCGAGGTCAAGGTTGAGCAGCGCAAGGTCACCGTCACCGGTCCCAAGGGCAAGCTCTTCCGCGACTTTGGTCACTTGAACGTTGAGATTACTCACCTCGTCAAGAGCAAGAAGATCAAGGTTCGGGACGCGTGTTGTTGCTCAGTCGTGCCTAACAAGAATGGTGTGTGCAAATTGCTGTAGATTGGCCTCTGGTTTGGTACCCGCAAGCAGATTGCCACCGTCCGCACTGTTCTCTCGCACATTGAGAACCTGTTCACCGGTGTCCTCAAGGTGCGCAGCTGGCTCTCTTCCTACTTTTGGTTTAACGTTTTGTTGTTTTTTTGTTTTCTTCTTTGAATTTCAGGGCTACGAGTACAAGATGCGCTACGTTTATGCTCACTTCCCCATCAACGTCGTCCTTGACAACGGTGGCAAGACTGTTGAGATCCGCAACTTCCTCGGTGAGCGCATTGTCCGCGTTGTCAACCTCCTCGAAGGTGTCCAGGCCAAGATCTCGGACGCAGTCAAGGATGAGCTCATCCTCAGTGGCATTGACATTGACCTCGTCTCCCAGTCGGGTACGCAAGTGCGCGCATGTCGCTCTACCTAACCCTCTACCTCTTGTACAGCCGCCAACATCCAGCAATCCACCGCTGTCAAGAACAAGGATATCCGTAAGTTCCTCGACGGTATCTACGTGTCGGAGAAGGGCAACATTGAGAAGAACTAAAGTGTGCGCGTTCGGTTACTCACGATTTTTCTATTGCCTTGTAAACAACCAAATAAAAAAAAAATAAATAACAAAAAAAAAAAAAAAAGCACGATTATTTTATTATCAACGCGCTCGCGTGACTAGATGTGAGGACGATCGGCAGCCTCGGCTCAGACGTGGGCAGGGCGATCGCGATAATATAGTCGTGGTCCAGCTGTCTTGACAGGACCCTCCAGTCGCCCAGCTCGATGCCCTCCCTAAACACACTCCAAACATCCCATCCCACGCTGCCTGCCTCAGGTGGTCGCGGTTCAAAGGTGACCGTGCTCAGCCGCACACGCAGGCCCTCGCCCGTTCCCTTGATGTAGCTCTCCTTGAGTGTCCACAACAGATACAGTCGCCAAAGTCGCTCGCCGTCGCCGTCAATCGCCATCATCTGCGTCCACTCGCCCTCAGAGAGCTGCGACCGAAGACTCTCGAGCAGGTCCCGTACGGCTGCACTCGTATTTACAGCAGGCGGTGGCGGCAGTTCGGTTGCGTCCATGACATCGATGCCCACTTGAGGCTCGGGTCGCCTGTCGTGCGGATGGCCCACGAGTGCGACCCAGTCGCCGTGATGGCTGATGTTGAATGACCACCGGACGCCTTCGTCCGCTGCGTACACGGGTTTGTTGCTGTTTGCTCTGCGCTCGACCTTGCATCGCTTCCCAGCCAACTGCTGGATAAGCACAGCCCCGACTAGCCCGCGAAATCTGTCGGCTTCGTGTCGCAGCCGATCGAGCCGAGCAGCGTCCTCCTCTGGGATCAGTTGCCTCAGGGCCGTCAGCGTCTGCGCGTAGTGTGTAAGAGGAGGAGGAGGAGGAGGAGGAGGAGAAGCGGTTCAGCCAGGTGAGTACCTCTGTCGATGGCAGCCACGACCGAAGACACACTGTGCGCACAACGATCATCCCTTTTCTTTTTAACGCTGTACAACAGAATTGGAGCAAGCCACTAAAGAGCATGAGGCGAAATCGTGCCCACGAGGACCTTGCTGATAGCCTGGACGAGAATCTTGTGCTCTGTAGCGTGGACGCGGGTCTCAAAAGCCTCGAGCGTGTCTTCCTTGAGGATTGGTACCTCTTGCTGCAGGATGACGCTGCCGCGGTCAACCTCGGGGATGACGTGGTGGACCATGACGCCGCTGTGGTTGATGGCGCCTTCTTGAGCGGCCTGGAACGCGCGCTCGATGGCATGGGCACCGTCAAACTGACCGGGGAGGGCCGGGTGCAGGTTGATGACCTTGTTGGCATAGCGGTCGAGAAAGACCAGGCTGAGGATGTGCATCCAGCCAGCGAGGACAATCAGGTCGGGCTCCAGCTCGGCGATCGAGTCGGCAAGCGCCGCGTCGTACTGCTCACGCGTTTCTCCCCGTTGTGTGAACGGCTTGAGCGGAAAGTACTGAGTCGGGATGTTGGCCTTCTCGGCGCGCACGAGGCCGTACGCGTCCTTGCGGTTGGAGACCACACGCACCAACGCGACTGAGGGCAGCGGGCTTGGCTTGGCCTGCACAGCGTCGATGATTGCTTGCAGGTTGGTGCCGCTTCCGCTGATCAGGACGACCACTCTGTGCTTCATGCTTTCTTTCTTCCGAGGCTTTTTTTTTTTTTTATTTTAAAAAAAAAAAATTCTCAAACGGACTATGCAAAGGCACTATAGTTGTGGTTCCGCCTGTTTTCCTCGTCCTCCTCGTCAATCTCGTCGTTCAAGTGGACGTTGTTTGGTAACCGGGTCTTCTCGACAGCCAACGAGTCTTGACGGTTCACGTAGGGGTTGGAGAGCGACGATTGCCACTCGGCCAGGCGAGCGTCGTCGATTCGGAAGTACTCTATGTATGGTTTGATGAGGTCGCCCTAAGATGATAGGGGAGGAAGAGCACTTCTTTTAGCTTTCTGTTTTTTAAAATGAAGAAAATTTTTTTCTTCTTTTAATACCTCCTCCAAAAACTCGCGGTATGTAAAAATAATGTTGAGGTTGAGGAAGGACGCAATGGCCATCTCGATGCAGACGCAGAAATACTCGATGCGTGCATAAAAAAAGTAGGTCTCCTTGTCGTCATCGTGGCCAGCGGCGCCCTCAAGGTAGGAGAAGAGGAAGGCCTGCATGATGTGGAGGAAGATGAAGAGCTTCATGGCGAGGAACTTGATGCCGACCTTGTACGGCTTGAGCTTTTCGTGGAGCATGCGGTAAAACATGAGTAGACCGAGCATGGCCAGGACGAGCGAGCACATCATCGTGGAGCGGAAGATGGAGAAGAGTTTTTCCACATCCATGTACGCGTCGAGGCGGCCATTGTAGTCCATGTAGTAGAGCACGCAGCGCGCGATCGACAGTCCTGGCTTGATGAGGATATACTGGTACACCAAGAAGCGCATGACCGTGTACCCGCGGATCGACGGCCTTAATTTTATCGGACCCAGGCGGTACTTGAGCCCTTCCTTCTTCATCTCGTTGATGTCGTCCACCACCTGCTCATGCCCGCCGAGGTAGGTCTTCATCAGGTGCATGAACAGGACGATTAAGTAGGCCTCGTACGAGTCCATCATGACCTGGACGGAAAAGTGTTTGGGCGCGTTGTGATGTGTTTCCCCCGCTAGCATACCTGTGTAAGCGGTTTAATGGTGGGCTGGATCACGACAAGCATCGAAAAAGTCGACCTGCAGAGAGAGGTAAGTAACCGACATTCACGTGTGCGCGCGTGTGTGTGTGTACCAGATGATAACAAGCACGAGCATCTGGACGATAATCCTGCATATTGGTGCACGCATCAGTGGTTAGAGAGGCGTTCGCGCGGGTTCCCGTAACGAGCGTACACTTGGAGCTCTGGGGACCTCCAGTGGTGGACGTGCTGCTGGATGTTCAGGAAGGTCACGACCCTAGTAGTACGAGATTTCGTGTGTGTGTGTGTGTGTTTTTTGGCTTGTTTTCAGACAAGAGAGCACCGTGGCAGTGCATACCAGCCCAAGGCGGTAGCCAGCACCGCAAAGATCATGAGCGTCAGCGTCGTCGCGTTGTCCTCGTCGTCGTCCAGCATCTTTCTTCAGGGAGCTGCTTGTGAAAATATGCCGCCACATTTTTTGTACCAGCGGGGTGCCAGGTATGCCCGAGTACGACGTTATCGTGGTGGGTGCAGGCATCGTCGGCCTCGCGCACGCCCTTGCTGCGCGCCGCCACGGCCTGTCGACCCTGGTTATCGACCGCGACGACATTGCCGTGGGCGCGTCGATCCGCAACTTTGGCTTTATCACGGTCACCGGTCAGGCCGACGGCGACACGTGGCGCCGTGCCATGCGTTCGCGCGACGTCTGGGCCGAGATCGCGCCCAAGGCCGGCATCCAAGTCATCCACCACGGTCTGACGGTGGTGGCACGCCGCCCGGAGGCCCTGACGTGCCTGGAGGAGTTTGCGGCGAGCAAGCCCATGGGCGTGGGCTGCACCGTTTCGCAGGGCACGAGCGATGCCAAGTCCAAGGCCGTCCTGAACAAGGACAAGGGCGCGATCGCCGGTACGATGTGGAGCCCGCATGAGCTGCGCGTGGAGAGCCGCACGGCCATCCCAAAGCTTGCGGCGTACCTCAAGAACGTCCTCGGCGTGCACTTTGCCACGCGCACGGCTGTGACCGCGGTCGCGTCGGGCAAGGTCACGACGACCCAGGGCGTGTTTGAGGCTCCCAACATTGTCGTCTGCCCCGGCCCCGACCTCAGCACCCTCTTTCCCGAGGTGTTCAAGCGCCGCAACGTCACGCTGTGCAAGCTGCACATGTTCCGCGTTGCCCCGCCCTCGTCTGGCTACACGCTGCCCTCGGCCGTCATGAGCGACCTCGGCCTCGTCCGCTACCTCGGCTACCAGACCCCGTCCCTGCCGGCTCTGCGCAAGCGCCTCGACCAGGAGCAAAAGCCCCTGCTGGACGACGGCATCCACCTGATCGTCGTCCAGTCGGCCGACGGATCCCTCGTCGTCGGCGACAGTCACCACTATGGCTACACCCTCGACCCCTTCCAGCCCAAGGCTGTCGACGACCGCATCCTCGAGGAGTTCAAGCTCGTGCTCGACTTCCCCAACCCCGTCATCACCGAGCGCTGGACCGGCTACTACCCGAGCGGACCCGACCCCATGTTCATGGAGACGGTGGCCCCGGGCGTCCGCCTCGTCTCCGTCACCAGCGGTACGGGCGCCAGCACGTCCTTTGCCATTGCCGAGGAGACCCTCGCCGATCTCCTCGGCAAGCCCGCCCCGCCCCACGCTCATCGCAATTGGACCGGTGGTTCTGTTCCTTCCAAGCTTTAGATCTTTTACGATGGTAGATGGCAAAACGAACAGAGATCTCTGTTTTGGTTTGGTTTTTTTCTTTCTCGACCCGACAGACAGAATGCTCGCAGTCGTCATAAACGCTGCTAAAAAAAAAAAAAAAAAAGAAAAAGTACTCGGGCCTCGCCGCAAGAAAAAAGAAAATCTCGAATGAGGCTGGTGAGACTCGCATTAGTGGCAAAGCCATAACTCACAGTCTTTGGATTCGAAGTCCGGTGCGAGGCCACGTGGCCTAAACGCGATTTCTAGGAAAAGTTT
>Ga0302230_10001469_pt1 | contig 15433 bp, 20 predicted proteins | sample II_Palsa_N2_1_FD_193523 | JGI IMG/M metagenome (GOLD analysis project Ga0302230, IMG submission 193523) | Peat permafrost microbial communities from Stordalen Mire near Abisko, Sweden - II_Palsa_N2_1 | ecosystem: Environmental > Terrestrial > Soil > Palsa > Peat permafrost | place: Sweden... | reverse complement strand
ACCCCCTGGAGCAGGTAGACATGACGGACGCAAAGTTCTTTGGCAACGCCAAGAAAGGTAAGCAGTTTCGCAATCCCAATCCCTCCAAGGCTGAAGGAAAAAAAAAACAACCAACCACCGACAGGCGAGCTGTTTGAGCTCAAGAACGAGCTCAACAGCATTGACAAGAACAAGATCAAGGACGCGGTGAAGAAGACCATTGCGAGCATGACTGTTGGCAAGGACGTGAGGTGCGTTTTTTTTATTTGGAACACGGTTTGTCTGAAATAACACGCCCGCTGCCTTTCGTTGTAGCCCTCTCCTGCCCGACATCCTCAAAAACATGCAGACCGAGGACCTGAGCCTGAAAAAGCTCATCTACCTGTACCTGATGAACTATGCCAAGACCAACCCCGAGCTCGCGATCCTCGCCGTCAACACGTTTGTCAAGGACTGCGACGACCCAAACCCGCTCATCCGCGCCCTGGCCATCCGCACCATGGGCTGCATCCGCGTGGACAAGATCATCGACTACCTGTGCCTGCCCCTGGGCAAGTGCATCAAGGACCAGGACCCCTACGTCCGCAAGACCGCCGTCATCGGCATCGCCAAGCTCTTTGACCTGAACCCGAGCCTGTGCGAGTCCAACGGCTTCCTGGAGGAGCTGGCCAACATGCTGACCGACTCGAACCCCATGGTGAAGAGACAAACAAGCGATGGGGAGGATGGAGTTGCTGAAAAAAAAATTTTTTTTCTTTTGTTCTGGTAGGTGGTGTCCAACGCCGTGGCCGTGCTGACAGAGATCAACGAGGAGACTGGCACCAACATTATCGCCATCTCGCCGCAGATCCTCAACCAGCTGATGACGGCGATGAACGAGTGCAACGAGTGGGGGCAGATCTTCATCCTGGACTCGCTCGCAAAGTACAAGCCCAGCTCGACCCGTGAGGCCCAGTCCATCTGCGACCGCGTCGTGACACGCCTCAACCACGCCAACGCCTCGGTCGTGCTCACGTCGATCAAGGTCCTCCTCAAGTTTGTCAACTATATCGACAACAAGGACTACATCAACACCATCTATGGCAAGGTTTCCGCCCCCCTCGGTAAGGACGCGACAATTGTATTCTTTTTTTTTAAACCACACACAAAAAAAGTCACCCAGCTGTCGGAGGAGCCCGAGATTGTCTATGTCGCCCTCCGCAACATTGGCCTGATCCTGCGCAAGAACCCCACCATCCTCTCCCAGGTACCGGCTCGTATTTTTAATAAAAAAATTTTTTTTTAAAAAAAAAACCAAATTCAACAGGACATCAAGGTCTTTTTCTGCAAGTACAACGACCCGCCGTACGTCAAGCTGGAAAAGCTCGAGATTATCGTGCGCCTGGCGTCGGAGAAGAACCTGGACGCGGTGCTGTCTGAGCTGAAGGAGTACGCCTCCGAGGCCGACATTGACTTTGTCCGCCGCGCTGTCTCTGCCATCGGCCGCATCGCCATCAAGCTCGACCGCGGCACCGACCGCTGCATCGCCGCCCTCGTCGACCTCATCAAGACCAAGGTCAACTATGTCGTGCAGGAGGCCATCGTCGTCATCAAGGACATTTTCCGCAAGTTCCCCAACCAGTACGAGTCGCTCATCCCGACCCTGGCCGAGAACATTGAGAGCCTCGACGAGACCAACGCCAAGGGTATTTTTATTTTCTTTCTTTCTTTTCGGCGCTATGCGACAATTAGTAATAAAAACAATTAGCGTCCATGGTCTGGATTGTGGGCGAGTATGGCGAGCGCATCGAGAACGCCGGCGATCTGCTGACGCTGCTGATGGAGAACTTTGAGGAGGACGCCGTGGAGGTGCAGCTGCAGCTGCTCACGGCCACTGTCAAGCTGTACCTGAAGAAGCCCGCGGCTGCGCAGGCCCTTGTGCAAAAGGTGCTGCAGCTCGCGACCACTGGCAGCGACAACCCTGACCTGCGCGACCGCGGCTTTATCTACTGGCGCCTGCTCTCCAGCGACCCTGCCGCGGCCAAGGCCGTCGTCCTCGCGGAGAAGCCCCCGATCTCGGCCGAGTCGGACACGGGTCTTGCTGGCTCGCTCCTGGACGAGCTCATCGACAACCTGACCACGCTCGCCTCGGTGTACCACAAGCCGCCGACCTCGTTCATCAACTCGAGCGGCAAGATCGCGCCCCTCACCGTCCAGGCTCTGCAGCAGGGCGGCCTCATCAACCAGGACGACGACAACAACAATGACGAGAGCCTCATCTCGGACGGCCAGGCAGACATTGTCTCTCCCCGTACGCAACCATTTTATTTCCAGTCGATGATTTTAAAAGAAAAGGAAAAAAAAAAAAATTGTAGCCGGAGGTCACTCTGCATCGGGCGGCATGGGCGACCTGCTCGACCTCGACCTGGCACTGCCTTCCTCCTCCGGGGGCGTAAGTGGCGGCAGCAAGGGCGGCATGGACGACCTCCTTGGCTTGCTCGACGGCCCTGCCCCCGCCGCTTCCACGCCCACGTTTGGCGGCCGTGGGGCTACGTCACCGGCTGCTGCCGCCTCGTCGGTTCCCAAGGTGCCTCTGCTGACCAAGGAGAACGGCCAGGGCCTGGAAATCCTGACGTCGTACGCGCGCCGCAACGGGTCTGTCTACATGGACCTGCAGCTGAAAAACTACACTGCGCAGCCGATGGGCGACTTTGGCGTGCAGTTTAACAAAAACAGCTTTGCCCTCAGCCCCGCGGTTGCCCTGCAGCTGCCCGGGCCGCTGCAGCCCGGTCAGTCGGCCGACTTTTCGCTGCAGCTCAACACGAGCGGCCAGCGCGTCAAGACGGACCCGATCAACCTGATCCAGATCGCGTTCAAGAACAACGTGTCGGTCTTTTACACACAGGCGCAGGTCCCCCTGCATGCGCTCTTCTCCGAGGACGGCCGCCTCGAGCAGCAACAGTGGCTGCAGTTCTGGCAGGAGCACGCCGCGATGGAGCAAAAGCTCGCGCTCAACAACATCAAAAACATTGGGCAGGTCCAGGCCAAGCTCGCCTCTGCCAATGTCTTTGTCATCGGCAGCCGGCAAAACAACGGCAATGTATGCATTGTTTTCTAAGGTTTAAAAAAAACAACAACTAAAGTTTTTTTTTTTTCTCTCGTTAGGACACGCTGTACACGTCGGTCAAGGTCGGCGGCACCTTTGTCGTCCTTCTAGAGATTACCGTTGCCGTCGCCCAGAACACGCTCTACGTCGTCGGCCACAGCAACATCCCCGAGCTCATCAGCCTTGCGATCGAGGGTGTCTACAACATTGTCCAGCAGTAACTGTTGTCTTTTATTTGTTTTGTTTTTGTTTTTTTGTTTTTTGGTTGGTTATATACTACACTTAAGAATGCAAAACTGAGACTGTAAGCTTATATAGATGGTCATCACATCTCGAGATGACGGGTGGGTGGCTTGGGGAGGGGGAGGAGGAAGAGGAGGACTGCCATGATGGTACTGCAGACGGCGAGGACGATGATCAGGGGTGTGAAGGAGCCGATCGAGTCGCGGACGATGCCAAAGAGGGATGGCCCGACTCCGATGCCGAGCGTGACGATCGAGCTGTTGACAGAGGTGATCATGCCGAGGTTTGCACGGCCAAAGATCGTGCCCAGGAGCGAGTTGTTGCCAATCATGTAGAACGCATCTGTTTAGAGTAGAAACACGTGAGTGCAACAAAAAAAACAACAAAAAAGGGATCCTACCCATCACGCCGAAAAAGATGCCAAAGACCACGGCCGCAAACTGGTTGCGGAGGACGAGGAGGAGGACGAGGCTGAGGGCGAGGAGGACGAGGGCAAAGGCCATGACACGGGTGCGCCGCTTGACACGATCAAACATGATGCCCGCGGGGAGCATGCCCACGGCCGAGCTGACGGCGATGGGGATAAAGATAAAGTGGACCGTGTCGGGCGCGAGGCCGTTGTCGCTGAAAAAGGCCTCGTAGTGGAAGTTGAATCCGGACCAGACGGTCATGCAGAAAAAGCTGGAGAGTGACACGGACCAGAACACGGGGGTCCTCAGGGCGTCCTTCCAGTGCCAGTGGATTTCTTCTTCCATTGCTGCTGCTGCTGCTGTTGCTGCTGCTGCTGCAAGGGGTGGTGCCGGAGTAGACTGTGGGGTGTCTTCCTCTCCTTGATCGTCGCCGTTGGACGTGAGTGGCTGCTCCTCGACGTTGAGGTCACTGAGCTGGATGTGCGCTGTCGACATGTCCACGGCGCTCTTCGCGTCACTGGCCTTGGGGCGTGCCGAGGTGGCTCCGTCGGGGAAGCGGCCGTACCTTTCGGGGTGGTTGAGGACTGCCAGGGCGATAAGGGTCTGTGCGACGATGATCAGCACGGCCTCGGCAAAGAGCGCGCCCCTCCATCCGAAGGCTGCCTCGAGGGCTGTTTGGATCGACGGGAATGCTCTGCACCCGTGTGAGTGTTGTAAGTGGCGTGAAAGGGGAACAAAGTACGCACATGCTCAGCGCCGCCATCACGTTCATGACGGCCATCGCCTTGCCTCGGTACGCGACCCACCAGACTGTGTGTGTTGTTATTGTGTTACACAAGGTGCAGCAAAGGAAAAAAAAAAAAAACCACGTACGGTTGACGAGCGTGACGGCCACGAGCTGCGCCACGGCCATGAGCAGTCGCAGGGCAAAGAAGGCAAAGGCCATGCTGACGGGGTGGTCGACCGTGCCCAGCCAGACGAGGCTGAGCGCGTAGGGCGGCACGACGACGAGGAGGACGACGCGGACGCCGAAGCGGTCGACCGCGCGCCCCACCAGCGGCAGACACAGTGCCGATCCCAGCAGGGCCACGGTCCAGCACAGCGACACGACCGAGCGCGAGATCTCCAGGGCCTCCATCAGCGGCTTGGTGAAGAAGCCCACGCCGTACGTCGCGCCCACGGCCGACAGGAAGAACGTGAGCGAGCCGATGACGATCGCCACATGGCCATAGTGCACCTTGGGGTGGGTCCCTTCGACCAGCCGCAGCACCAGGCTGCTCGTCTTGGCTGCTGCTGGTGGTGGTGGTGTTGCTGCGGGCGTCGTGGGCGTCGTGGGCGTGGTCGTGCCATCGTCGTCCTCCTCGTCGTCCCCGTCGACGACGTCCTCGCTCAGTTTTGCCCACTTTGTCGTCATGCCAAAGCGTGGGAGAAACAGGTTTCGAACTGGAAGGACAAATCGACCGACGTTATCAATACAAAAGCCTCTGACGACACTCGGACAGACGAGCAAGGAACCGGGCCACGCCGAGATCGCGGGGCTGGTCCAGGCCGCGGGAGAAGCGGCCGTGGAGGGCCGCGATGAACTCGTCCACGTCGAGCGTGCCGTCGTTGTTGGAGTCAAACAGGCGGAAGAGCACGTCGACGACGGCGTCGGGCAGGTCCACGTCGACTGCCACGCGGACGGCGCGCCTGAAGTCGGGCTTGGAGAGCGCAGAGGTGGACGAGAGGTGGAGGGCGTACTGGAGGCTGGGCAGGTTGGCCACGACCTTGTTGACGAGGGAGAACTGGTCAAACGAGATGCGCCCGGCGTCGCCCGCGAGCGAGGCCGCGCGCTTGGTCAGGTCGGCGACGTCGTCCCGGTCGACGTACGAGATGATGGAGCGCGCAAAGTCCTTGAGCGAGATCGTGTCGTGTGCGTCCGTGGCGTTGCTGAAGAACTCGAGCCGGAGCACCTCGAGGTGCAGCCGCTGCAGGAATGCGCTAAACGTGGCATAGTCGCACGAGCCCTTGCCGTCCTTGCCAAAGAAGAGCGAGACCAGCCCGCCGCCCTGGCGCGACAGCTTTTGGGCCTGCTCGCGCGAGCCGATACGCTGCTTGACCGCCGTGTCCGCGTACTGGACAATCTTCTGGAACTCGGCCAGGTCGATCTGGCCGTTGCCGTCCTCGTCAAACATCTGGAACGCGACGCGGAACTGCCTCTCGGGCGTGCTCAGCAGCGTCAGGAAAAACACGTACTCCTGGTACGAGATCAGGCCGTCCCCGTTGGTGTCGGCCAGGCGGAAGAACTCGATCGACGACGCGCACTGCTTCTGGATCTGCTTCTTCAGCGCCTTGGTCGAGTCTGTGCCGGCGTCTGCTGTGTCGTTGGGCTGGAACCTGAGTGTTTTTTTTTTTTTTGAGTGCAAGCCCGTCCAGTGGGTGCTCTGTACCGCAGGATCGACACGACAAAGTCCACCGGGTGCATAAACGACTCGCCGCCCTTCTTGACAGAGGCAAAGTAGTTGAACACCTTGAGCGGGTGGCTGTACGTGCGCAGGCGGTTTTCGTAGTGCCCCACATACGCCTCCTTCCAGCCCTGTGGCGGCGGCTGCGGGTCCGGCGGGGGCGCGTCGGCGGCAAGCACGCTCGCGCCACGAGTGCCACTGGTCACAGCCGTGGTCGCGGCGGCCGCAGCCACCATCAACAGGCGTCGCCTCGCAAACATCATCGCAAACTGACGAGGAGAAACAGTTTGTGACGGTCTGCATTTGCCGCAGCGCGAGTAAGCAACCAGGGGAATGGATGGCCGAGTGGTTAAGGCGTTTGACTTGAATATTCAGGGATCAAATGGGTTCGCCCGCGTAGGTTCAAATCCTGCTCCATTCGCTTAAGGGGTCGCACTTTTTTTTTTGCCTCCCCTTCCCAAAAAACAAACTCGGTGTGATGCCGCCCATGTCGCAGCTTCTGCGCTCGCTGCTCACGGCGGGCCTTGCGACCCTCGTGGTGGTGCTGCTGCTGCAGTTCTCGTACACGACGAGCGACGGCGGGGAGAAGCGGCACGCGGTGTCCAAAAAAGAGCACGGCCGAGACGGCGAGGCGACGCGCGGCTGGTTATCGCCCAACTGGGACGACAGCGGCGCGGCTGAAGAGGTGGCCGCCCAGGAGGACGACAACAGCCAGGAGCAGCAGCAGCAGCAGCAGCAGCACGAGTGCCCGACGCTGCCGCCGACGCAGCCGCCGACGCAGCCGCCGACGCAGCCGCCGCCGCCCGGCGAGCCGACGGCCAACATCAACCTGGGGGCGATTCGGACGATCCTGGAGGAGGTGAACCTGGCGCAGAGGCGGGAGACCGAGGCCGCGGAAAGGCTGGTGTTGACGGGGCAGGTGTGGCAGCCCTCGCAGTCGCGCAACAACCGCCGCGCGTACGTCATCACCGCCGTGCACCGCCACCACTGGCTCGAGTGCTACCGCCTGGCGTTCAACCTGCGCGACGTGGGCTCCAAGATGGAGATCCTGTGCGGGACGATCGAGCCGCCGTCTGCGCTCACGCCGATCGACATTGAGGTGGCCAAGCGGATCAACATGACGTTTGTGCACTTTGAGCCGTTCTGGTCGCCGACCAACGTCATGCACAACTGGTTCTACCGCAAGGTCAACTGGATCAAGGCCTGGGAAAAGCTCAACCTGCTCAAGATGTACGACTACGAGGCCCTGCTGTCGATGGACACGGACACGATCGCCGTGCGCGCCCCCGACGAGCTCCTGTACACGGTCCACGAGGAGATGCCCTTTGCGTTCACCTTTGGCATGGACAACTGCGAGTGGCCGTACGACCCCAACACGGGCGTGATGGCGCTGCACCCGCGGCCCGACATCCTCGCGGCCTTCATGGACTGGATCAACGAGCCCTGCGCCAACCGCACGCGCCCGCCCACAGAGTGCGCCCAGATCTTTAGCTCGGCCGACCAGTCTGCCCTCGGCGCCTTCACCCGCCAGCCCGACATCATCAACAGCGTCCTCGGCGGACGCAAGCCCCTCGCCCTCTCGCACATCTACAACATGGTCTCCGTCTACTGCGACTGCGAAAAGTTCAAGCCGGCCATGAAGGACATTGCCGTGTGGCACTTCACCATCGACAAGCCCTGGAACGTGCCCGTCGACGACAAAAACGTCCACCCCGAGTGCATCCGCCCAGGACTCGCCGTCTACTGGGACCACCGCAAGCGCGTCCAGGACATTGCCCGGGAGCTCCTCCCCCTCTACGAGAACAAGGCCACGGCGGTCCTGGACTATCCCTAGTTTATATGTCTCCTTTTGTGTTGTGTTTAAAAGGCACTGCATAAAAAAAGAAAAACAACAACAACCGATAGTATTCCCCGATTTGTAGTGTAGTAATACTCCTCCCCGAATTCAGACATGCTGAGGCCCAGGAACGTCAGGAAGGACAGGGTGAAAGGTCGAGTCCTGCGACGCGTTGGGGTGGTACGACACAATCTCCTTGTAGATGAGCTCTTTGAGCATCTCCTTGCTCAGCTGGACGTCCTCCCAGGGGAAGACAAAGGGGACATCCATCACGGGCTCGTCCGTGGGGTCGTGCAGCGACTCGAGGTAAGGGTGGCGCAGGGCGTCCTCGACCGTGAGGCGGTCGTCCGGGTCAAACTTGAGCATCTTCTCGAGCAGGTCGATCGCGGCTGGGTTGGCGTTGGGCAGCTTTTGGTAGAACGACTGCGGCGGCTTCTTTGGCATGCTGCGCATAAACGCCCTTGCCTTGGCACTGGCGATGCTGCTGATCGTCTCGTCGCTGGGCGTGCCCAGGACGTCGGTGATGAGGTTGAGCTGGTGAATGTCTGCAAGGGGGGGAGGCCGGTTTTAATTGAAAGCAATTTGTGTGTGTGTGTGCGTGTGTCGGCGCATACAGTCACGACCGGGAAATAGCGGTTTTCGCGCGAGAATCTCGTAAAAGATGCAGCCGACAGACCATATGTCGACTAGTTTTTTTTTTTTTTTTAGTTAAATCCTTACTGAATCAACAACGCACTGGCTTTGCTGTAGCTCTTCCACGAGAGCATGATCTCGGGGGCGCGGTACCACCGCGTGGCAACATACTCGGTCATAAAGTTTGTATGCATGTTTGGTACTGACGACCGGGCCAGGCCAAAGTCGCAAATCTGAATAATCATTATGTTTTTGTTCTTAGAGTTTAGAACAAAACAGTAAACGTACCTTGAGGTCACAGTTGCCATTGAGCAGAATGTTGCTGGGCTTGAGGTCGCGGTGGAGGACCTGGGCAGAGTGGATGTACTTGAGCCCGCGGAGGATTTGGTACATAAAGTATTGGCAGTGGTCGTCGCTCAAGTTCTGGCCCGAGCTGATGATCTGGTGCAAGTCCGTGTCCATGAGCTCGCTGACAATGTACACGTCCTCAAAGTCCTCGTACGACATCGGTCGGAGAATGTCCTGGATGTAGATGATCTATGCACACACAAGCTCGTTATTCGCTTGCTCCTTGCCCACAGGCGCCGTACGTTTTCGTGGTACTTGAAGTGCCGCAGAATCTTTATCTCGCGCAGTGTCCGCTTGCAGTCGGTCAAGTGGTCAAACGCCTTTGATATCTTCTTGATGGCCACCTTGGACTCCTTGCCATTGTCGGCCGAGACGCGTGCCGAGCTACGAGTTGGTTAGTCCCCCCCTTTCCTTGCTTGCATGCCTCCGACACAGTACCACACGACGCCGTACGCGCCCTGCCCAATGGCCTTGATCAGTGCGTACTTCTTATCGACGTGAAACTCGGTCCCGCACACGTAAAACGAGTTGAGGTCGTGGCTGCCCGGCTTGCCCTTGTTCAGCTTGTCCTTCTCGCTGGGCGGCTTGGGCACGGCGTAGTTGGACGACGACGACGACGACGACGACATGCGTGGTGTGTGTGCGCGTGGATATCTGTGGAGCAGACTCGTCAGCAAGAAAATTTCGTGTGTGTCAACGTGCAACCCCCCGGGGAAAAAAAAGGCAGAAAAGGCAGAAAAAGGATAACTCCAACAGAGGCAAACAAGCAACTGCCCTTTGTTTTGCGGCGGTGGCCAAAACAACCAACAGCAGCACGTTCTATTTTTAACTCGCGCAAAAACAGTGACGTCCATTTCCGTTTGGTGTCCATCCCTGACCTGCGTCCTGACAAAAAAAAAAAAAAAAAAGCCTAACCAACCTCTCTTCCTACAGCAGTTCGCTCAAGACACCAGCGGCAGCAGCAAGAGGAGATCTCCCTTCTGTTGTTTTTGTTTCGTTTTTCTTTCTGTGTTGGTTTTGCTTTGGTCTCTTTCCACACGTTTTTTCGTTTGTTGCTGTGTGCCTCTGTGTTCATTACAATCCCTTCACCCTCCTCGCCTTCTCTTCTCGTTGTCTGCGCAATCCAAGAAAAGACTGCACAATGGGCGATACCGACGGAAACCTCATTGTCAACTACCTCCCCAACAACGCCAACGAGGACCTGTTGACGCAGGTGTGCATTTGTTTCCCTTCTTTTTTTTTTCACCCTCCTAACGCGCGCGTCTGTGTGTTTTTTTTCCACAGCTGTTCAGCAAGTTTGGCTCGCTCGAGAGCGTCAAGGTCGTCCGCGAAAAGGGCTCGCTCAAGAGCATGGGCTACGGCTTTGTCAAGTTTGCAACCGGTACGCCCTTCTTATTTATTTGTCAATCCTTGACCCTCCAACCCCTTCCACCAGTGGCTGACGCTCAGCGCGCCATCGCAGGCCTCTCGGGCTTCAAGTACGAGAACAAGGTCCTCAAGGTCGCCCTCGCCCGCCCCCAGGGATCGGGCGTCAAGAACACCAACCTCTACATCGCCGGCCTCGAGCCCCACGTCACATCGGAGGAGCTCCAGACGCTCTTCCAGGCCTACGGCAAGGTCACCGAAGCCAAGGTCCTCGTCGGTACGTGTTATTTTGAATCCCCTCCTGCCCCCCCTTGTTGCTAAAGTCGTGTGCAGACAGCGTCACCAAGCAGAGCCGATGCGTCGGCTTCGTCCGCTTTGAGACGCAGGACCAGGCCGATGGCGCAATCGCCGCCCTCAACGGAGTCACACTGCCCTCGGCCACCAAGCCCCTTATCGTCCGCGTCGCCGAAGAGGTGAGCCCGTCCTTTGTCTTTTTTTTTAATTTACACCCACACCAAAAAAATAAAAAATTATCAGCGCGACCGACGCAACAGCGGTGGCAACGGCGGCATCAACGGACAGGGACTCCTCGCTGCCCGTCCCGGCAACATGCGCTTCAACCCCATCGGCATGTACCCCCACAACATGCCCCAGGTCGGCTACCAGTACCCCCGTACGTTGTCTCTTTCTTTCTTTTCCCCAGAGTCCTAAATTCTTCGCCATCAGCCTACAGCCAGGGCTACTCTGCTCCCCCCGGCTTCTCGCCCCAGGGCTACGGGCCCACCTTTGGCCAGCAACCCTTTGGCGCGCCCAACACGCCACCCACAGTCGCCGGTGGCCTCGCCGCTCCTCAGCGCGACCTCAGCAACACGGTCTGCCTCTTTGTCTACAACCTCCCCCAGGAGACCGACGAGAGCTACATGTACCAGCTCTTTGGCCCCTACGGCGCCGTCGCCAACGTCAAGGTCATGCGCGACCTCACCACCAACCTCTGCAAGGGCTACGGGTTTGTCAACATGACCAAGATCGAGGAGGCACAGATGGCCATCACCGCCCTCAACGGAGCCCAAATCGGAACCAAGAACCTCCAGGTCTCCTTCAAGCAGAACAAGCCCACGTAAAAGAAGAAGAAGAAGAAGAAGAAGAAAAATTCAAGATTTATCACAACCCTCTTTAGAGTTTTGTTTTTTCGTTTTCACTCTTTTTGTTTTTTTTTGTACAGGAAAAGGAAATTTTAAGGACGACCGAGATTGGGCTGGGAAGGAGGGGCAGTGGGCAGCTGGGGCGGCTGCGGTCTTGGCGGCTGCGGCTGCTGCTGAGGCTGCACCACTGGCGCCGCATAGTGTTGGTAGTATACGTAGGGATTGTACGCTCCCAGGAGCGATGTCCCTTGTGGCTGGTAGTAGTGTTGTTGTTGCTGCTGCTGCTGATAGTACGCTTGAGGTTGCTGCGGTGGCATGAAATGTTGCTGCGGTGGCATGAAATGTTGCTGCGGTGGCATGAAATGTTGCTGCGGTGGCTGATAGGTCGCCTGAGGATACAAGGGGATGATCGGGGCAGGCTGCTGGTGGTGGTAGCTCGCATGCGGCATCGGCTGTTTAGGCATCGGCTGTGGCTGCATCGGCTGTGGTTGCGTGGTAGGACGAGGCGTCCTCTGCTTGCGCTGCGTCTTGAGCTTGCGGCGATACTGTTGCTCCTGCTCGTCGTCGGAAAACTCGCGGTCGTCGTCGCCGATCTCCTCGTCAAACAGGTTGGACGCATCCGAGCCGCGCGTGCCCATGAGCTGCTCCGGCAAGACATAGTGCACCTCGCCGGCGGCGCTAAACACGGGCGTGCCCACGACGACGACGCTGCGGTCAATCTTGCCAGCGTTGTTGAAGAGCACGCTGTACAGCGGCTGAGCCACTGGGCCAAACGTCTCAAACACGCGGCCCAGGACCCGCCGGTCCCCAAAGCACAGCAGCGAGTCCGAGTCCAGAGCACGGCTGTCTTTGGCCGTCGTCTTGACCACGACCGTCGCGTCCACAATCGCGTGCACCACGCCCAGCGGGGAAATCGCCACGTGCTCGGCAAGCGGCGCGGCAAACTCCTCCACGGCAGGCGGGGCCGCCAGCTCGTTCTTGGTGCGCATGTCGCCCGCGGTCACCTCCACGTCGTCCTCGTCCTCCGCGACAAAGTGGACCAGCTTGGGCGCGGCAGCTTTGTTGGGCCTGCTGGCGCGGGCCTGCATCTGGTCGTCGTCGTCGTCGTCGTCGTCGTCACTGTCGCTCTCGCTGCTGTCGCTGTCGACGTCGTCATCGTCCGCGCCGCCCGCCAGCACGACCCCGGTCGACTGCTGTGGCACAGCGACCACAGGCAGCGCGCCAACGAGGGCGGCGACAAAGGCCACGTCGTCCACGGCCGCTGCGACTTGTTCCCCGTCCGCTTCGTCGTCCGCGCTGTCTTCCTCGCCGTCGTCCTCCTCCTCCTCCTCCTCCTCGCTGTCTGGTGCTGGTGCCGGTGCTGCCGGTACGGAGACCTCCATGGCAATCTGCGACTGCACGACCTCAGCCACATGGCCAGGCGCCTCGATGGAGTCCATTTTCGTGTGTGCAGGACCCAAATCAAAGAAAAGTTGCTTTGCGATGTCCGCACAACTGCTCGCTCAGCTCGAGGCCGCCTTTGCCGCCGGGGACAAGACAAAGTGCCAGCAGCTCCTCACCAACCTCAAGGTATGTGGCTTTGTGCGACAGCGGTCAAATGAACAACATGACCCTGTTGGTGTGGTGGTGATCTGGTTGGGCTGACGCGTCCCAATCCCCCCCCTGTAGCTCGCGCTCGTCAAGCAGTCGTACCTGACGCCGTCGCAGCAGCAGAGCCAGGAACAGCTGCTCGTCGCACGTACGCCTCCGTTTGTTGGAAACGTGGCATAAACCCCCCTCTGGCAAACAGGCAAGACACTCGAACTGGGCGCGCTCTTCAGCTTGCACAACAAGGACACGGCCAGCTTTGAACGCTACCTGTCGCAGCTCAAGACCTACTACCAGGACGTCAAGTACGTTGCGATCTTGTCATCTTTTTTTATTTATCAAAATTAAAAAAAAACAGGAACGCAATCCCGCAATCGGAGAACGAACACAAACTGCTCGGGCTCAACCTGCTCCGCTTGCTCGCACAAAACCGGATATCAGAGTTCCACACAGAGCTCGAGCTCATCCCCGCAGACCTCCTCCACGCCAACCCCTTTATCCACCACCCCGTCGAGGTCGAGCAGTGGCTGATGGAGGGAGCGTACCACAAGGTACACTCGCATCCTTTGTGGTCAACCTTCTAAAAAAAAGGAAAAAAAAAAAAGGTCGTCAAGAATCACCACAACGTCCCCTCGCCAGAGTACGTCTACTTTATGGACACCCTTGTGGAGACGATGCGGTATGTGAAGAATAAAAGTACGTTTCTAAAATGCCATCAATGCCTGCGTAGCACGGAGATCGCAGACTGCAGCCAGCACGCCTACCAGGTCCTCCCACTCGCCGACGCTGCCAAGCTCATGTTTTTCTCCAACCCGGCCGAGCTGCTCAACTTTTGCGCCGAGGTACGGTTGACTAATTTCCCAGTTTTTTTTTTTTTCAACTTGTACTGCTACTTCAAGCGCAATTGGCATGTCGACCAAGCACAGGGTGCCATCATCTTCCAGACCGACTCGCTCCAAAAGTCCCGCAATGTAAGAGGCACAATGAAATTGCAACAAATTGTTTCTAATTATTTCCTTTTTTCCATCAGGACATCCCTTCCGTCAAGGTCATCGAAAACATGCTGCAGTACGCCCAGGAGCTTGAGCGCATCGTCTAAACATTAGCTTGTAACAGAAAGAAAAAAAGAAGGGAAAACTTGATCGCAATTTCTTAGTTCTTAGTCGATAAAAGCTGTTTAAGCTTTCGAGTCCAATCGCTCCAACGAACTGAATTCATCAAGCACATACTTTTAATCCGATTTCTTTCTTTTATTTCTTTCCTTCTTCAGTTCTTCATCACTGGTGCAGTCGACTGTTTGGCGAGGTTACTAACCGACGCTCTCCTAGTTTTGAACGAGCGATCACCCCACAAAAAACGACGATGCTGGCAACGCAAACGCTCGTGACGGTAAGAACGTGCCGCTCGCAGGCCTTTGCTCACTCAACCAGCAGGCGTTCGTCATCAGCTTCTTCGCGTCGTGGTCATTATACGGCACCTCGCGCGTGCTGACCCAGTTGGTGTTGGGCGTGACATACAAGGTATTGACGAAGGGCATTGATCATTTGCTGAAGCCTCGACCACTGGCAGCGATGGCCACGCGATGAGAAGGCGGCATGGGACACGCGCTTCGTCTCGTGCTTCCACTCGGTCGTGGTCTTTGTCGGCGCTGCCTGGTAAGCCATTTGCATTCTTTTTTGCTCAACTCACGCTAACGAAAAGGGCAATGTACACGTTTGACTACACCAATCGGGAGGCGATGGTTTACTCGACCGACTCGCTGATGCAGCTCGTGCTCGCGTGCAGCCTCGGCTACTTTGTGCAGGACCTCATCGTCATCCTCTACGAGCGCGGCGTGCTCTGGGTGATCCCAGACGTTGTGCACCACTGCGTCTGCATCCTCCAGATCGTCCTCTGTTTTTACAATGGGTCGTTCTACTTTTACACGATGTGCGTGCAAAAGACTCCTACAATGTCGCGGGCTGTGCTGAGGTTCCCATGCTTTTTTTTTTGTAGGTGGGCTCTCCTCGGCGAGCTCTCAACGCCCATCCTCAACATTCGATGGATGAACGAAAAGCTGCAGTCCAAGAGCACGCTCATCGACGCCTTGTTTCTCATGTCCTTTTTCGTCTCACGGCCAATCAGCTACATCCTCATGGTAAAACTATTCAGGAGAATCGATTGTTTTGAGAAACGTAAACATCTACAGATTTGGAGCGCAATAGCAAACTACCACTACTGGAGTACGTCTACGATCGTCCACATCCAGCTGACATTCGGCGTCCTCATGACCCTTCTCAACCTCTACTGGTAAAAATTATTTTGTATTTAAAAGTGCTGATGCTTTTTTTTTCGTTGTTGTTGAAAGGTCGACACTGATC
>Ga0302230_10001468_pt1 | contig 15438 bp, 19 predicted proteins | sample II_Palsa_N2_1_FD_193523 | JGI IMG/M metagenome (GOLD analysis project Ga0302230, IMG submission 193523) | Peat permafrost microbial communities from Stordalen Mire near Abisko, Sweden - II_Palsa_N2_1 | ecosystem: Environmental > Terrestrial > Soil > Palsa > Peat permafrost | place: Sweden... | reverse complement strand
CACTCTGCTTTCAAAATAGCCACCTACTTATTTATTTTGTTTTAATTATTTTTTTGGGGTCGTTTTGCGTCCTATCCCTTTCTGCTGTTGTTCCCATTCCTTTCTTGCTGCGCCCCCTCGTTCGCCCACTCCCTCTCTCCCTCTCCAGCGCGACTCCGCCCAAAAATGATCTATTTGCGGAGCGGCAGATGAGAACATTCCAAACCCTTCCCTTGCCGCGCGGCGGTTCTGCCTAATTATCTCTCTTCTCCCCCTTTGTTCTCGCCGTTAAAATAATTACATATTAAATTAGGGTACCAGCGAGCGAGCATGGACGCTTTGACGCGGGTCCGTCGCAAGTCGAGCAAGTCCAAGACGGACGAGCCAGCGTCGCCGGTAACCGCCGCGGCGTCCTCTGGCGCCAAGGACCAGCAACACAAGGACCACGGGCATAACAGCACCATCGCCGGCACCGCAGAGCAACTAGCGGCACCGCCAGGAGGAGGAGGAGCAGCAGCAGCAACAGCTGGGCCTGTTGTCTCCTGTGCCGCCTGTGGCAACCCAGCCTTCCTCAAGTTTGCCTGCGGCGGGTGCAAGACGGAACGGTTCTACTGCCAGACCTACTCGTGCCAGTTTGACGACTGGAGCCAGCACCAGACCGACTGCACCGCGCTCATCAACAGCATCTACAAGGAGGACACGGTCATAACACGGCTCAACGACCACTCGTCCTGGGAGCGCCGGAGGCGTCGCAGTGTACGTTTTGCTTCGCCCTATTTGGCTGTTTTGTTATTTTTGTGTCACTCGTCTCTTTTTTTTTCCCCTTATTGCTGCGTGGAGGGGGGGATCGTTGTCTGTCCTCGCCTGTTAGAGAGGGGGACCAAACTAATCGCCTGTTTGTTTGTTTTCTTTTCCATTTGTTCCTTTTTGTTTTTGTTTGTTTTCTTGTCCAACGGCATCCTTCCTATTCCGTTCTGTCCCTTCTTCTCGTTCTTGACCTTCCTTGGCCCTTCTTCCTTGGCCCTTCATGTGCTTTCATGTCACATTTTATTCAAAATATATTTAATAATAGGTCGACATTGAGTTCCAAGAACGTGTGCCGATCATGGACATCAACGCCGCACAGATCATCCGGCCCGACCAGGAGGGCTACCTCGCCAACCCGGGCGACAGCCTGCAGAACTGGAAGCTGCGCTGGTTTGTGCTCAAGGAGGACATGCTCATCTGCTTTGAGAACGAGCGCGCGATGGCCCTGGGCGGCATCCTCGTGACCAACTACCAGGTCCGCTCGGCCGACGAGGAGCTCAAGGAGAAGAACTCGATCAAGCTCTACCGCACCGACGGGCCCGCGCACTACTTTGTCGCCCAGTCGCGGGACGAGTGCACCTCGTGGATCAAGGCCTTTTCCCGTGCGGCACTCACGGTCAACCCGGCAGAGCAAGGCGGGCCAGGCAGCCTCGAGCGATCCAACTCGTCCATGAGCATAGGGGGAGGGCGGAGAACGGGATCGACCTTGTCGCTCCATGTGCCCAACAAAAACTCGTCCAAGTCGACCCCAGGTAAAGCATTTATTCACCTATATTTATTTGTTTATTTGTTCGTTGGCAGAACTGAGCGCAGACATGAGAATCACGAGGAGTATCCTGCTACGCAACGTTGACGTCAACAAGAACGCGACGCTGCGGCCTCGTCAGGGCAACTCACTCTTTGGTGGCTCTGACCGTCTCGTGCGCGTGCGGCCCACCGAGACGCTCTGCGACATGCCCACGCCCGAGGACGCCCAGAACACCGTGTCCCGCAGCGCAGCCCTGAACCGCATCCTTGCGCAGCCCGCATCGTACCCGCGCAGCACGATCCGCCTCATGGCTGTCGAGCTGGGCAGCGACAAGCTGAGCCAGTTTGCGACCCAGCGCAACTCCTCCTCCATCGCCAACTTTTTCAAACGGACGGGCCCGCGGGCTGGCTCGCACGCCGATCTGCTCCACGGCTCCTCGTCGGCGGCACGGGGCCCTGGGAGCTCACACACGCTGCAGCACACGTCGCCCAAGCTGCGCCGATCCCTGCACGAGATCGACTTTGCCGTGAGTGGTGGTGGTGGTGGTGGCAAGTCGGCGCTGGACCCGCTCTCGCCCTTGCCCAACGCGCACCACTCGACCGACAACCTGCGCAGCTCGCCCACGGGCACGACCCGCTCCGACGACTCGATCTCCAAAGCGCCCAGCACGGCCACTGACGAGACCGAGTTTGACCTCAACAGCGTGGGCAGCACCGTCTCGCGCGGCAGCCGGACCGGCGGCTTCACGTCGTCCTCCTCCTCGGCCTCGACCGTGACGTCGTCCTCGCAGCCGCAGCCCATCCCTGGGTCACTCGCTCGCCAGACTACGCCAGATGGGTTTGGTGGGTCCGGTTCCGGGTCCCGGTCGTCGCTGACGCTGCAGCGACGCAACCGCGGCAACTCCAACGCGTCCACGCAGTCCTTCAACGGCTGGGGCGGTGCCTCGCCGGGCCAGGGCCGCCGGAAATCGGTCGTGGTTGGGATGGACGGTGCACCGCCGCTCATGCCCCCGTTGCTGACCGGCGTGTCGCCCAGCATCGGCAGCGGCGGCAGCAACAGCCCCGTCAAGCAGCTGCCACGCTCGGGGTCCTTTGAGTCGGTCGCGGGGTCGGTCGCAAACGAGAGCACGCTCGATCGGCCGTCGTTCCTCGAGGGCTTTCTCGAACGCGTGCTGCCCACGGGGGAGGTCGTCAGGCTGTGGTTTGTGCTCGACGATTTCTACATGCGCGCGTACGAGTCGGAGGACTCGGTCATCTGCGTCCTGGAGGTCGATCTCGAGGTAGAAAACATGCTATTGTTCGTACATATACATATTTATTTTACTTTTTTTGCAGGGCTGCACGATCGAAGAGGACGAGACGACGGGCTTCTCGATCCGCCACGGCGAACACTCGCTGCACGTGCGCGCCTACGACATCAACGACCGGATGCAGTGGCTCAACGTGATTGGCGACATGCGCGACTACTTTATTGCGACCAGCGAGCAGGACTCGGTCGGGATCCACCGCACCGACTCGCTGGACCAGGGCGAAGGCGACTCGATCGACTTCCTGGCCGACATTGAGCGCATCGTGGGCGACATCCAGGCCCAGTCGCAGCTCTCGGTTGGCGGCCAGCCCCCCACCGTCGAGGCCCTCTCTCGGCTGCAGCTCACAGCGGCCGCCGCAGCCGCAGCCGCGTCCAAACGGTCATCGACCAGCGCACCGACCACGCCCGCAACCCCGACTACAAACACGACCGCGGGCAGCACTGCTGCTCTCACCATCGGTACCATTTCAGCTCGTGCTTCGGCCGAGGTGGCCGACAATGCGGCGCCTGCAGCAGCAGCATCCACAGCATCCACAGCAGCACCCAAAGCGCTCTCGCCCTCGCGCCAGGCCCGCAAGCCGACCGTCCTCGTGGCCAAGGCCGCAGCTGGCACGTTTAGTGCGCCCACGTCGCCCACGACGCCCACTGCAGCCTCCTCCACGGACCCCTCTTTGCCGACCAAGAAGGCGACCGACCGCAAGCTCAGCGCCGAGGAGATCAAGGACTATGCCCTCAAGACAGGCGGGACGCAGGACGACTCGGCCAACAGCAAAAACGTCGTGTTCCGGCAGGACGGCGACAACTCTGTCGTGCTCCAGTTCTCTGTGGGCGATGACGGCAAGGAGGACAAGTACACGATCGCCGCCGGGACCCTGGATCAACTCGTGTCGCGCTTGGCAGATGAGAACAACCCCGACACAGGCTACATTGACATCTTCCTGCTCACCTATCGCCACTTCCTCTCGCCCGCCGCCTTTATCGATCGGGTATGAAGCGCCTAATTATTGGGCCTCACTAACTGCTCTTTTTCCTTCTTTTTGCAACAGTTGATTTCTAGGTTTTACCTCGTGGCACCCGACAACGCCACCGCCGAGCAGAAGAGCTACTTTGATCAGTGGGCCAAGGTCATCCAGGTGCGCACGATCGGCGTTGTCAAAAAGTGGATAGACAACTATTACGTCGACTTTGACTCGGATCCGGATGCGTACCAAGGCCTGGTCGACTTTTTGGAGATGGCGGAGGAGGTGACCTTTTTTTTTTTACCTCGACCCTTTTTTCTTAAAAAGAACAAAATAAATAAAATAAAAAAATAGTCCTCGTTTGGCTCGCTAACACAACGGCTGAGGAGTATTGTCGCACAAAAGAAGGAGGCGATCAAGGCCCAGCTGGACAAGGAGAAAGAGACCAAGAAGGACGAGAAGCGCAAGACCAAGGTGGACTTTTTGCAGGTACGTTCCTTAGAAGCAAGCTGGTACTCCTCTATAGTAACCTGTTATTTTTACAGATTGAGCCCCGAGAACTCGCGAGGCAATTGACCCTGATCGACCACGCCAAGTTCAAAGCGATCGAGCCCGTCGAGTTTGTCACCCGCCTGTGGGAGGGCAACAGCGTCTCCTCGAAGAACCTGAATGCCTTCATCGACTGGTTCAACCGGATCTCGTTCTTTGTTGCGACCCTGGTACCTACCAGTTGTTGTTGTTGTTGTTGCTGAGTGCTAATCTTCTTCTCTCTCGGCTTATATAAGATTTGCGTGCAACCAAACGTCAAGAAACGCGCCAACATTGCCGATAACTTTATCAAGGCCGCCAAGGAGCTCCTGCGTCTGCGCAACTACAACAGCGCAATGGCGATCCTGTCTGGCCTGAGCAATGCGTCTGTCCGTCGCCTCAAGAAGACCTGGGCGATCGTCCCGCCCAAGAGCATGGAGACGCTGCAGCAGATCGAGACGACCATGGCATCAGGTATATATTAAAAAAAAACAATAATTGAATTATTTATTTGTTTTTTCTCCCTCTTTTTAGCGTTCAACTACAAGACGTACCGTGCGCTGATGGACGACATGGACAAGTTCCCCAAGCCCGACGCCGTGGTGCCCTTCATGGGCCTTTTCCTGCGCGATCTGACCTTCTTGAACGACGGCAACCCCAAAAAGTTCAAGGGCGGTCTGTACAACTTTGCCAAGCTGCGCATGATTGCCCAGCGCGTGTTCCGGTTACAGGCCTACCAGAGCGCCACGTACGTCTTCCCCTCGTCCCGCAACACGGCCATGGTCCGCGAGTTCCTGGAGAACCCCAACGCCATGACCGACGAGAACGCCCTGTACAAGTGCTCTCTCCTGAACGAGCCCCGCGAGGACGGGACAGGGCCGCAGCGTCTCATCGACAAGTGGGCGCAGGACAACACCTCATCAGGCGCAGGCACCGGAAGCGGTAGCAACTCGCCCACGGGCAGCACGCACCACCACAGCGTCGGATCGTCAGACACACTCGGCAGGAAGACAAAGCTGCTGACCCTCCGATCGTCCTCCTCGTCAGGCGGCTCGCCACCACCGGCCACGGACTCATACCTCCTCCAGCGGAAAAAGGGTGAAAACTAGGTGTGTGTTTTTTCTACTACCGTAGTATTCTTTCTTTCTTTCTTTCTTTCTTTCTTTCTTTCTTTCTTTCTTTCCCTCGCTCGATTTCACTACCACAACTACTTAGGCAAGCAAAAAAAAAACACAGCATGTTTGTACCAGTGATGCAAAGGCTTGATCATGGCAAATACTGCAGGGGCAACTGACCGGCCGCCGCATCCTCGTCGCCGTCCGATGTGGACGATATGCCTCTGTCCAGACGACTCTGGCCAAATCCTCAGAGTCTTTGCCTTTTTTTGGCTTTGTTGCCGAACCTCTCCTACTGTTTACAAACAAAAAAGACTTATAATTGCATGTCGTCCAAAGAAAGGTCATCGGGCTCTTCCTGTTGAACGCGAACATAGCCGTAGTTGCCGAGGAGGCTGTGGATGGACTTGCGGTAGAACCACAGGGCAGCTCCGCCCACTGCGAGTGCGATGAGCAGGATGGGGAGCCAGATGACCACACTGAGCCCCCCGGCGTTCTCGCCCTGGTGGCTCCCGGTGCCACTCGATCCAGTCGTGTTGGTGGGCGGCGGCGTGCTCGTGCCCGGCTTGACGGTGGTGGTGGGCTTGAGGGTGGGCGTTGACGGTGGTGCCATGGTGGGATCGTCGTAGGTCGCTCCACAGTCACGCTTGATGGGCGTGGTCAGGTCCACGCTGTTGGACAGGCTGCCGTCACACGTGTCGATGGGGATCTTGCGGAAGCCCGAGGGCACATAGTACATGGTCCCCTTGGGGCAGTGCGCGGGCTCGTCACGGATGCCGGGCAGCACGGCCACGCAGCTGTAGGGCGTCCCGATGAGCCCATCCGACGCAAAGCCGACGTCGCACTCGTAGTCTGCCGCGGAGCACGCACAGTTCTCGACCGTGGGCGTGGGCAGGAGGTAGCGATCGTTGACCGAGCACAGGTGCGTGGCGATGCGGCGCTTGTACTCGACCTCGTGGCCCAGCACGCACGATCGGCCGGTGAAGTCGCTGGGCACAAAGGCCTCAAAGTCGGTCCTATCGTTGCAGTCTGCGCTGTGCAGGTTGCCAAAGTCGATCGACACGCCCGTCAGGAACGCCGGATCCGTCGTGAGCCGCCCAAAGAGCATGACGCGCTGCGCCGTCGCGTCCGCAAAGGACTCGAGCATGGACACACGCATGGTCTGGTCGCCAGACAGGAAGTACAACGTCTGCCACGACAGCCCAAAGTCGTAGCTGTAGCGCACGTGGTTGGTCGCGTCCTTGTCGTTGACGATGACCATGAGCGCCCCGCTGTCGGCAAAGGCGTGCAGGTGCGGCCCGCGGCGGATGTTGGTCCACGTTCGCCCTGCGTTGGTCGTGAGGAACGTGTCGCCCGCGTTGTAGTCGCCCAGCTGACTGCCCGTGTTGCCCACGGCGATGGCCATTCCGATCGCGCCCATGGCCCCCATCTGCTGCGCTCGCATCCCCGTGGGCGTCGTGGTCGTGTACGAGTGCAGGTGCAGCGAGCAGCCAGCCGAGATCTCACACCGCACGGGCTTGCTCTGGTCGTCCGTGGCAGGCGCAGGCACCAGCTGCCAGCGAACGCCGTTGTCAAAGGAGACGGCCGTGTGCACAACGGCGTCGGTGGACCCAGATGCGTACTCGTTCGGGTTGGCCACAATGTTGACGATGAAGATGCCGTCGATGCCCGGCAGCTGCTGCACGTCCTGCGTGTCCCGGGTGCGGTAGACATAGTTCAGCACCTTGGTGAACACGAAATCAGAGCCCACAGAGCCAGAGGTGTAGAGCGCGCCAAGGTGCAGGTTCTCGGCGGCAAGGCCCGTGAGCGTGTTCACGTCCAGCACAATCAGGTTCTTTGAGAACGACTTGACCAGGCGGTTGTACTTGGCCGCGACGACGGCGTACGTGGGCAGGGTCGCCTTTTCAAACGAGGACGTGTCAGAGCCCCACACGTACAGATCGGCCTGCAGATTGGCCGAGCCCGCTTGGAACACGGTCGCGGCAAGGAAGCCCGGCCCGGCAAACCAGTCGATCACGCCTGCGGGCAGCACCGCCTCCTCGACGTCGCCGGGCTTGTACACGACCACAACCTTGTAGAGGGGGGCCTCGTTGTTGCGGACGAGGCAGGCAAACGAGTAGTCGTCGTTGCTGCCTTGCACCACCCCGATCGGGCCCAGCCACTTGCAGTCGACCACGTCGGACAGATCGGTCACCTGCTTCCACACCTTGTTGGTCGTGGGGGCCTTGACAAACAGCTGCGTCGGGCAGGCGTATGCGCCTGTGTCCGTGCACGTGGCCAGCTTGCCCACGGCCAGAATCGCGTCCTTGTCCCTGTCGTGCGGGACCAGGAACACGGCCGCGTTGACATAGTCGGGCACGACCGAGGCCGCCGTCGCCTGCGCGAACGAGTCACCGCGCGTAAAGCTAACGTAGTACTTGGACGTGGACGTGGCAAGGATGACGGTGGAGCCATCGGCGGTGGCGATGATGCGCTGGATGGACGTGTCAAAGTTGGCCAGCTCCACGTGCGACCAGGTGAGGCCCTCGTCATCGCTCACAAATGCATTGCCCGAGTCCAACACAAACAGCGCGTAGGGCGACATGGGCACGTGGTACCACTGGTTCATCTTGCTCGCGCCAAATTGGAATCTGCGGAGGGCAATGTCGGCCGCGGCGGGAGCGGTGGGCGTGGGTGAGGCAACGGCGGGGTCAGCGCACTTGTGCGTCACGGGCTTGTCCAGCGGGGCAGTGCCGGACGGGTCCGTGCACGTGTCGCCCGCAATCCCGCGGTAGCCAGAGGGGACGACATAGTTGCTGTTGGGTTGGCAGTTGGGTGGCTCGGCAACGATCGACGGATCCTTGGGGACGCAGTTGGGCCCAGCGACCAAAAAGCCCAGGTCGCACTCATAGTCGAGCCGGTTGCACGAGCAGTTGACGGTCGAGACAATCTTGGGCGCACGCAGGGGGTCGTCAATGTAGCAGGCCGACGATGGCTTGCGTCGCAAGTATGTGTACTGTAAAGAAACAAAATCGAAAAATAAAATTTATCATTTCTTCATGTGCCCATACCTCGTGGCCAAGGACGCACAGCTGCGAAGGCCCGACCATCTGCCACTCCTCAAAGTCGCTGTCGACGCACTTGCGCTCGTGCAGCCCAGTGAAATCCACGTGCACCATGCGCGAGTAGATTCCCCCGGCCACGTCGGCGGGCGAGCTGGTGGAGCCAAAGATGGTGAACTTGAGCGAGATCGAGTCGGGGTCGGTGATGAGCGCAGAGGCATACAGCTTGCGCGAGGTGAACGTGTACGCGTTCCATGTCGCGCCAAAGTCGTACGAGTAGCTATAAAAAAAAAAGAGAGTCAGGAAATGTTATTGACATGCGGAGTTACTGGAGCATATCGGTGAGCTCGCCGTCGGGGACGAGGACGATGATGCTGCCACGATCGCCAAACTCAAACAGATGCGGCTTCTTCTGGACCTCTTTCCACGTGACACCGCCGTCTGTGCTCAAAAAGGTGGAGCAGGTCTCGTACGCTCTCAGGCTCGTGCCCACATTGCCCACGGCGACCATGAGACCGGGCGCGGACGAGGACGAGAAGACGTTGCCGTGCATGCGACCCTCTGCCATCGTGTGGACGTGCAGGCTGCAGCCGTCGGATGGGGCTGCGCAGCCGGGGTAGGGCTTGCCGAGCGAGTCGACATAGGGTGCGGCAATAGGGTCCCACAGGCGACCGTCGTCAAACGAGATAAACGACTCGACAATCTTGGGAAGGCCCTCCTGGGTGTCGTCGACGTTAGTGATCTGGTTGGCGATCAGCACGCCCTCGACCCCCTCGACACGCTCAAAGTCCATGCTCGAGTCCTGTGAAAAAAATACATTATTACTTGTTGGAAAATTATTTTTTCAAGTACCTGGCGGTTGGAATAGGAAAAGACCTCGTTGAAGGCGGTGCAGTCCGAGTTGGAGATAAAGAGCGAGCCCCAGGAGACGCCAAAGCTGTCTGATCTGTGGACGAGCACGTCGAGGAAAATCGAGCCAACCGAGGACGACTCGAGGAACCAGAATCCCTCGGAATTTGTCACGGGCAGATCCACGGGCATGAAGATGGTCCCATCCGACGAAATGAGCAATTGGAGGTCCCCAAAGTAGTCTTCCGAGGAGAACTGTTTTAAATCGAATTTTGGCAGGGCGTAAATAAAAACAATTTATTTTTTACCGTGGCCGAAATAATGTACTGCTGGAACACCAGGAGACCGACGCTGTCGCTGATGAGCTCCTTGGGCGTCACAAAATTGTCGGTGCTGCGGTAAACCGAGTAGACGTCATACGCGCTCTGTGTAGAGGTCTGGACATCGTCGATTTCGCAAAAGATTGCTGCATTTTATCATTGTCTGTTGAGGAAAGAGAAAGGCATTATTTATTCTTCAGTTTACCTTTGGGCATGATGTCGGCCTGCGCAGACTGGCCAAAGACACACTTGCGAACATAGGCGGTGAGCTTGGTAAAGGTCACGCCCAGGTCGGTGGTGATGTAGGCGTCCGAGTGGCACAGGGGGCTGCATACATACTTGACGAGGATAAACGTGTTGGGATCGGTGCGCTTGAAAGCGGTGGGCGTGACAAAGTACGACGTGCTCACCTGCTCGTTGGGGCCAAAGAGTGGGCGGAAGGTCGAGCCGTAGTCGGATGTGATCTGCGAACGGCCCTTGGGCACGATGAGGATGGCACAGGAGGACTTGTACGGGTGCATTTTGACCTCGGACACGATCGAGCCAGATGTGCCGTTGCTCCTGTAGGCGTACGACCACGTCTTGCCCTCGTCCCTGGTGAGCCACACCGAGCCGCTATTGTCCAGCATGAGCGCCGTGGACGAGTCGGCAAAGAACTGGAACGATACAATGAGCTTGAAGGGGAAGCTGGTTTCAGTGGACTCGGCGTCGTCCTCGTTGCCGTTTGGCGGCGTGGTGGACGACGGCTGGGCGCAGACGGCAGTCACTGGCTTGTCCAAACTGAGCCCGCGATCGCACGTGCTCGCAGGGATTTTCAGGTACCCGCTCGAGACCGGATAGGAAACGCCGACCGTGCAATCCGCGGGGAGGCCAGAGGTACCCTTGATGCGAGTGCAGTTGAGCGAGCCCGACCCGTACGTGGGGATGAAATTAAAGTCGCTGTTTGGCAGTGTTTAATAAGTCATCAAAGTACCATTACCATTCAAAGTCTTTGAGCGAGCAAGGGCAGTGCTCTTGAACTGGCGTGACGAGGCTGCTACCGGCGCCGATGAAGCATTTGGAGGACGGGATGCGTCGCTGGTAGAGGACTTCGTGGCCGAGGACGCAGCGGTCCTGTGTGTCGGAGGGGACGATGAGTTGCCACGTCTGGAAGTCGGCGGCGGTGCATTTGACGGTGAGGTCCGTGGAAAAGTCGATTGCGATCACGACGTAGCTGGACGTGCTCGAGCCGTTGGAGAAGGTGAGGTAGCCGTGGAGGAGGAACACGAGCCCCTCCGAGTCGGGCTGGGTCGTGAGCTCGGACGCGCGCAGCTTGTAGCCGGATGGCGTCACGGTCACCTCGGTCCACGTCGTGCCCTCGTCGTAGCTGTAACGGATGTGGTCGGTCGGGTCAAGGTCGTTGACGAGGACGATCACGGCGCCGTGGTCGCCAAACTCGTGAAGATGCGGTCCCTTTCGGATCTTTTGAGGAAAAAAAAAAACAAATAGACATATATTTTAGTTTGGAGCATAGAAGAGAATTTAGTTGCCACCATTTTCCAGGTGAGTCCACCGTCGTTGGTGAGGTACGTGTCACCGAGTTTGTACGAGTCGAGGTACTTTCCCACGTTGCCGACGCCAGCGCCAAGGCCGACGGCGCTCGTTGCCGAAAAGATCGAGCCAACCTGCAGGCGCTCCGAGTTGCCGTGGAGGTGGAGCGAGCACTGCCATTTACCCCGTTGGTTAGTTTCACAGACAATGCATTGGAGAGCAGCTTACAGGGTACTCGATGCAGATGATGCCCTCGGGCAGGGGGATGCGCTGCCAAATGCCGCCGTCGTTGAACGAGATGACGGTCTGGATCTGGACGTTGTCAAACGTGGCCGTCTGCCAATTGACGACCTGGTTTGCAATCATGACTCCCTCGAGCGAGTCAATGTTTTCAAAGTCGGTCACGCCCCACGAGCGGTGTACGTGCTCCAGCTTGGCCACAAAGTAGTGCCCGTTGGAGCTGGACGAGACCAGGTGCGCCCAGTTGCCGCTCCCGTAGCTCGTGCCGAGAACCATCAGCACGGTCCCCTCGTTGGACTCGACAAACTGGTAGTCCTGAAGGCGACAATCATTGGCATTAAAAACATGTTGTTCCTTTTGATGAATGGCATACGTGTTGGCCCCAGTTGTCGCCGCTGGGGAAGACCGACTTTACAAAGGTGACGCCGTCCTTTGACGCCCAGAGCTCCATCTCGGCGTAGTTGGCATTGTCCTTTGGCGTGATCACGACGACATAGTCCTCCACGAGCGCATGGTCAGTCATAAAGCTGTGGAAGACGTTTGCGACCGGGAACGACGGATCAAACAGGTTGTCGCTGCGCGTGAGGTAGACGGACTGGTCCTCGTCGTCAAAGTCGCCCAGGATGCGCCCGCAAAAGACGGTGTCGGTCGAGCCGCCCTGGAACTTGCCGTTGGTCCCAAACTCGCACTGACGCAATGGGTTAAATCCTGTTGAAGAGAGCAAAACGTACATGGTTGACCGTCTCAAAGAGCGTGACCCACGTGCGCCCACCATCGGTCGACAGGTGCGCCGAGTTGTCCAGGCAGTACCAGTACGAGTAGCCGCTGTCGTCATCGTCGGCGGCGGGAGGGCACTTCTCGGCGTTGAAGATGATGTAGTCGGGCTGGGTCGCATGCAGATTGAGCGTGTGCCACGTGAACGAACGCTTGCCCGGGGCCGCCAGGGCCGCAAACGTGGCCGCACCATCGGTGGACTTCCAGAACGTCGTGTCGTCGCTCAGCACGTAGACCTACCCGAACGAATGAGCGATCACTCTGAAAGGAGTGTCAGGGAAGTGGGTAGGTTACCGTCTTGCCGGCACGGCTCACCACAACCTCCCTCGCATTGCCACGCAGCGCCACCTGCTCGGCCCACGTGACACCGGCGTCGTGGCTCACCCACAGTCCGAGGTCGCCGGTCCGTGCCACGACGTGCGCGCCACTCAGGTAGTGAATGTCGATGAGCGCACTCGGCACGTTGGTCTTTTTGTCATGTCGCTGCTGAGTTAAAAAAGAAAAACAAAAGGAAAGGGCAAACAGTACCAGCGTGACGTCGACGCTGCCCTGGACCCCGTAGCCAGCGACGACCAGCAGCGAGAGGAACAGGCCTGCGGCTTTGCGCTTGGACGCCATTTTAAAAAGTGATTGTCCCAGGGATGCTACCCTCTTCCTTCCGAACGGCCGTGCGCCGCTTTGCGACCGAGGCGGCGGCGCACTCGCACGCGACGCACGAGGCCACCGGTGCCGTTGCCCACGTGGCCCACGAGGCCGCTGAGGAGGCCACCGCGGCAAGTACCGTTGAAGGGGGATTGATTTTTTTTGACGAAGCGTATGGAATTCACAAGGTGCAAAGGGCCTGTGGAAAAACATCTCGTTCTTTGTGGCTGTTCCTGGCATGCTCCTTGTGGCCGCCAACACCGTGTACGCCGTCACGTCGCACGGCGGCGCCGGTCACGACGAGCACGGCCACGGCCACGGCCACGAGGAGGAGCAGCTGCCCGTCAAGTACGGCACGTACCTTGCCATCCGCAACAAGCCCTTCCCCTGGGGCCACGGCGACAAGACGCTGTTCTGGAACGACCACGTGAACAAGCTTGGTGCGGAGAGCCACGACGAGTCTGCGGCTTCTGAATGTATGTTTTTTTTTTTTTAATAAATATTAAATTATCTACTAATTACCTGTCCTGCCGTACGATTATTAGCCAAGGACATCCACCCAGTCACAGCCTGGATCGAAAAGCACATGGAGTCGGAAGAGTCGATGATCGAGGCAACAAAGCAGCGCCTTCAAGAGAGCAAGGCCGGCGCCGAGCAGCGGTTGGCCTTCAAGAACGCCCAGATCCAGGTCATGCCCGAGATCAAGGACCCCAAGTACGTGCCCATCGCTAAAAAGTTGTTTTATTTTTTATTTTTATTTTTTTTGTAGAAGCATCGAGCGCGCTTTCGGACACCAAGTGCTTGTTGGCAGGCAGTAGATTCATTCTCCATCCAACCATCTGTTGTTTTGGTTCTTTCTATACACTACAAACAAACAAAAAAAGCAAGACAACGGATGCCCCTTTTTATTCTATCTACTGGGGTCGCTGCGCATCGGCCCAGACCAAGATGCTCTCGAGGATGGCTCGCTGCTCCCGTGCAAAGCGGAGGGCGAGGTGGCGGAGGGGCGACGGCGACGCGCTGGACTCGGCCGTGGGGAGGGTGCTTGGGTGGAACTCGTTGAGGAGGAAGCGGACGGTCTGTCGGATGGTGGAGACGACCTGCAGCTCGTTGCGCTTGCTGAGCGAGCGGGCACGGGGGTCGACCTTGCCCGACTCGATCGTCTGCAGCTCGTCGTACGTGGCCACGATCGTGCGCAGGTACGCGAGGCAGTTGGGCGTGGGCGGCTGGCCCAGCTTGAAGTGGTGGTCGCTTGTCAGCCCCAGCCTCTCCAGGAGGGGCCCGACGCGCTTGGTCTCGTCCGCGGGCGACTCAAACTCGATCGCAAACGAGTCGTACGGGTTTGCGTCGTCGCCCACAAAGCCATAGTCCTGGAGCAGCTCCCAGTTGCGCAGCGGTCCGTAGCTGAGGAAGACCTGTGCGCCCTTGGCGATGGGCATGTTGGCGTCAATGCACAGCTGCCGCTTGTCCTGGTCAAACCAACGCCGCCAGCAGTGCGCGTTGGGCCTGTGGTTGAGCATGTCGACCAGCGGCACCAGGCACGTCGTCAGCTCGCCGTCGATGCGCACGCGGAGGGCGCGGCTGTCGAGCAGCGACTTGGCCCAGCGGAACGTGTCCAGCGAGAAGACGTGCAGCGGGAACAGGGTCGGGTAGTGGGTCGACAGCAGCGGGAACAGCGCCGTGTGCAGCGCCTCCAGCTGGGCCTGTGCGCTCTGCACCGCGCCGTGCAGCACCGTCCCGCGCAGCACGTCCACGGCCTCCTCGTCCATCTGCAGCGGCGTCGTGAACGCCTCGGGCAGCGAGTCCCAGTAGGCGCGCCACTTGGTCATGCCCTTGTTGACCTTGGCGTCGTAGATGACAAACAGGAACAGCTTGCTGTCGTCGTCCAGCCCCTCGATGGCCCGCAGCATCCCGCCGATCTTGCTGCTGGGCCCCTGCGCAGCCTTGGCCGTGACCAGGAACGACTCGGGGATGCCCAGCAGAGGCCTGTCCACGTCCGCGTCCTCCACGGCCTCCACCGCAAGCAGCCCGCGCCCGGTCGTCCCCTCGAAGGCGCCCAGGGCAACACGGTCCACGCCCACGGCGCCCGCCACGCGCAGCTGGCGCTTCAGCTCGTCCACCGACGCGTCCTGCAAGGGATCCTCCTCGTTTGCGGCGGCAACAGTCGACCTGCTCATCCCGTCCAGCTTGGCCAGCGCCGCCGCGACCACCGCCGCCGTGTCGTCCTGCTCCGCGCCCTGTGGCAGCAGCGAACGCAGCACGGCGCGCAGGAACACGTGTGTCTCCAGCTCGTTGCGCGGCGAGACGACCGCATGGTGCTGCTGCGGCTGGCGGCTGCCTTGGACCTCGTACAGCTCCATCTGGTTGAGCGACAGCAGACGTGCGCAGGCCAACAGCGAGGCAGGCAGGGGATCGTCACGGGTCAGGCGGTGTGTCCATTGTGTCACCAGGGCGTCCTTGCCCGCGTCCAGCGACGCGTTGCCTGTTCGCGCAGAGCCACGCAGATCGATCGTCGTCATTGCCTTGAATTTCGAGTCTTTTTTTTTTTTTTTTTTCCCCCGACATTGGGCTCGAGTCCCCTCTTTGCCCCCCCCAGTT
>Ga0302230_10001467_pt1 | contig 15446 bp, 22 predicted proteins | sample II_Palsa_N2_1_FD_193523 | JGI IMG/M metagenome (GOLD analysis project Ga0302230, IMG submission 193523) | Peat permafrost microbial communities from Stordalen Mire near Abisko, Sweden - II_Palsa_N2_1 | ecosystem: Environmental > Terrestrial > Soil > Palsa > Peat permafrost | place: Sweden... | reverse complement strand
TTTTTTTAAAAAAAAGAAAAAAGGGTGCTACGTATTCGACATCAATTTTTTTGAAGAGCTTCTAGAGCTTGCTTGAGCGAGGACTTGGCCGAGCCACGGGGCTTGGGCTTTTGCTGGGACTCGTGTGGTTTCCATCCGATCATGTAGAAGATATCAAAGGTCGCAGGGATTGACCCGTCCGGGTTTCTGTATGTGGCTTCGTACGCGGCCGCTGCAGCCATGAGCGTGTCCTTGCCGAGAAAGTTTGTCCTGCTGATGACGGCGTTGGTCTCGCCCATGTCTTTGAGATCGCTCAAGAGGTGGAACATGCTGGGGTAGTTGATGACAATCTGATCTTGGTCGACCGTGGTGAGGGTGAAGCCGCCGCGGGACAGGAGCCCGCCCAGATCGCGCACGTCGGCCATCGGGGAGATGTGCTGGCGGATGCCGCCGTGCCGCTCCTGCTCAGCCTGCTGTAGTGACGATCGGAGCTCAAACAGGGTGTTGCCGCCAAACATGGCACTGATAAACGGGCTGTCTGGCTTGAGGGCTCGGCTAATCTGGGCGAGTGTGCCTTCGACAGGATAGGGCGTTCAGCATGCAAGGACTCGAACAGTATGACAAGAAGAAGTAGACAAATACCAGGCAGATCGTTGACCCAGTGGAGGCTTAGGCTGCTCACGGCCGCATCGAGCGTGTTGTCCCCAAACGGCAGCAGCTCTTCGTCGCCCTGGACATGCAGCACCGGCACCCTCTCGCCACCGTGGTCCTCCTGCAGCGCCGAGTCACGCAAGAGCATCCCGCGCGACGACTCGAGCTGCACCACCAGGCCCACCTTTTCACGGTCGGCGATCTTGGCGACATGCCCGCAGGCCGATCCGACGTCGAGGACGACGGGGAACTGTCTCGCAATATCCTTGGCGTGGGTGGGTGGGTGGGTATGAGAGGTGAATGGGGTTGTCGAGCTTACATAGAGACGGTCCACGACACGGTCTGCCACCTCGTCTCTCAAGTAGTCGTTGACCCGCGATGTGGGCGACGCAGCAGCCACGTCACGCTGGTGTCGCTTGGTCGCGCGATTGAACACGGCGCCGCTGGCCGTCGTCGTCGACAGGGCCCTCAGCAGCATTCCAACTGTGGCCGAGTTTTTACAAAGCCTTGATTGAAGAAGAAGAATGACGGCCCACGTGGCACCGCAAAACGTCAAGATTGGCGTGCTCGCTCTGCAGGGCGCGTTCATCGAGCACGTGCACATGATGGCACGCCTGGCCCCGCACCCGCCCGTGGTTGTCGAGGTTTGCTTTTTTTTTTTTCTTTCCCGATACCAAGAGAAAAGGTGCTTTGACGACTTGTGGTTAGGTAAGGACCAAGGAGGAGTTGGGCGATGCGGCACTGGACGCGCTCATCATCCCGGGCGGCGAGAGCACGACGATGGCGCTGGTGGCGGAGCGATCGGGGCTGCTGGAGCCGCTGCGCGACTGGATTGCTGGCGGGCGGCCTGTGTGGGTACTTGCCTATTCGCCTGATTTGATACTCCGTTGTCTCACTCTCTCTCACACACACACACACACAAAGGGAACATGTGCGGGGCTCATCCTCATTGCCAAGGATGCGTCGCGGGTCAAGAAGGATGGCCAAGAACTTCTCGGCGGCCTGGACGTTTCGATCATCCGCAACTACTTTGGCACGCAGGTGAATTCGTTCCAGGCAAAGATCGCCATCGATGGCCTCGCCGAGCCGTTCCCTGCCGTTTTTATCCGTGCGCCCGTGATCTCGCGTGTTGGAGAAGGTGTCAAGGTAGAGCGAGAATGGGGGAAAATATCGGTGTCAGGTAATAACACGATCTTTCTTGTATAGGTCATCGCATCCATCGATGCCAAGGAAAACGAGCCCAGCGTTGTCGCCGTGCAGCAAGGCAATCTCCTTGGCACAGCATTTCATCCCGAGCTCACATCTGACACCCGTGTCCACCGTCTCTTTGTCAACATGGTCCGCCAAGCGAAAGGCCTGGCACCAATCTAACAAAAACAAAAATAAAAACAAGTCAACCGACCTGGAAAAACGAGCAACACTGCACGGAAACAATAACAACAACAAAAAGAAAGGGTAGTGCTACTTATAAAAAAAAAAGAAACCAGTCCGCTCTTTTTTTTTTTTTTTTTTTGGTTTGTTACTTCAATTGCTCAGACGGTGGTGGTGGTCGTCGTAGTGTTGGTGACTACGGGCTGTCCGCCCTTGATCGCCAGGAAGGCCTTGGCCACGTACAGGGGGATGGAGAGGAAGGCAAAGGCAGCGCATGCGCCCGCTGTGCTGGTGTAGGGCTGGAAGCCCATGAATTGCGAGGCACGGACAGCCGACCCAATAAACACGACAAAGCAGAAGAGGATCATGAAGGCCGAGCCAAAGACATCGATCGTGTACTGGTACGAGGGGAGGACGCCCATCTATTGCAGCAAAAGCAAAGTCGGTCAGCACGATCGGCCGCATTATTGCTTACGCTCTGGGGCACGATGTAGTTGAGCAGTGACACGGTGAGGAGGATTATTCCAACCACTGCGAGGAAAACACCAACACCCCAAATGCTGCAGGGACACACGTCAGATAGTACATCCAATTGGTCGGTGTGACGTGCGCACATACTCGAGGCCTTCAAAGAAACCCGACGTGCCAAGGATGATGATGTTGAAGACCCACAGGACAGCCGTGAGGATGAGCGGCAGGCCAGCTGACGATGTTGTTAGGGTCGTTGTGGTAGTGGTGGTCCTAAGGTAAGCACGGTCAATATTTAAAACAAAGCAAAGGGGGGGGCGTACGTTGCGTTGGTCTCCGTGTAGTACTGCTGCTGCTGCTGCTGCTGCTGCTGCTGCTGCTGCTGGGGCTGTGGGGGATGAGTGTAAGGAAGGCAAAAAAAAAAAAAACGGCTTGTTTCATACCTCGTTGTACGCCGTGTACTCGCCGCTCTTCTCTTCTTGCATCGACATTGGTTGACAGTTCACTCGCTTTTGGCTGGTGTGACCGAATGGGGGGAAAAAACCGTTTAGCAAAGTGAAAGGGAGGCCTAGATCCTTCACACATCCTCCACACACCCCCGTTGCCTCGGCACAGGCCGTGGTGGCCGCCATCCCCCCACCCCCCTCCACCCCCTCCACCCCCCTCCACCCACGCGAGAAAGGTCGGACAGACTGAACCTCAGTTGAAAGTGTGACGTCACGCAGTATGACGACATCGACTTGGCGCGACTGGGACGTCCGCGTTCTCGATCGTAAGGCACACATCCCCTCCGACTTGACCGATCTCGCTGCCACTTAGACGAGTACTCGCCCAGCGCGTGGGTCGGCGACCGCTTGCCTCGCGAGAAGGTGGTCCCACACCACTGTGACGTGCTCGAGAGGGAGAGCAAGGCGGCCGCATCGGCGGCCGCATCGGTGGAGATGGATGTCAAGTACGACGACAAGAAGCTGACGCAGATCGACTTTTACTGGACGGAGGAGAGCCCACAAGCACCTCGACCGATCCTCGCGTTCATCCATGGAGGCTACTGGCAGGCGATGGGGAAAGAGCACGCGGGCTACATTGCGACGACGTGTGGCGGCGCCGTCGACGTTGCCGCGATCGGCTACGATCTGTGTCCCTCTGGTACGTTGTAGCCGTTTGGAGGCGGGAAGAAGACTGATGCTCGGCCCCTGCAGTGAGCCTTGCTGAGCAGGTGCGCCAGGTGGAGGCTGCGGTCGTCTTCATCCACAAGCGGCACCCAGACCGCCCTCTCTTTATCGGTGGACACTCGGCGGGTGCGCATCTGGCGATGATGGTCGTCCTAGGCAATAAAGCACCAATCGCGGGTACAATCCTCCTCAGTGGCGTCTTTGACTTGCTGCCGATCCGCGCCTCGCCAGTGAACGAAAACAACCTGCTGGGTCTGACGACGGAGGAGGACGCGCTCGCCGTTTCTCCCGCGCATCTGCTCTCGTTGCCACAGTCACTGGCGCAGAAGAAATTTCTCGTCATTGTCGGCGAGCGGGATGCGCCCGAGTTTCGCCGCCAGTCGCGCGAATTTGTCCAACTAATCCAGCGACGCGACGGACTGACCGTTGGTGACCTGCACACGATCCCTGACCGCGACCACTTTTCCCTATGTGAATACTCTGTCTATCCGCAAGATCATGTTGCACAATTGCTAGCTGAATTTGTCCAGAAGACGGCATGACGTTGCTTTGAAATTTTGTTTGAACAAAAAGTGTATTTACGAACGTTTACTTGGATAACTTGAGAGTATCCAGTGCTTAGTTGTATCGAGAGCTGTAGAGAATGCGATCACGATCCTTGCCGGGCCAGTCTCGCTGGTTGGTGCGAACACGATTCATGAGCTGGAGGAGCCAGTTGTTCATGAGCATCTATATTTTGGGGGGAACAGACGTGCCGTAAGTTCCCACCAGTTTTTCTTTTGTCGGCTTACCTCGATCTCAAAGATGCCGTGAGTGATGTCCACCTTCCAGATGGGGTGCGACGAGCCAAGGACCTCGGACACAGCATCGAAAGGCTCAACGCCCGTTGAAAAGAGAATGTGAGGCGTGCTTTGGTCGGGAGTGCACGCAATCGACTGGAACGAGCCGTGGATAAAGGAGAGGTAGTCGTTGACAAAGGGCGGTGAGAAGAAGACTCCCTCGATCCACTTGTTTAAAAGGTTCTGACAAAGCAAAAAAATAAAAAGGGGGGGGGGGTTACATCAAGAATTGAGCCTGCTCATGATACCTGGTGGTAGGGGACAATGCTTGAAGGGAGAAGCAAAGACAGGCGCTTGGATTCCACCGTTTTTTTTGAAAATTCAAAGGGCGGAGTTCTGCACGATGAACGCATCCTTAACAACAAAGAATTTTCACATCTTGTTACCGAAGCGACCACTGTACGACATCGCTTCCCTTGGGAATCTCGGACGTGTCTCCAATCCAGTGCATGACGGCGACAAAGCCAAAGAATGGGCCGACGAAGCGGATGAGAACATCGTACTCATCCTCGAGTGGGAACCAAACAATGTTGCCTCCACGCGCGATCACCTCCTTGAGCAGGGTGACTTTGCTTTGATCCTTGTTCTCCTCGGTGACGGCGGTGAATACCACGTCGGCACGTCGAACATAACTCAGTGTGTGCGGAGACATTCCCTTTTTTAAAATAAATTTTATTTATTTATTAAAAATTGCATTTTATTTACCTGAGAAAAGACAATCAACTTTTCGTCGGCAGGGATCTCGGCAACAGACGTGGCGATTGGCACAAATTTGGCCGTAATGTTGAGCTTTCTGAGTTTTTCGACGAGGAATCGGGCATGTGCTTCGGATGAGCCAATGCCTGCGACGTTGTACGACGCTGCCTTTGGTGCCTTGGGATCGAGGATCTTGATCGAATTGTTTGGAGCCGCAAGAAGAGTTGCAATCCTACGGTTTCGTTCGTTGAGAAGCTAACAAGTGATCGTGTTAATGGGAATAGAATAAAAGCAAAGGGTAAGTTAACCTGATGGCCAAACTTGTCGTCAACATCTCCAACCCACATCCAGTCGTGAATCCGCGGGAAGTGCTTCTCGTACGCGATGCGGGAGATGTCATTGCTGTACATCATGATGAACGCGTGATTGTTGGAGTGGCGGCGGAGGAGAATGGACGCACCAGCAAAATCGCGGCCTTCCGAGCGCACCAGGCTCTTTTCGACGTTCTCATCCACGAACGAAGATCGACGCTGAATGACCAAATTTGATGATGACTTTGACGCCTTGGTCTGCGAATCGATGATGTAGCTTCCCAAACCGAAGCCACTACCAACCCCCCCACCCAAAAAAAAAAAAAAAATTAACTTTTAGCCGCTATGCAATTAAAAAAAGAGAGAGAAAGAGAATTACGGTACCGACCGTCATGGTACATGAGTACGACCATGCCGACGCCATGCTTGATAATGGACTCGATCGAGTTATGGTACTTGCGCTTGTACGAGGACGCCCTGAGAGGGAATCGCGAAAAGATAGACTCTGAGTGGATGCGAACAAGCGGCGGACGCTTTGGGTTGCGGCAGTCCTTGTACTCGAGAACGACGAGATCACTCGACGTTTGGATGTCATAGTACACGTGCACCTGCACGTACCGTCTCATGAGAATGTTTCTTCGTCACAAGATGAAAATACCTTGAACCAGTACGGGCGGCGCAAAAAGTGGTACTTTTCCAAGAGAGAGACATGGTCACGGATGTCCAAAAGCAGCTCGCCGTCGAGTGTGAGGTCGTAGGTGAGGTTGAGGTTGAGCTCGTCGTACTCTGCCTGGGTGATGAGGGCCTTGCTCGGTTTGATCGGAAGGAAATACGACGCCACATGGACAAAGCGTGGGGCTTCGGGGAGCGAGTAGGGCGCAAAGGGCTCGCACGGCTCGGTGGGCATGGTGTACGATTGGATCTTCTCCTTGACGTGCATCAGGATGTGGCCCGACTGCTGCTTGGAGATGAGGTACTGTTGGTTCCACGGGTTTGGAGGAACCTCGATGCTCTCGACTCCGACAATGTCCATGCCCTGTTTATGCGAGGGGTTTTAGAATCACAAAACAAACTATTCTTTATTTATTGATTGACTTGATTCACCTGGCTCCGTAAACCTTTGATCTTGTCAGGGTTGTTAGTGAGCAGGACAAAGCTCGGCTTGACGGCGAGGATGTGGCACACGTCCTTGATGTTGCAGTAGTTGCGGTAGTCTTTCTCCATACCCATGCGATTGTACGCCTCAAAGGTCGTGATGCTGTCTTTGTGGTGCTACCGGTGGAACGCAATGTTAACGGGTTTATTTACTTATTTTCGGCAATTCGTTACCTGGACAAGCATGCGATCGCGAGACTTGCCCACGTAGCCGCACCCACGCCCCTCCTGAATGAGGTAAAAGAGGACGCCGCATGGCTTTTGCGAGATCAGCTCCAGGGCGCCGTTGAGCTGCTGGATGCAGTCGCAGTCGAGTGAGCCCAGCGTCTCGGAAGTGACACAGGACGAGTGCAGACGCGTGTACACGACGTCGTTCTTCTTCAGGTCGCCCTTGACCAAGGCCAAAATGTAGCCCTGCCCCAATGTTTCGTGAGAAGAGGCAAGCCACAACGCATACCTTGTGGATCAAGTCCTGGAACGTGAGCACTTCAAAGGGACCATAAATCGTGTCGATCATGTTGCGCCCAATGTAAATTGTCGTGCCAAAGAGCGGATGGGCAAGCGCCGACGGGTCGTTCTTGTAGACTGCGGGGCCGCCGTCCTTTTCCAGGTTGAGTGTGCCGTTGAGCTGATCCTCAAGCTGCTGGTCCTCAAGCTGCTGGTGCACTTTGGCTGCGAGAATACCGTCATGGTGGACATGCTCGTCGTGGGTATCCGACATTGCAGACGGCTCAAGAAACGTGAGAAACTGGTGAAGTGCGACTACGTCACCCACCCAGCGGCCGACCAATCAGGGCTTGCCAGCGCTGTCACTTTGGTTGGCAGCGGCTCTTTCAATCTTTTTTTTTTTTTGCGCGTTTCCTCAGCCACACAGAATGCAAGTACAGCGAGTCCTGCTGCAGCTGCTGCTCGTCGCCGTTGCCCTGTTTGCGGTCAGCGCCGAGGCGAAACTCCGCGAGGGCGAGTGTGGAGGTACGCCGTTTGTTTTTTTTGTTGCGCGCGGTGCATTTATTCACGCGCTGTCGTGTGTCCTAGTCTGCATTGGCACCCTCACCAAGGTGGCCAACGAAATCCCCGTGGACAACAAGACCCCGGCAGGTGCTGAAAAGTCTCTCAAGGACTATTGCAAAACAGCCGTCAACAAGGAGAACCGTTTCGTAACGTCGCACGTGGCTCAATACACACGCTGATTTTCAACCATGTAGTGCTACTATGTCGGCGCAACAGAGGATGCCGCGTCCACCATCGTCAAGGACATTGTCTCGCCTCTGTCCAGCAATGTAACTTTTGTGGTTGTTGTCTCGTGCAAATATTTTTTTTTTGGGGGGGGGTCCGATTTAGGTGCCCATCAACCTGATTTGCGAGCGACTGAAGAAGCGCGACCCTCAAATCTGCGAACTCGTGTATGATGTCGAGATCGACTGGAAAACCGTTGACTTGAGCAAGCTGCGTGTCAAGGTTTGGTGTGACTCAAACTATTCGGTTTGCCTAAAAAATCAACCCGACACAGGAACTCAAGAAGATTGCGATCGACATCAAGGCACCCTGCCAGGGTTGCAGCGAGAAGAGCGAGTTCATTCGTGTCATCAACGAGGCACGAGTCAAGGCCGGTGTGAAAACTGAGCTTTGATGATCAATGGTTGTAGCATCCATCTTGTAGATTCTTTTTCAACGATGCCAAACGAAACGTACACATGACATGTAATGACCCCACCCCAATGGAACGAGGCTGGTTGGTTGTCAACCGAGCCTCCGTCTTGCGTCCGTCGAGAAAATTAAATTAATTTTTATTTTAAACAACTGGTCATCGAAGGCAGAAGTGCGCTTGGGCGCGCCACTGGCCAGATGTCCATGAATGAACAGTGCGACCTCGGGCACGGTTGCTATGCCACTTCCAGGCGGCGGGACTTTTCAACTGATGAAGCACTGCAACGCTTGCGGACTCTATGTCAACCAGCAGAGAGGTAGGCGAAAACTCCCAAGACGAGGCCGGCGCACCATCATCTTCAAACTCCACAGACAAAATAGTCAGCCGTCATAAACTTTCACTAGATAGATGCATGATGTGCTTCAAATTACAGGTCTTTCATCAAGTGCAAAACAATCAGGAGTAGTTTTATAAATATACATGTATAGATTACGCTGCCGCCGTGTCTTCCTCCCAGAGGAGCGGACCACTCTCAGTGATCATGAACCGCTGTCGTGCACCGACTCGCGACCGCGTCGATCGTCGGAGAGACAACTCTTTGATTGCGCCCTCTGATTTGCAGTGTGCACGTCAACTCGTCGAAAATACTCGGTGGGTTGGTACCTTCTAGATCGGTTTCCACAGTCGATATTTGCACAGACGGTGCAAAGCTCCACGCCGAGCCGAGGCCGGCACGGGCAGGGGCTACGGCGCTGGCGGTCGATGTCGCATCCTGCTGTGGCGTGGTCGAATAGTTTGTCACGAGGACTGCCAGGTCATGGCTTACGGCGAGGTGTTTGAGTTTTTGAGCCAACAGGGTCGTTTGCATCGCGAATCCTAGCGCGCAAAATATGTGTGTGTGTGTGTGTGTGTGTGTGTGTTACAGAGACGCGAAAGAGAGGGTGCGTACCCGCGTAGTCGCCCGAGTGCATGAGGGGCAACAAAAGAAAGCCTAGCGAGTCGATGATCACGAGATTCTGCTCTTTCGGTGATGGCGCCGACGCATCAATGCGGTCGATTAAAGCAAGCACTTGAGCCACGTCCCCGGTCCGGACAACTTCGATCCGCTTGAGTGCATCAGAGGTTGCCTGCACATCCCAGTCCCCGAGTAGAATCGATTGTGTCCGCTGCGCACTGAACCCAGAGCACGTGTCCACATACAGCACACGCGCCATCTTGACCGACGCCGCGTGCGCCGCGATCGCCATGCACAGCTGTGTCTTACCGCTGCCCGACGCCCCAAAGATCTCGGTCAACTCCCCTGTGTGCAAGCCGCCAGCCAGAACGCGGTCAACCCTGTGCATTATTCTGCGGGTCAGTGCTCATGATTTCGACAAACCCGATACACGCTGCTGCCACTCGAAAACGTCCGCAGTCGCTCAGACAGCCAGAGAACGGCCTCGCTGGCTTGCATTCGGCGAATCGGCGAATCCGCAAAGGTGGCGCTGCTGCCAAGGGAAAAAAAAAACATCCATCATTGCTTGCTATTCATCGCCCAGAGTCTTTTTTTTTTTTTCGCTCCCGTGCCACTAGGGCAGAGACTTTTTTCGGTTTGAGGGCACGAGCCTGCCGCAGACGCTGCAATATCTGCAGTCTGCGACAAGACGGCCGAGAAAGTTCCCGCTCGGCCGGCGACAGGCGACAGCTGGTTCGCGACAGTTTGAAACGTGCGTGTTTTTTTTTTTTCGCGTTTCATGTTTTTGCAGGTGAAAAAAAAATAACAAGTCCGTACGTGGTCCCACACGTCCAACCATGCTCTTGTGTGGGTGTGTACTAGATCTTTGTCACATAGAAGCGGTGGCACGTGTGGCTGAACTATCGGCGCTCGAAGAGACACCTCTTTTTTTTTTTTCTCGGAGGACCCATGTTGTTTATTTATTATGAGCTTGTCCCTTCACTTGTTCGTGCTGTCGCTCATGTGCCGACGGAGCGGAAGAGTGTATTGTACGAGTGTGTGTGTGTGTGTGTGTGTGTGTGTTGTCACTTGCAATTGCGCGTACGCACAACGTACCAGTCCCCGGCGACCCGGCCTATGAGTGCTACGACAGCCCAATAATCCATCTTTTCTGGCTAAACCAACGACCTCTCCCCCCCACCACGTAGAGTACAAAGTCGCGCAGAAAAAGGGCGAGAAAATGGCCAACAGTATGTGAAACTACACAAGAGTCAAACAAACAAAAATCTAATAACCCGTTGCACAGTGTACTTTGACCCTGGCCAGTTCCCAGAGTCGACGGTGGTACTTACATCGCTGAACGGCACATTCAACACAAAGCGTGTCGCCGTTCCCGAAGGACAGGCCGTCGTCTTTGTACGATATTTTGTTTTTCGCCATTCAGTCGTTGATTTGAATCGGACGGGATTTGTTTCCTTTTGCAGGGACGCCTTTTGGACAGCAACGACCTTAACTCTGTTCCACGGTTCCATTCAAAGGTCGTGTCACGCCAGCACGCAATCCTTTCACAGCCCACACCTGGCCGGGTATGTCCAAAGAAAGAAACACTAGTTGTGATACGGTCTCTAAGTTGATGGACGTTTTTAGTGGCAAATCAAGGACGCGGGGTCGTCCTCAGGCACATTTTTGCAAAATCAACGTTTTGGCGATCAGCCCTATCGCCTTTCTGAACAGGGCAAGGAGAGCAGCCAATTCGAAATCCACGACGGCGACATTATTCAACTCGGCGAGGAGTTTGTGACCAACGGCGTCACGCACAACGCCATCAAGATCCACATCAAGCTGCCCACCCAGTCGCCCCAGGGCACTAATTTGTCCACTGAGGAGTTCGACAGCAACTTTGTGTACGTTCCCTTCCGTTTTTTTTTTGTTTTTTTTTGTATTTCCTTTCGGCGCACTAATTTGTGGCCACAGAGACTACACTGCCGATCCTGACGTCCAACGGGAGGTCGAGAGTGAATTCCTCGCCATCTGGCAAACGCTTACCGCACCCATTGTCTTTGGCAAGCTGAACCGCCAGGTACGCTCCACACGCACAGGAGTCTTCTAAATTACCTTGTTAAAAAGGCTCTGCCGTCGTCGGCCTTTTCAAGCGGATCGTTCCCAGGATCATCCGGCACGATCGATCCCCACCGCCAATCCTCTGGAGGATGGGTATGTACTTTGTTGTCCCCAGAAAGGATCTGTGACCTCTAACAAAATAATACGTCATGCATGCAAACAGAATATCCAGCAACAGCGAAAATACTCAACGTCGTCGAGCAATGAACATCTGGCGAGTTCGCCGACTGGCAGTGCGGGTGCTGCGAATGGAGGTGATGGAGGCCAAAAGGGAGAGTGCATCGCCTTTATCCGGCAACTGCAGTGGGACACCAATGACACACGCGATCGTCTCGTGCAGCTGGTCGAGGCGGGCGACGCCAAGATCCTGGGCTTTTACCGCTCTCTGAAACAGTTCCCATCGGCTTTTAAGGACGTCGTCTCTAAGCATGTTGCTGGCACCAAATAAACAGTTGACTCTCTTCAAATTTCCTCCCCTCCTCTTACAGTCTAAAGAATACAAGTAGTTATATCCTTTCGTTCTCTCTCGATCTCTTCTGTTTTCTTTGGCTATCTCCTTCTTTCAGCATCCTGTTTTTGTTTGTTTTTTTCAACTTTTTTTTTTTTTGCATCGGGTCGTTTTCACGTTTTTCGTTGCGCGTTTTTGATACGCGCCAAGAGGGCCTTCCTGTTTTCTCCGCAATCCCTTGTCAGCACAGTCAGCCAGCACTCGCCCCCGCACGAGACAGCCCAAGCAGCAGCAACCACACTGCAACGTGTTGCGAGAGGGGCTGCCAACGGAGGACGGATAGTCATCATGACCACCTCGGGTTCTTCGTTGACGATGGCGCAATCAAAGCAACAACAGCAACAACAGCAGCAGCAGCAACAACAGCAGCAACAGCAACAGCAACAGCAATTATCCCCAAAGATTAAGGGCACGCAGGTAGCAAACAGCGCGTTCTCTCCCTGCTCGCTATCACTAATCCGCACAACATCTCTCTCTGTCTAGTCCATCCCCTGCAAGTTTTTCAAGAATGGCTCGTGCAGCGCCGGGCGCAACTGCCAGTTCCTCCACTCCAAGGACGACTCGCTCACCGTCTGCAAGTTTTACCTCAAGGGCAACTGCAAGTTTGGGAACAAGTGCGCACTTTCACACGGCGCTGATGGTACGTGCCACTGCCAATGCTTCGGTCATTGAATTACTACTATCCTAGATGCCTACAAACAACTGGAGCCGCCACCACCGGTGCCCAACCGTCAGTCCTCGTCGGGCGGAAATATGAACTTGGGTGTGAGTGTCGTCAAGACATCGGCATCGACGATCAACCTCGTTCCCACCACCTCGTAAGTCCGGTCCCTGAAATTTTTTTTTTTTTTTTTTGCTAATTTCCCTCTTCAAGGGTGAAACTCTCCACTCCCTCTGCCACCGTCAACGGCATTGGCAACGGCATTGGCAACGGAAATGGCTTGAACCACTTCCGCAAATCACCACAGCTCGGACCAAGTTTGCTCCTGTCACCATTGCAAGGACCCAACATGCTCGATGGCTTGCCGCCGATGCATCGCGTCCCCTCTGGATCCGCCCTTGATGCCATGGTATGTGTTTATCTGCAGAAATATGCGTTTCTTTTCTTAAAAAAATTTTTTGTTTGGTTTGTTTAGGCGAGTCCCGTATGTTTGCTTACCAAGTCTAACAGTTTTGATGACATTCAATCTATACAGCACACCCGAGCTGCCTATGATGCAGTGCTCCTGCAAGCCTTTATGGAGCAGCAGCAGCAACAACAACAACAGCAGGCGTGGGGAAACTCTTCCATGCGGTCAACTTCGCCGATGCCAGACTTTTCCGTCCTTCCGCCCCCTATGGCGCAGCCAAACGGGCTTTCGCGCGGGATGTCGTCGTCGCCTGTGTCTCCGCACCCATTCATTCTAGCGGCTGCGGCGGCAGCGGCAGCTGCAGCTCAGCAACAAGCTTATGAGCAACAGCAGGTGCAACGCAACAACAGCAATGTGTGGACGTCCCCATTGTTACAGCACCAGCAACCCCCGTCTGTTTCAAGCAGTTTTGGAAGCGGTGGTTTGGGGTTGTCTTCCTCCCTCGGATCGGTTTCAGTATCTCCGCCATCCTCGTTGGGAGCTCTGGAACAGGTACCGTTTCATTTTATTTTTATTTTATTTTTTTATTCAAACGCTCTGGCAGGCCCAGTCTTCATTCCAGACCCTGCTGTCACCTCCGCTAGCCCCGACATCTCCTAATGTCTTGGGTGCCAACTCTGCATACAGCCGCTCGCGCTCGTCTCCTCGTATCCCGATCTCCACATCAGCCATTTCCTCGTCCTCTTCGTCCGCTGCCAACACTGCGCCGACAACCCCGGCGGTCGCATCGGGAGCCCGGTCAGGACCCAACGGCTCCATCGATTCAGGGCCGATGGGTCTGTATGACATGCCCGCGCTTTCCTTGGACGGGCCCTTGCATTCCGCGCTTGCACCGAACGACCGTGACTATGTTTGTGCATCCTTTTAATGTTTCCCTGTTTTGAAACCTTGCTTTTTTTCTTTCAGTCTGCTCATTTTGACCAGCAACAGGGGCGACGAGAACAGATCGTCATCACCAACGGCAGTGGTCACGGAGCCAGTGGCGCCTTTGCTGTGCGACCAAAGACGACTGTATGAAAAAAAAAAAGAATGTATTATGCTTCCGTTACTCAAGATACTCTTTTCCAATTGTGCAGGTCATGCAGCTTGAAAAGCGACCATTGTACGACGCCCCTTCGGATGAACTTCCTGGCATCTCGCCGATGCAACAGCAGTATTCCACGTTTTTGCAGCAGCAGCATTCCACGTTTTTGCAGCAGCAGCAACAGCAACAGCAACAAGAGCAGTCTGCCATTCCTCCGCCAAAGGTGCCTGCGACCTCTGGAATGTCCTGGGCAGCCGTCGCCAAGAGCAACACTTGGCTGGATTCGTCCGTCACGTATCGTGTGAACGACCCGTCCTCGTCGTCTTCCTCCTCGCTGTTTGACTTTGATCCCAAATTTGGCCACCGGCACCAACAGCAACAGCACTACAACGGCACTCGCGGCGACGAGGAAGAGCTGTTCTATGACGAGAGATCTGATGTCCACGGTGAGGACTATGAGGAAGGGCCCATCGCCGAGGCAAGGAAAAGAAGAAAAAAAAAAGAGATCTTTTTTGAAATTTTCCTTTATTAGCTGTGCCCGTATCATGCAAATGGACACTGCCGGTATGGTCAAGGCTGCTTGTATCTGCATGGACTAGCGTGCCCCACATGCAACCGCAACGTCATTCATCCGTTCTCTGCGAGCGAGAACCAGCGTCACATGGAAACGTGCACCGGTGACGAGGTGGCCTTTGACAACGATTCCCAAGAATGTGCAATCTGCCTGGAGCGAGTCATGGCCAAGCCCGATGCACGCTTTGGTCTCCTCGAGTGCGAGCACAGCTTTTGTCTCGAGTGCATTCGAAACTGGCGAGCGTCCACGACCTCATCCGCAGACAGCACATCGGTCCATCGCAGCTGCCCTCTCTGTCGTGTCATGTCGTACGTCGTTGTGCCGTCTCTTCGCTACCTGCCCAATGGGCCTGCCAAGGATGCTGTCATGTCAGACTACAAGGCCAAGCTGGGGTGTGTAGCTTTCAAGAAAAATTTTTTGTTGATGAAACCTTTTTCTATTTAATCTATTTAGGACGATCCAGTGCAAGTACTTTAATTTCGGCGAAGGAACGTGTCCCTTTGGGACATCTTGCTTCTACGCACACGTTTATCGGGACGGATCGCGAGAACAAGTGCGCCTGCGCAAGTACATCAGCGAGAGCGAGGAGATGCGCGTGATGGGCGGGATCAAGCTCTCGGATTTCATCGTGGCATCGGACCTGTCCCGAAGCGGTGCAGTGGACCTCACTCGGTTACCCACTCACTGAAAAAATAAAAATAAAAATAAAAGAAAAATAGATGACCCCTGCAGTTGTAATACCCCTGTGTGCAAAATGGATGAGAATCAACAATTCACGTTCATTCAACATTCATTCAACATTCAAAATTCAGAATAAAGGGGTTAGTACCTGATCACGAACCAAAAATAAAGGAGGAGCATACCT
>Ga0302230_10001464_pt1 | contig 15465 bp, 23 predicted proteins | sample II_Palsa_N2_1_FD_193523 | JGI IMG/M metagenome (GOLD analysis project Ga0302230, IMG submission 193523) | Peat permafrost microbial communities from Stordalen Mire near Abisko, Sweden - II_Palsa_N2_1 | ecosystem: Environmental > Terrestrial > Soil > Palsa > Peat permafrost | place: Sweden... | reverse complement strand
CGCCCCCCCCCCCCCCCCCCCCCCCCCCCCCCCCCCCCCCCCCCCCCCCCCCCCCCCCCCCCCCCCCCCCCCCCCCCCCCCCCCCCCCCCCCCCCCCCCCCCCCCAGAATAAATTAAAAATAGGTTGAATAACGACGCAACGTACCTGTTTAAAGTGATTCATGAAGTCTTGCGACAGTTCAATGTCCTTAAACATTCCCTCCAGCTTGGTTGTAAAGCCAGCACCGCACTCTGTCTTGAGCTTTTCGAGCATAAGCTTTTCCGTGTCAACCGACGCCGACTTGGACAGAAGCAACCGCTTTGCCAGATCCTTCTTGTAAAAGGCCTCAAAGACATCCTTGCCTTGGATGAATCGGAAGAGGTACAGGACTTTATTGAGTGTGCTCTCGAGTTGTTCGTCCGACTGCTCCTTGTTACCCGCCTTGAGCTTGTTGTCGATAAATTTGGCTGGAAAAAAAAAAAAGGGTGTCAGAGCCACACATGCAAAAACAAGAGGAGGGACCGGCTCACCGATCAACTCGGCAGGCTTGTTCTGGCGAACGTTGACAAAGTTTTCAAACGATTCCTTGAGCGCATGCAGAAATTGCTCGTTACTCTGGAAAGACTTTTCAACGACCACGTCCATCTTGTCCTTGAAACTGATGAGCTCATCAACGAGGACACGATCGCGCTCCTCTGAGCCGCCCATTACCACCTCGGCGCCCTTCTTGCGGATATAGACTGAAAAGGCAGCTCGCAGCCTGGATGGTAGTGCAATGTATGATTGAAATCAACCTTGCAAAAAAAAAAAAAAAAAAAAAAGGCGTACATGTCAAGGCAGTGGACGCGTTGGATCAACGTGAATAACCGTGTCAGGTCGTCTGTGTGCATTTCGTCCTATCAAAAGGAGCTTAGAGAGGCGATAAAGCGCAAAAGTCTACCATCAAGTTGTCAAAGCCCTTTTCCAGGATTTGAGGCACGTGCACCTTCAGCAGCTTGTTTTCAACAATTTCGAGCATCGGCTTCTTAGACGAGACACCAAGATAGGTCGTGCAGCGTTGAGTCTCCTCTTTCAGCTTCTGCTCGATCTGCAAAAGGAGCTCAGGAACCTCCAACTACAAACGAGTCTAGTCAAAAAAAAGGAAACAGGAAAAAACAACTGCAATAACCATCATACCGAGGCTTGAAGCGACGTGCCGAGGGTGGTGTAAAAGATGTCGGTGGCGTTCATCAACGAGTCATGAATGATCGAGTCGTAGATTTGCAGGTCCGTGAGCATGCGAACCAGCGAGTGGACAAGTGCTCGATCGATCGTCTCTCCTTTTCTGTGCGCACAAGAAAATAAGACCACGATCCAAGTGGCTTGTGTTCACAAACCTCTCGCGCTCAATCATCGCAAGGAGGCCCTTGACCAGCTGCCTCCGCACTTCGGCGTGGTTGGCGACAAAACTCCTGATGTACAAAAGAGTTGGTCTGAATTTCCTTAAAATCGCTAATTTTACCTCCACAGATTGAGACCCATGTCAAACACAGACACGATAGAGGGCGTGCTAAGCACATACACGCGGTCGAGGTAGAGGAATATTTGTCGAATCATCTTGAGCTGTTGGACAAAGTTTTGCCACGATCTGTAAACTCAAGCGTTAAAACCTCCCCCGGGGGCGAGGAGACGTTACGTGTTGAGAACTGTGAGAAAGGTGCTGCTATCGTCCGTCTTGGAGAGGATGCTCGCAAGTACATCCTTGACGTGATTCTCGCACTCACCCTGCAGTCGCTCGTACACAAGCGGCGCCATCTTGTTGCGGCACAGATTCTCGCATGCTATACTTTTTCAGCAAAGAGTCACAGGAAACACAATACCTTTGTAGAGCTGCTCATTACTGTCAGCCGGTTGCTGCAGTTGGATTGCACGCACGGCCGTCCGCAGGGTCTCCCAAGTCGCCTGATGGGGGAGAGTAAGGGCGGGTCATTCAGTAAGGGCCCCCTCCCCAAAACAAACCTCGCCATAGTTCTCGTCCAGTTCTGGCGCCTTCTTGAGGTTCTTGATGACGAGCTTCTTCACTGGCTTGGTCGTGATCCCTCCAGGCTACGTTAAGTGTCGGTCAAGCATGAGTTTGCGCCCTCTTGAAAATCAACCAAAAAAAAAAAAAAAAGCACACACAAGGCAGCATACCGACGAAGCAATGCGAATGGCCAAGGGAGAGGCCGCAGGCGACCCTCCCGGTCTGTTGCTGAACGAATAGGCCATAGTGTTTTCTATTGAGGTTCTGCATTCAGAATAAACATGAGGCGTTCTACTGCGAGTTGGGTCCTAGGTCGCCCTCAAATTCTTATTAGGTCAACAAGCACGCAATAGGAAGAAAGACGCAAGCGCACACGCGCACGCCCGGCCCGGCAGCGGACCGCCAGCACGACACTGTGCAGCAAGTCCTGAAAGCAACCATATTTACAAACTGAGAACAACCCAGGAATGACGTGTGTCGGTCAGGTGGTGCTGCTCGTGCTTGTTGCGACGGCAGCGTACACGCAAGCAGCGCGCACAACTGCGGACGTGGACGTGGACCAGGAAGGGCAGCAGCAGGAGGTGAATGCGGAGGGGTCGCCGGTCACGCGGGACGACTTTGTGCTCGCGCACATTCTGCACCATGGCTCGTTTCGCCGACCCGAGCTGATGGCTCGCCTCGACCTGAGCGAGGAGCGGCACGGCGTGCTGCCAACGCACCGCGGCGTCGCGCACCACCACCGACGCCACCTGCGCCGCAGCATGGTCATGAACGAGCGCGTACAGGCCGTGCCTGACCCCACCGACAAGAACACGGTCCTGCAGCTGGCCGAGATGAGCTTTAACGCGTACGAGGACTACAACGACTCGGACGACTGGAAGGTCATCAGCGGGTTCAACATCACCGGTGTCGACAACTGGGTCGCGGACTCGATGCGCGCCTATGTGTAAACTCAGTTGTTTGACTGCCATGTCGTGACTTGGGGGGCGTTGTGTTGCACGTGCAGGTTTGTAAACAGCGACAGGTCGATTGCGGTCATCGCCATCAAGGGCACCTCGCTCACCTTCCTGGGCATCGGAGGACCCACGTCGGACAAGGATCTCATTATGGACAACCTTATGTTTTCGTGCTGCTGTGCTCGCATCAACCCCATCTGGTAAATAAATAATTAATAAAATTGTTTTGCTGCGTTATTCAGGTCAATACCCGACAGGACAACTGTCTGCGATTGCTACATTGACGGAGGAGACACATGCTCGCAGCCATGCCTGGAGAACACCGTGCAAGCCAATAACACTCTTTCGTACTACACCATGGCCCTAGACCTGTACGCCGTCGCCAAGAGGGACTACCCCTCTGCGTCGTTCTGGTTCACGGGCCACAGTCTCGGCGGGTCCGTCGCTGCCATTGTCGGTCACGACGTCGGCTGCCCCGTTTTCGGGTACGAGGCTCCTGGAGAGCTCCTCTACGGGAAGCGTCTTGGTCTCTCGATCAATGATCGCGATATGGGAGCTTACCGTAAGCCAGCAAACCGCCAACCACCAAATCAAAAATTAAAATTAAAAAAAAAATTTTTTTTTTAGCCATCTACCACTTTGGCAACGAAGCAGACCCCATTTTCCTTGGCACATGCAATGGCGCATCTACGTGCACAGTGAGTGGCTACGCGATGGAGACGGGCTGCCACATCGGGAATGTCGTACGTCTGATTGATTCAACACACCCACACACACAACCACCAATAATTTGCGCCCCCTTGATGTACAGTGTGTGTATGACAACGATGCCGTCACCAACGTCAACGAGCATCGCATTTCTGTCGTCATTGAGAAGCACATCATCCCCAAGTCAGTTCCCAGGTGCATTCCTCAGAACGACTGTAGGGACTGCGGCGACTGGGTTTTCCGCTCTTAGTCCGACAACAACCAAAAAGGAGTCCACTCTTCCTCATTCTTCTCAAAATCTAAGCTTCATAGTGATCATTTGTACACACAGTGGGAAAAAAAAATACACACAACAGAGTTCTCAAAGAAGTCCGTCCTGCTCAAGCTGCTGGGAGAAGGCTCCTTGGCTGCTTCGGCGCTTCTTCACAGGAGACTCGGGGACAAAAAGCCGGGCTGTCGAGTCGCCCTTGAGCGATGGTGCTGCGGCGGGCACGGGGGCAACTCGTTTGAGGATTGCCGACTTTTTCTTTGCCGCTTTCGGGATTGTCACGACAGAGTTGTGCCGTTGCAGCTGCGATGAGGAAAATCTCTTTGCTAGTGATTTGGCTTTGGTCGATGAGAGGATGCTGTTGATTGCGGCAGGCAAGGGCGAGTTCATGTTTGCTGAAATGAACAAAAATGCAAAAGAAAATATTTAATAATAAGAATAAAATTATTATTATTTTGGGTGTTACAATTTGAATCGCCGTTCGGCGCAAAGAGATTTGACTGGCTTCCAGAGGAGGCAGTCATTCGTCGGCCGTCTTGTGATAGTTGCTGAGATGGGCCGCCCCCACTGCTTACCGTGGTGGTGTCGGATTGACTGGAAAATATTGGCGAGGCGTCATCATCACGATCAAACGGCGACGTCGAGCGTTCCAGGTTCATCTTGGTCGACGGCAGAGAAAATGCTTCGTAGACATCACGCAGAAACTTTGGCAGGGTTGGATTGTACGCATCGTAGATAACTTGGTCTAAAAAGACCTGGAAAGAAAGCCAAAAAGGATGAGGAGAACAGAAAAATTTAAATCTAAACGTGCCTGCAAACGCTCACCAATGTTGCGCACTGCCAAGAGATTCAATAGTTCCCCGAGATTGAAGGCAATTGCGGCCAATCCAACGTCCTCGTTGGATTGATCCTCAAACAACACGGTCTTTTTCATCCTTGTGCTGTCTTCGTCGTCCTCGTCGCTATCGTCCACCCTGTCATCGTCAAGCTTAAATTTGGGCAAGCGGACCTTCCTGTTTGCTAGCACTTGCAGTCGCAGAGCTTCGAAATGCACGATGATCTGCAATTGCAATCTGAAATTGAAAATAATTAAACAAAAAGGAGGAAAAACCGATAGACCAGTCGTACTCTCGCACTTGTTTTACGCGAGCTACCGGAATCTCTGCATCCGTCATGTCAGCGTACGATGTACTGATCGAACGGATGGCTTTCCTTAGAGAGCCCGTGCCATAAAAAATCTCGCAGAGAGCATGCTGTGAATCAAAAAATGTTTGGACGTTTCTAGGATAAAAAGGTCGTTTTATTTTTAAAATATACCAGGACACGGTAGCGAGCAGATTCAGTCGGATTGGATGAGCGCAATTTAATGTGGTCCAGAATGGATGACGTGATGTCGGATGCGTACGACGCCAAAGGAGCCTTGTCATGGACACTCAGTCGCTCGTTGTAGTCGTTTAATAATCTCTCGACCAACTGTTCCTCGAGCTCATCGTCAGACTCTGGCAGGATCCACACTTGGCCCTTGACGGGTGATAATCTTGTCAGCAGCGTGGCAGGGGGCTCCTCCTACACAGAATTATGTTTTTTTTTTTTTAAACAGAGAAAGAACTGAAAAATACAAAAATATCGTACCATCGTCGCGGCGACAACGGACGCGTAAACAGACTCTCGGTAGAGCTGGTTCAGGGCCTCGTACGATTTTAAAAGCTCTGTGGTTAGGAAGGCAAACTGTTGGGGCACATTCGACGCCACCGCGCTCTCGATCGATGCCGATGATGTGTCCAAGGCAACAGCCACGGACTGGAAGGGCTTGAGTGGCGACACGTCGTCAACGCTGGTGGCGGCAACTGTCGACACGTCGACTTCGCCAGACATAATCGATGTCGGGACCCCCCTGTCTTCTGATAGTAGCGATAGGGACGAATGGGAAAGCTGCACGAGCCAAGCAAGCGTCGTCGTGACGGGTAAAAGAGCCAGGTGTCCTCCGTGTAGATTGGTTCCGCAAGTCAGGACCAGGCCTTGGTGGACGCTCGCGAGGGCGATCAGATGGGAGGATAGGGATGGGCAGGCCACTAGCCAGCGTCTGATTGGTGTCATGCCCATAAGCGTCCTCGTTCCCGCGCGGCCAAACGCTTCCAATGGCCGCGACGGCAAAGCCTCCCCGGTCGACATGCTCATGACGACACGTGCCTCGTGGCACACTTGATCAGCACCCAGCTGCAGCCGGACCACGGCGAGCGCAGCAGCATCCGCGTCTGACCTGGACAGCCTTGTCGCAGCCGTGACGGGACCCACGCCGATTAGATCGTTGCTGTAGAGAGACATGCCGCAGGGTATAACGATGCAGCCCAGCGCCTGGGCCATTGTTACCTCCAAAGACGACAACGACGACGGCATGGACAGTGGGGGGGATACCATCGCGACAACGTCGGCCCAGAGCAGCTGCACGAGCGACAGTTGAAGCGAGCGCCGTACGTCACGGAACGTTTTCGTGACCGCGTCGGCCCATGCGTCCATAGTGGACACGTTGCCAAAGAGCAGCATCTGCTCCTGTGTCCTTGGCAGCGCTGCGCAGAGCACGATCCGTCGCTGGCCGTGGGTGTCGTTGTCGCTACTGGTTCCCCAGCCGACATCGGTCATGACTCGACGGAGTGCCGCCTGAAGAGCCTTGGCCGGAGGGACCCGCTGTGCACGCAGACGGAAGGACGCGGCGTCACGTGCGGCCTCTTCCATCTGGGCCTGCATCGCGTCAAACCACGGGTTTTCGTCGTCATTGTGGTGGCTGCTGCCGGTGCTGCCGGTGCTTGTCGGTACGAGGCGGCCCGTGACCTTCTTGTCCAGGTGCACGAACGGAGACAGCAGGTCCACAAAGACGTACCCTGCGCGCCCGTCGTTCAGCCATCGCTGGAGGTTGTGGCGGAGGAGTGCGGCCGCGGGCTGATCGGGCACGCAGCCCAAGTCGACAAGGACAATCGTCGGCATCACAAAAATCCGACTCTTTTTTTTTTTCTTTTTTCTTTTTTCTTTTTTCTTTTTGGAACATTCACAGTAATCTGAGGGGCCTATTTCACTCGGACGCAGCTCCTGGGGGACTTGGATCGGATGGTGCGGCTGCTGCAGCAGCGATCGGTGTAACTACGGCAGGGGGCGATGGGCCGACAGCTGCCAGAGATAGAGATGGAGATGGAGATGGCGCAGGGGTGACTCGAGGGGAGTTCAGAGGCTGCTGGGCAACGGCGGCAGGGCGAGGAGGAGGGGGGTAAGGGAGCATATATGGAGGATGTGCAACAGTGTTGGGAGATCGTGGCGCAATCGAGGCAATAATTTCCCCAATTCTTGCTCGAGCAGCTGCAGAAAACGGATTTTGAAGTGAAGCCGGTACTGGCGTGGTCTGCCCTGATGCAGCACCGGACGCAGCTGCCCTGATGAATGCCAAAGATCCGGGTAGAAGGGCAAAGTTAGCAAGGGGGGCAGGTACGATCGGACTAGCTGTGTCGCCGCCCGTGGCCATCAAAAGTGGGGTAGCGATTAAACCCTCGACACTTGCTGGCGCGGGAACCCTGGCGTACTGGTAGTTTGGCATGTAATTCGCTGTGGACAAACGAAAGCCTGGAATTTAATGACAAAGAAGACAACAAAAATCATACGTTGATCCAACGCTCGCATTTTCTCCTCGTACTCCATGTTGTAACGTCGCTCCTCCTCTTCAGTGGGGAGCTCGGCTGCGTCCTCGCGTTCCAAAAGCTCGCCGTGATCGACTAGCTGCACGACAGTTGACAAGATGTCGCCAGCCTCGAGGACCCTGCTGAACACTTTCTCGTCTTTCTCGGCAATCTCGATGAGCTCGTTGCGGCCCATCGCTTGCTTTCCCACCGGGTCAACATAGTTTTCGGTGAATGTCTTCAAATCAGCCTCGGATGGATCGAACGCTGCTTTGCTCTTTTTCTTGTCCACGACGACCCTGCCACGATGAAAACAAAATATCAGTGATAAATAAAACAGACGCATCGATACTGCGCCAACTGCCGCTTTTCAATGTTGCGCTTGTACATCTTGTCTTCCAGGGTGTTGACAGCCTGGACTCGGTACACAAACACGTGCTTGGTTTGGGTCAAACGATACGCCTATTTAAAAATAAAAAAAATTAAAAAATTAGCCTCCAATACACTTTAACCAAGTGTTTTTTGGTACTCGGCCAATGGCTTGGACATCGTGGACGGGGTTCCAAAGCACATCACACAGGATGACACGAGATGCAGCGGTCAGATTGATGCCAATACCGCCTGCCTTGGTGGCAAGGACAAGGACTTGTGGGGCACCTTGTTCTTGCTTCTGAAACTTGTCGATAATAGCATAGCGGTCCTAAGAAGTTGCAAAGGTTGTTAGTGGAAGAAGAAAAAAATTTTTTTTTTGAAAGACCGTACAATCGTCTTGGTTTTCCCATCAAAACCATCAAACTTGATTACGGGAAGATTTTTGGCCAGTTGGACGTGGTTGTGCTGTCGAATCATCTCCGTAATGGACTCCAGGATAAGCTTGAACTGCGAAAAAACAAGAACTCGCTCCTTTTGATTGATGGACTCAACAAGGATGTCGTAGACAATGCGCATCTTGGGGCTTCGCGTCAGTTTGGCCTAACGAAAAAAAGAAAAAAAAACGTTTTTTTTCCCTTGAAGAGAGCGTAATTACAAGTACCTCGAGTCCATTGTCGTCTTCTATTGCACCAAGAGCCGCTTGCAAAGTAGTTCCGTTCTCACCTCGCAGCATCGTCGAGAACAACTTTTATGTATTTAAAATAAAAAAATAAATATTCTCTGAAAAGAAAAAAGGATTATACTGTCTTGGCCGCCGTCTCGGCAGGAACCATCGGCGCAGGAGTGGACAAACTGTTATCTGGCGTCAGATCATCGTCCATTTCTAAATAAGGATATATGAATTTTTTTTTTTTAAAATTAAAATGCAGGTCTGGTACCGCATCCAGAAAACACGTCCGCAAGTGGTGCCAGCTTTGGAGACCTGGTGGCCTTTTTTTGCTTCCGGGGTCCTTCGCCGTCTACGTTGTTTGAATCGGATTTCAATTAACGTTATCCAGAAATTGTTATTACCAGAAGAATCGCTGAGCGGAATCTCGATTCCTTCTCTCTCGGCGACCACGCGTTTGAGGATTGCGGGATCCCAGAGGAGGTACGTGATGGGAGAATGGAGAGCAAGCAGACCTGTTGCTGTGATGGAAGTCTGCGCAGCGTTTGTCAGGGCATTGTAGATTTTTGCTTGAATCGGGGAAAGGCGCATGGACACCTGGAACTCGAGTTTTCCCAGCAATAACTTGTCGATTTCCTTCTCGTCCTTTCTGTTTGTGCAAAAAAAATTTTTTTTGTTTTTGTTTTGGGCTACCATTTTGAAGAAAAAAAAATTTTTTTTAATTTTTTATTACCTGTGGCAAACAATGTCAAGTTTCTCAGAGAGGCGTTTGAGGAGATGGCGTGCTCGTTTCTTTTGTGCACCTGTTGCCTTTGCATCCAGGGCCTTGTTGATTTCGCCAGCAAATTCGCTCTCAAAGCGCTTCCAGTTGCCCAGAAAGGATGGCTTGGTGAAATCCACCATTACCCAGTACTCTTTGAGCATGTTCTGCAGGGGGTAGCCTGTCAAGCAGACTCGACGTGTGCACTCGCACATTTTCAGGTAGCGACACCGCTTGCTCTGCTCATTCTTTATTTGATGCGCTTCATCGGCCACAACGAGATCTGGTCCAGGATTGATGAGGCTTCTGTAGATGACACTGTCTGGCGTTGATTCCTAGAAACGTTCAATTAAACAGATCAGCAACAAAGACGAAAATACCTCTTTCTCAGCAAACTTTGTAAACCAGTTGTAACCGATCAACAGAACACCACCGTTCGCTTGAAAAGACTCGAAATGCAATTCTTTCGTTCGGTCTACGCGAGAGAGTGGGAGATTCAACAACAACGTAGCACTTTTAATAAGTTTTGCTACCGTTTTGAGCAACCTCGATGTAATAAACCTTGATATCCGCCCTCCACAACCTGAATTCGGTCCTCCAGTTGGACAAGAGGTTTGGGGGACACACGATCAAGACCCGCTGTCCCTATAAAAATTCTATTTAACCAACTGAGGTCTTGTAGATTTCTTTTTTTTTTACCTTGTTCTCCTTGATGAACCGCTGGATAAATGCAATGGTCGTGAGCGTCTTTCCGAGACCCATTGTGTGTGCGATGATGCATCCTCGTGTCTTGTCCGTTGAAAGGACGACTTTCTTCCACAAAAAGTTGATGGCCTCGACTTGGTGCTCTTTGAGCTTGTAGAGGATTTCGTTGTTCAAGGCGGGCTTCCACTCGCGCAATTGCGCGTCAAGCTCTTGCTGTGTCATCGGTTCTGATGCCTTTTCGTTGTCGTCGTCCGAGGAGCTCGAGTCTAGACTATCAGCTGATGAGGATGAGCCGGCCTTGCGTTTCTTCTTGTTGTCGTGTCCTCCGGGCGACTTTTTTTTCTGGCGCTTCATCAGTGGCTTTTCGACGTCCGATTTTGGGGTCAAGTCAGCTTGAAGAAACAAACAAAAGGCTTACTAAAAAACAAAAAAAAAAAATTTCAAATCAATGACGGAAGCGGTACCTGATGCGCGTGTCGTCGCTTCCATCGCGTCATTGTCGTCGTCCGTTACATCATCGTCTGCGGTGCTGTCAGTAGGCCGCCCATGAGTGGGTTGATGCGACGAGTCCTTGCCGTCAGAGTCGTAAGAGTTCATGCTCCTGTCGTCGCGCCCAGACTTGTTCCTAAAGTAAAGCATTTGAAGACGCAGAAAAGCAATAAAATGGGAGGAAGAGTCACACCTTTTTTGCCTCATTTCTTCACGAAACGTGCTCAGATCGGTTAGGTGGTCAAACACGTTGACATTTCGTTGCTCGCGTTCCATCAGCCATTCACGGAATGAACGCACCTCAGCATTCACCTTTGTCAAGTTTGCACGGTTCTTGAAGTCCTCTTTTGGATCCACCAAGGGAGTCGCAGCGACGTACGCGAGAAAGCGGCGAATGGCTAACAATAAATACATTTCATTTTATTTTAAGAGGAGGAGTAGATGGATTCAAGCATACCTTCAACGCTAGTCGTACCCAGCCTGCCAAGTTCTAGTTCGACTGCCATTGCTGCACGATCATGGGCATACCAAAGTGCAGGGATATTTTCTGGGACACACACATGTTTTTATAAGCACGAATTTTTTTTTTTTGGTTGTTGTACAGTGTTACCTCTATTCATCTCGGCCAGCATACTTCTGCCCTTGGCATCAATGCTGTTCTTCACTTGTCGTCTCGCCATGGCGTCGTTCTCCGTCTCCGATTGGCAAAGCTGGGAAAGAAGACAATTTTAGTTTGCAATTATTTTGAAGTTGTGTACCAGAACAAATTGCTTGAGATAGTCTGTAAGCTCCATATGCATGTCCATTGCGATGTGTGACTTGCAAATTCGCTGCATAAAATTGAACGGCAAAAGGATCGTGTTCTCAACATTTCGCAGCCATATGGTATCTTCGCGGGACAGTTTCAAGTCTGTGTAAACACTCGGGGAGTCTACCGAAAAATCAAAGAATTAGAAAATTGACCAGCACGAACAAAAATCATTTCTTTATACAGTCGGATGCGGCGTCTCTATCGTCATCGCTGTTCTCGTCGTTGCTAAAGTCCTCGTCGTCTGAAAAGTCGGCAAGATCGTCCTCTGCATCGCCGTCCTCCTCGTCTTCTGAGGGCAGAACGACCCCCGTTCTTCGACGGGAAGACATCAGGGCATCCCTGCTGACTGGGTTGTTGCTATGCGTCATCTGGTACTCGGTCTCGCACACGTTGTCGACGGCAACTCCGAGGTTGTCTCGCACAAAATCTTCAAACGAGATCAGCGACGTATGGCCGCCGCGATTTTCACACAGTGCGACGGTGAGGTTCTTCAAGATATGCTGGTACTCGCGTAAAGACCTGCCGAGCGAAAGCTGTTTTGAGGAGAACCACTTTAGTAACTCTTCCAGGAACAAACACGCACCCAGTAACGAACGGCGCGCCTCTGCAGTGCTTCAAGTTGTCCCTCGGTCTTGGATGCTAACCAGTGGTTTCGGAGCTCCGCCTCACTGAATGAAAGCAAATAAACCAAAACCAAAAAAAAACCCTTTGCGCATAGCAGAAATGACATACACTCGTCGCACGATATCCTCGCACTCGGCCGCAGTCAACAGCGTTCGACGTGCTGGTTCGTTATTGGTGTTGGACACGACCATCGCCGAATCTTCGTCGTCGCTGCCGGCAGGGCTCGAGGAGAATGACACCACGTCTGTGCGATTATTCTTTGTAATTAAAAACGACCTCGGGATTGCAGACAAACCATCAGGGTCGAAAACTTCTCCTTCTCCACTCAACGTGACCCCTGTGTGAAAGTTGGACGTGTCCATCATACGGCCGAGCACGACGCCATTGCCGTCGTCGTCTTTGTCCTCGTCGTCGTCCTCGTTGTCTTTGTCCTCACCCCCTTCTTCATTCTCGTCGTCGTCCTGAGAGGGCAGCGTAAGTGGCTGCGAGGTCGGCAGCACAGACGACAACGCCGATGGCAGAGTGCGGCTCTGGCGCCAAAAAAAAAAAAGTAAATACGATTTCCAACCTCATGCTTGATCTCTTTTTCACGTTACAGCGTTGTTGCTTGCTGTCCACGCTGCAGCCACCGCATGTCTGCTGCTGTTGTCGTCGTCGTCGTTGTCGTTGTCATCGTAGATGGGCTGCAGCAGATCCAGCATCTCCAGCATGTCGAGGCTGTCGGCCTCGATGTCGTCGTCGTCCATCGAACGGGGACCGAACTGCGAAAATCATGGCCTGGTCCCCTGCACTTGCATGTTCACACGTTCAGGCGCGACACAATGACGAGTTATGGCTCGATAAACACGCTGGGGTCCCTGCGCTTCCACAACGACATCCATGACGACCGGTAACGTGGGCCCCTTTTTTTGTGTGGGCGTGTGCCTTCTGTGGGAATTAACACTCGTCTTGGCGCGCAGACACCACGAGGCCGCGTCGCTGCTCTCGGCTAGCTGGAACGATGCGTATGAGACGTTGTGTGTGTGTGGCGTGGCGTGTGCTAAACGTTCCTATGACAGGGCCAAGATGGAGAGTGGGCGTGCGACCAGATCGCCGTCGACGCTGCTCAGCTCGTCGAAATCGTCGTCATCTGTCGTCAACGACGGTGCTGGCGGTGAGGACGAACGACCCGGTGGCGTTTGGTCCAAGCAGCGGAGACTGTCGGAGCAGTACAAGCTGAGCTCTCAGTGCAACGCACCCGGCGACGACGCAGTTGTCGCCAACACCAATCTCGTAAACAGAATAACTCCTCCTGTCGTTCGGTTCTTATCGAGCTTGCACAGAAACGACTCATCTTTGCGGTGGTGTTGTGCTCGCTGTTTATGATTGGTAAAAGATGCAGGCGTTGCCATAACCAACCAATGCTATTTCGCTTGCAGGCGAACTCGTTGGTGGCTACATTGCCAACAGTCTGGCTATCATGACCGACGCGGCGCATCTCCTGTCGGACGTGGCAGGTTTTGTTGTGTCGATCATCGCCATTTGGCTTTCTCGACGACCCGCAACTTCGGTAACTAGGCTCGCCTCTTATCTTTGCGCTCGATAAAGTAATCTCGTGCAGAAACTATCCTATGGCTTTTACCGCGCGGAAGTCGTCGGCGCCATCATCTCTGTTCTCCTCATCTGGGTTCTGACCGTCATTCTCGTGATCGAGGCCATCGACCGGTACCGCCATTGGTCTGTGTGAGTCAGTATTAAACACGTTTTGCGTCCAGCGTTATCAACCCAGAAGAGTTTGTTGACGGCAAGATCATCACCATTGTGGCGATCATTGGCATCTTTATCAACCTCGTGTACGTTCTCCTGTCCGGCAGTTTTCAGAATTGGGGACAGCGATCTAACTCTCACAGAATAGTCTCGGTTACGTCCTCTTCCAGGGTGGTCACGGCCATTCTCACGGTGGCGGTATCCACGAAGCGCACAGCCACTCGCACGGCGGTACCGACGAAAACATCAACGTGCGCTCAGCGTTCATCCACGTCATTGGCGATCTAGTTCAGACGGTTGGTGTGCTCATTGCTGGCATCATCATCTGGGTGAATGTATGGTTTCTCTCTCTCTCTCCCACTCTCTCTCACATTTTTTATTTGATGAATGCACCGTCTCCAATAGCCCGACTACAAGATTGCCGACCCCATCTGCACCTTCATCTTTTCCATTCTCGTGCTGTACACGACAATAAGCATCCTGAAAGATGCCTTGCACGTGATCATGGAGGGCTCGCCGCGTAACATGGACACCGAGCTGCTCTACAATCACCTGAGCCAGTTGCCCGGCGTCGTCGCGGTGCACGACCTGCACGTGTGGTCGCTCACGATGGGCAAGCCCTCTCTGTCTGTCCACATTGAAGTCGAAGACCAGGTCGACCTCGTCGAGATCCTGCGCAGTGCCGAGGCTCTTATTTGCAAGGAGTGGGGCATCCACCACACCACGATCCAGGTCGAGCCCGCCAACAGCGGCCAACATCATTGTGGTATGCATTTGTCTTGCCGTCCATGGACCTGTTGTTGATCCTCCCTTCTGTTTTCTCTCTCTCTCTCTCTCTCTCTCTCTCTGAAGGTTCGTGCTTGGTGGATGGCAAGCCATCCACGATCACGCAGGCGTTCGATGAGGCCAACTACCAAAGTGATCACGACCACGACGATGACGACGGCCACGGGCACAGTCACAGTGGCGCAGGACACGGACACAGCCACGGCACAGGTCATGGCCACAGTCACTGAAATTGGAAGATTACGACTTGTTTTTACTTTTTTTTTTCTTTCCCAACCTGCATTGTCAGAAAATAGACTCTTTTTTTTGGTGTATTTCTTCAGCAACAACAAGTGAAATAAAAAAGTACAGACTGAACACAACGAGTGCGGGCTTACCTGTTCTTTACTCGCTCAGTTCTCGACCAAGGCTTTGAGCGGGGTTGCCCTGATGATATCCTTGACTTTTGCGGCAGCTGCGGCGACCTGAGCTGTGACCGTCTTGTTGAGATCGGCGATGTGTTTGTCGACCACGGCTTGGTTCTTGACGTAGTGGACGGGTGCGGCAAAGAGAGCAATGTCGGCTGGAGGAGGGAAAAAAAAAAGAAAGGTCAATTACTAGCAGCCATTTGAAAAACACGACTTTACCGACGATGAGGAGCCAACCGAAGGGGACGTGCCAGAAAAAGATGCTTGCGATCCAGCTCGCGACGGCAAACTTGACCGACTGGGCCGTGTCCTTGATAAATACAACGTCGCGCAGGTGGGCCTGTGCAGCGTTGAAGCCATCGACCAGTCCTTCTGTCAGCTTGACGACGGCCTGCTTGTCCACGTCCACAAGCTGGCGCTCAAAGTGTCGTCTGCATGTTTTTTGTTTTTAGCATGACAAAGCAGCACACACACATGGGGGGGGGGGGGGGGGGGGGGGGGGGGCCGGGGTCGGGTGGGGGG
>Ga0302230_10001462_pt1 | contig 15471 bp, 26 predicted proteins | sample II_Palsa_N2_1_FD_193523 | JGI IMG/M metagenome (GOLD analysis project Ga0302230, IMG submission 193523) | Peat permafrost microbial communities from Stordalen Mire near Abisko, Sweden - II_Palsa_N2_1 | ecosystem: Environmental > Terrestrial > Soil > Palsa > Peat permafrost | place: Sweden... | reverse complement strand
CAGCCGAGGTGATCAGGTAGGTCATTTCAATGGGGACGTGGACCTCGGAGCCGACGCAGTTGCGAACGTTGACGGACCACTCGCAGTACGAGTCCTCTGTCGACATGCCTGCTTTTTTGGGGGGGGGAGGGGGGAAAGAAGGAGAAACTGCCACTTGTCTGTCCTAAAGGGGGATGCGGCGGCCTAGCCCGCATGCCGCCCGTTTGTTGTCATGTAAACAAAGCCAGCATCAAACCAATCGACGACGCCTCCTGATTCACACATGCTCGCGGTTTGTTTCGTGTTTCTGTTGCGAGTGCGCGCTCTGCTTTCTGCCTGACCAGACAAACAGGATCCTAGCCATCCGCAGAGCGGGGGCTTCCTTTCCAATGTGAGCAACGGGATGTCGATTTTGCATTAGAATCCAGGAAAAAAAAAGGAGGTACGAGTCAACAATGCGATCGAGGGCCTTGAAACCTGCGCAGACTGCTCATAGCTCAACCTGACACAAAAGTAGATGACAACGCCTGGAGTTTGAGAAAATTTAATAAACAACGGGATAATTGGGGACGCACAAAGGTTAAGGGGACCGAGCAGGAATTCCTCGTGCTAGCCAAGAAGTTTGGCGATGATGTCGAGACGCGCATTCGCAAGGCAGAGTAACAGGAAATGTCTCGTTTGGCAATCAACAATCAACAATACAACAAAAACAAGGAGGATGGATGGTGAACTGAAAAAAACTTGGAAGGAACAAAAAAAAACCTACTGGTGAATTTTCTTTTTTCTTTTTTTTCGGTTGTGGTATACTACTTAGAACAGCTCCTGGGCGTGCTTGGCGCAATAGACGTTGTCCTTTCGGATCTTTGCCGTGTCCTTTGTGAGCTGTTTCTTGCAGTAGTGGCAGATGAGGCACTCGAGGTGTCGCTTTTTCTCGGCAATGACGAGCGACTGTAAGTTTATTTCAGTTTTGCGGAAAACCTTGCATGTATCTGGTTACATTGCCAAAGATGGGCTTTTGGCAGATCTCGCAGAGCGTGCCCAACCGCTTGTGGAAGCAAATGTCGCAATGCAGTGCGTTCTTCTCGTCAAAGTTGCCGGGTGGAGGGACGACGGTCTTGCAGGAGGTGCATTGGAAGCAGGCCTGATGGTACGAGACGCCGCCCGTGAAGATTGCGGCGCTGGGTTCGACGGGCTTGACGCAGATCGGGCACTTGGGAAGTGACGACAACCAATCGTTCTTGCACAAGAGGCCGTTGGAGGTCTCCACCACCTGTTTTTGGTCGAGGTCGTTGCCGGTAAACGATTTTCCGCATTGTGAACTGTTGTGCAGTTTGAGGCATTTTGGTTTCATTTAGTTGATCCCTTACCAGTAGAAGCAGTGGGGGTGATATGTCTTCTCAAACGCCTTTATGACTGTCCCCTCGATGCTGCCGTAGCAGCTGACGCACGTGGCCGATGTATCAAACCCAAAGTCAGAGTCACCACCGGCGGTACTGTTGTTGTTGTTGCTGCTGCTGCTGTTATTGTTGCTAAACTTGTTGCCGCCGGCGACGGGTTGCGGGGCAAAGTCATAGTCGTCGAGACCACCGAGGCCGCTGAGCGAGTCCTGCAAGTTGGAAAGGATATCGTCGAGGGCCGGGTCCTCGACAGCCTGGATGTTTTCTATTGTACAAATTTTGAATTTTTCTTTGGTTTGGACAACGAAAATACGACTGCTATTTACCGTGTTTTGCGGGCGCAACCTCCTCCTCCTCCTCGTCGGGCATGGCTGCAGCCTGCTGCATCATGGCCATAAGCTCGGGCGCGACACCAAACATGGACAGGCCCGAGATGGCAGAGTTGAGCTCGGCGTTGACGGGCACGAGTGGTGCGTACATTTCGGGCTTCTTGGCGACCTCGACAATATCGTCGTCTGTTCGGACGGCGAGGATGAGGAACTCGCACGAGCTCGTGAGCTCGTGGATCACCGTCGAGAGCTTTTGGACCTCGACCGTCACCTCGCTCGCGCTTTGTTGCATCACGACCACTATTTTATTTATTTTTTTATTTTTGTTTGTCTATGGTTGGTTCGCTTGTTCGTTAAAGAGATGTCACGTTACGCTTGGCGGCAGCCACAACCTCCTTGATCTTGTCCTTGACCTGGTCGGCATTGGCCTGGACGTTGGCTTTCTTGCCCTCGGAGGCGGTCGAGGGGACCTTTTGGGTGCATTTGGCGGAAAAGCCCTGGATGGTGAGGACGAGCTCCTTGGTCTTCTCGAGGGCCTCGCGGCCACGGATCTCGATCAGTGCCTTGCCCTTTGCCTTGATGCTTTCGAGGACGTCGTCCAGCGAGGCTTCCTCCTTCTTCTCTTCGACAATCTTGTTGTTCTCCTGGAGCTTCCGTGCCATTTCGGCGGCGTCCTCGCTGATGGGAATGAGCGTTCGCTTGGTCTGGCTGTTCACGGCGAGCGACGTGTCCTTGGCGACGTGTCGGCTCCCGCAAGACTTGATGGCTGCAACGGTCGAATGTTAAGGAACAAAGATAACGGCGTTCATGTGCTGTTGTTACCTTGAACCCACGACTTCATCGACGACTCGTCGTCGGCGCCGAAGGAGTACGGTCCCAGTTCAAACTTCCACACGTTCTTGGAGCTGAACAGTCCCTTCTTCTTGTCCTCGCCAATCTCGACAATCTTATAGTTGGTGACCTGGTTGATCTCGTCCTGGGGCTCGTGCTCGCCCTTGTCCTTGAACGCAAACAGGGTCGTGCCACGCAGCGAGATGAACTTGCGCGAGTACGACGCCAGGTTCTTGGTGCCGTTCTTAAACTCGAGGAAGCCCTCCTTGTCGGCTCCCAGGCGGAGTTGGTTCTCTGCTTCCGGCTGAAAAGGCAGGGTAAGTATTGGGGCGGTGGTGCTAGAGAGTTGAAATACCAAGACTTGGTACTGGAAAAAGGTAAAGGATGGGTTCTCCCAGGCGGTCTTGAGCTTGAGCACCTTTTCGTCGTTGGAGAGCTTGCGCAGCTCCTGGCTGTCATAGTTGCCCATCAAGCCAAAGCGCTTCTCTTCCCTGGGCAGGTTCAGGTAGGTCTTGACCTAAATATAGCGGCAGCAATTAGTCGTGTGTTGAGCCGCGTGATAAATACCTCGCTCTCAAGCTGCGCGATCGTCGTCTCCTCCGACACGTAGAACGTCGCACGGACCTCGCTCTTCCCCGCAGTCATACGGAAATAAATATTGAAGTTGACGATGATCTCGTGGTTGACCATGACGAGCTTGAGAAAGTACTGCGCGCACGGGGTGGGGTTAAACGCAATTTGCAGCAGCAGCATACCTTGATGGTGCGGTCAGTGTCCCAGTCCTTCTTGAGCAGCGTCAGGTTGGTCGCAGACTCGAGCTGTCGTTCAATAGGTACTGAAGGGGGGGACAGACGGCACGAAAAAAGGGAGCAGAGAAGGAAAAAAAAAAGAGAGTCAATCCCCGCTTTGTGCTGCTGCTGTACCAGTGCCAAATATCTTGACCTCGCACATCCGGTAGCGCTTCTTCTCGTCTGCAGGCACGCTGCTGGGGATGAGACGGTTGAGCAGGTCCTTTGCTGTGTCAAACGACTTGATGGACTCGAGCGACGTCTCGCCATTGGGCATGATTACCTTCACGTCCTATTCCCCCACCAAAAGAAACAAAAACGCAGGTGTGCGCCGGGTGAGCAAAGGCACCACGTGGGGGACGGCGTACCATTGTGTGCAACGCGACTCGCGGGTCTCAGGGCTTTAAAGTGCGGAAAGGTCCTGAAGATTCTAGATTTGCCAATCGCTTTCTTTGTCCTCTTTCCCTCCCTCTCCAGCCTCTTGGCTATTGGCCTCTTGGCCATTGGCCTCCTGGCTATGGACTTGGCTGTTGTGGCTGCATGCGGGGTGAAAAAGGCTTGTTTGTGCTGAACGACCTATCAAAGACGTCATCTACCCCACAAACCGATCCTTCGGAACACGACGTTTTACAAATCAACAGTCCCGGTCACCCCCGGCGTATAAAAGCCCTCGAGTGCAGTGAGTGTGTTGCGTGTGTGTATGCGTGTGTGTTGTTCGTGCTGTTTCTCGGCTTGTGGCCCTCGTGAAATACACGGGCACCCGTGGGAGTGTTGCTTTGTATAAAACCGAACGTCCAACTGACTGTCCCCTTTTCAACCCAACGCACAAAAAAAAAAAAACCCAACCCAAACCCCTGCAACAATGGCCATGTCTCGTACCCCCGCCGGTGCCACTTACCCACCACAGCAACAAGAACAGCAGCAGTTCTTGCACCTCCCCAAAGCGAAACAGCAGCATCGCAGTGACCACCACTCACCAAGGATGTCGTCCCTCGCCACCGACCAGTTCAGGGACCTGTTCCCTGTCCAGCTTCCCCAGGATGCACCCATGTCCAACATCGTAAGCTATTTATTTATATTTATTTTGGTATTTTTTTAATTATCTTTGTTCATTTTTAGAATGGCAAGCGATGGCTCCTCAACGGCGAGGTCAAGGAGTGGACGGGCGAGACCATCAAGATCTACTCCCCTGTGTTCACGCAGGACGGCCAGCGCGTCGAGCTGGGCGAGTACCCGATGATGTCGGTGCAGGACTCGCTGGACGCCCTCGACTCTGCCCAGAAGGCCTTTGGCAAGGGCATGGGCGTGTGGCCGCAGATGTCGGTCAAGGAGCGCATCCAGTGCGTGGAAAAGTACGTCGCCGGGATGAAGGCGCACCGCGACGAGATCGTCAACATCCTCATGTGGGAGATCTGCAAGTCCAAGGCCGACGCCACCAAGGAGGTCGACCGCACGATCGACTACATCAACGACACCATCAAGGAGCTCAAGAACCTGGAGAACCAGAGCACCCATTTCTTCCACGAGGGCGGTGTCCTTGCCCAGATTCGCCGCGTCCCCATGGGCGTCGTCCTGTGCCTCGGACCGTTCAACTACCCCTTCAACGAGACCTACACGACGCTCTTCCCCGCGATCCTCATGGGCAACTGCGTCATCCTCAAGACCCCTCGCACAGGATGCATGTGCCACATCCCCACCCTCGATCTCTTCAAGGAGTGCTTCCCGCCGGGCGTCGTCAACGTCATCCACGGATCGGGACGCGAGACCCTGCCCCCGCTCATGGAAAAGGTGTCCTGTTTGTTGATATTTTTTTAATATATTGCAAACTTCTTCTTAGGGTGGCATCGACGTGTTTGCGTTCATCGGCACGTCCAAGGCTGCCGTCGAGCTCCAAAAGCTGCACCCGCACCCCAACCGTCTGCGTGTCTGCCTCGGCCTCGACGCCAAGAACCCGGCCATCATCACGGCCAACGCAGACATCAACGTCGCCGTGTCCGAGTGCATCCTGGGCTCGCTGTCGTTCAACGGCCAGCGTTGCACCGCCCTCAAGTGCCTCTACGTCGACAGCAAGGTAGTTTTTTTTTTAATTATTATTTTATTTTTTTTAATTAATTTTCTAATATAGATCGCCGAGAGGTTCCTCGACAAGTTCTCTGAGGCCGTGGACGCGCTCAAGATGGGCATGCCGTGGGAGGCTGGTGTCTCGATCACGCCCCTGCCCGAGCCCGACAAGCCAGCGTACCTCCAGGCCCTGATCGAGGATGCCGTGAGCAAGGGCGCAAAGATCATCAACAAGCGCGGCGGCAAGCACGATCGCTCCCTCGTTGCGCCCACCATCCTGTATCCCGTCAACAAGTCCATGCGCGTCTACCACGAGGAGCAGTTTGGCCCTCTCATTCCCGTAAATAAAAATTATTTAAAAAAATATGAACAAAATAATAGAACTTTATATGCCTCGTGTGTAGATCGTGCCGTACAACACGATGGAGGAGGTGATCGATGCCGTGACGGGATCGTCGTTTGGCCAGCAGGCGTCGGTGTTTAGCAAGGACCCCGCCCAGGTGACCCAGCTGCTGGACGTGCTCGTGAACCAAGTCTCGCGTGTCAACATCAACTCGCAGTGCCAGCGTGGGCCTGACTACCTGCCCTTCACCGGCCGCAAGAACTCGGCCTGTGGCACGCTCTCGGTCGCGGACGCCCTCCGTGTCTTCTCGATCCGATCGGTCATGGCCACAAAGGACACCAAGCCCAACCAAGAGTTGTTTACGAGCATCATGAGCAACAAGGCCTCAAACTACCTGCACTCGAACTATCTCTTCTGATGGAATTTTTGGGCTGTCTCTTTGACCACTTTGCGATGTTCAGTGTTCGTTTAAAAAAAAACAATTTTTTTTTTAATTTGCGTCATCCTTGCACGTTCACGAGGTCGTCGATCGGGACTCGATCGACATGCAGGCCTTTGCTGGCCAAAGCGACAACGACATCAGCCAATTCAAAAAAAAAAACCGGGTCATGTCGCACAATGTTGATTACTTGATTCTCATCGATTGTGCAATCCGGAGGTACAAAAACACAAACAAGGAGAGTAGAGAACATCGATTTGTTTAATTTTGAGCAGGACAGGGGGTGCTACTATATTCTTTTTTCAAGAGGGGAAGCATGTTTTTCAACAAGAAAACAAGGGCGATCGATTCGTCAAGCACCGATACCACCCCCTTTTGATCTTTCTCCCCCCATGCCAGCTGGAAGTTTAGAAGGACGATGAAGAGAGAGAGAGAGAGAGAGAAAGAGAGAGAGAGAGAAAAGCAAAAACATTCAGAGAAAGCATGTGAAAACAAAAAAATACAGACCGTTTTCTACACGGCCCGAGAACTAACGACGTAGAGGGAAAGGAAAAAAAACACACAAAAGGCAAGAAAGAACAATAAGTTTTAATTACAAGATTATGCAGCCGCCTCCACCCTTGGTAGCCTTGCTGAAGGGGTTTTGTGATTGGTCCACGTTGCCGTCGTGGATTAAGGGATCAGGTGTCTTCTTGGTGAAGTCAATATATCTAAATAGAACCGGGCAGCGGGTGGTGTTAGCACATTTGAAGGCGCTGAGGGGGGGGAGCCCAGTTCGCAACGTACGCCTTGCTAGCATCCGAGACCTTGATGCGCTCCCGGTCCAAGTCCTCCTTGAGCTTTTCTGTGAGCTGGTTGAGACGGTCCAGCTTTGATTCGGCAGACATGCTTTCGTTTGGCTTGTGAGCTTTTACGGCTGCTTTAAGAACAGAATCAGCAAAAAAAGTACGCAACGTGGCGTCCTCGGCTTTGAAGCGAGAAGCCCGCAGAGGGAGGAGAAAAGAAGACGAACAGTGTGTTCTTGACACCACCAGAAAACAAAAAACAAATCACAGGAAACGAGATTTTCACCGGGCCACTACTCGAAAAGCGCCAACCACAACAACACGCCATAAACAACTACTCGTTGAGGGGGGTGAAAAAAACAAAACGCGCAACCCTTGGAGAAAAAACAGAGAGAAAAAATTTCCACCCGTTCCCCTTTACTTCCACCTGGACAAAAGCGCTGGTGCAGGGCGCCTCCAGTTCAGCGGCAGCACCAGCACCTGCACCACTCGCTCCACCGCACAGTTGGCCTCCCCCTTCCCCGCGAAAAGGATAGCCGACTGCGAGTGCGCGAGAAAACAAAACACGCTGCTCAAGGAAAAAAAAAAAAAAAAAAACGAGGTAAAAAAAAAATACAGCAACCGCGGAGTGTTTCTTTGCGCTGCGGCCTGGCTCCTTTCCAAACGGACAAAACGGCTCGTGCATCGGGACGACAGCATCGGCCCGCCGTGGTCCAGCTGGCCAAAAAAGCCCTTTGGGGGGAGGGCCGCGAGCAAACACAGAGAGAAACCCAAAATAACTTTTTCCACGAAACGTGATGTCATCAGATAAACAAAGCGTTTGGTCGAGCAACCCACAAGCCGACTGTTCGGTGGACGCGGGTACAAAGGGGGGCGGATTTTGTCTCGGTTCCGGCACTTTCAACAGGTATTGTGCTTCGGCCCATTCCTAGGACTCTCGTCTCTCACGGCGAGAGTCTCCCATAAAAAGCAAAAAGAAAAAGGACGAAGATTGAATTGAATTTCAAAAAAAAGCTCAGGCCATGAAACGCGCGCCTGGCGGATTCCGTCGTCCTGGCGACAAACCCGCGCCCCAGCTGCCCCGCGGCACCCGCCTGTCGACACGGACCGGCCAGCTGCTGGTTGCCTCGGGGTGTGCGTCGCTGGACGCGTCCATCGGTGGCGGCCTGAGCGTGGGCGGCGTGTTCCTGCTCGAGGAGGAGTCGGCGCAGCGGCACGGCAACGTGCTGGCGCGCTACTTCGTGGCCGAGGCGATGGCGGTGGGGCACGGCGTGCTAGTGGCGGGCGAGCCCATGGCCGTGGACCAGCAGCTGTGGAAGCTGATCCCGTCACGGATGGCCAAAGGTGGCGAGGACAAGGAGGAGGGCAGCAACGACAAGCTGACGATCGCGTGGCGGTACCAGCAGCAGCAGGGACCTGGCAGCAGCCACGCCTTTTCACACGAGTTTGACCTGAGCAAACCAGCCGATGCAGAGGACTCGGCCGTGCACGACAAGTGCTTCTTCCCCGCTGTTCTGGCCGACGTCGCTACGGGCTACTACGAGGCCCTGCTGGCTCGGATCGCGAGCGTCATCGCCGCGCACTACGGCGGCGACAAGATCGAAACGAGCACCGCCGAGGCGCCGTCCAACGTCCTGCGCATTGTCGTGCACGGCATTTGCAACCCCATCCTCGGCGGTGGTGGTCCCAACGAGGTAAGGATGTTCCTGCACAAGCTGAGGGCCCTCCTGCGCGAGTCGCTGGCCGTGTGCCTCGTCACGGTCAACAGCTACACGTTGCGCCAGGTCTCGCCTTCCCTCGTCGCCCACCTCGAGCACCTCTGCGATGGGGTCTTTTCTCTGACGTCCTTTGCAGGTAATCAAACCACGTCGTTATGACTGAAAGAAGGTTGTTGCCTAGATGTGCCTCCAAACCCAGCCTTTGCAGAGTACACGGGCCTGCTCAACATGGTCAAGCTGCCGCGGCTCAACTCGCTCATGATGCTCACCGTGCCGGAGACGCTGCAGCTGGCCTACAAGCTGCGACGAAAGCGCATGGTCATCGAGCCCATCCTGCTCCCGCCCGAAGCCGAGTCGACGCAGCAGCGCACGTCGTCGTCGCCCTCTGTTGCGAGCGGCCCGGCGTGCTCGCCTTCCGCGGCAGGCATCGGCAAGAAGAATCCGCTAGACTTTTGAGGCCGCCGGCTGTGAGCCATTGTACATGATGTTTTAAAGGATTCTTTTTGTACAAGAAAGTAGTTTGTTACACTTGACAGAAAATGCAAGTCAAAACTAGCGCGAGGAAAGTCGCGATAATTGCGCCTCTGCGTCCTCTGCCCGCTTCCGCAGTTTTTCGTTGTCCGCCTCGATCGTGCTCATCCGCTTTTGAAGCTTTTTGCTTTCGGCAAACAGTTCCAGGTACTGTTGGCGCAGTGTCTCCAGCTCGTTCTGTCAAGGCTGTCTTTAAAAACAAAAAAAAAAGGATAAAGTCACACACTCAATCGTACCTGCTTCCGCTTGCGATAGCGCGCACTCGCCTCGCAATTCCTCTTTTTTTGCAGCTTTAATATCCCCTCCTGTTGGGTTGGGAGAGAGAAAAAAAAAAAAAAAGAACACCTTAGACCACGAGTCATTTTCATGATCGTACGGCAGTCGCAGGCTTGCCGTCCTCGTCGTAGATGATGTCGTCATCGTTACTGTTACTCCTGCTACGCCCGTCCCCGTTCGACATGTTATCCTCCGCATAGGCCTCGTGCAACGTTGGCAGCGGCATCGAGTCCAAAATCGACGACGCCACGGAGGCTGCAACAGAGTTGTACGTGTTTGTTGATGGCGGCGGTGACGGCCTTGTCCGCTTGGCTGCCGCCGCCGATGGTCCCCTTTTCACAACCTTTGGCTTGCGCATCGTCCTGGCACGATACGAATGATGAGAGGAAATGCAGTTATTTTCAATAGTTACGATGGCGCAGGCGACGGCGCAAAGACCTGGTCCTGCTGGAACTGCGGCATGAGCTGGTGCGGGTCGTGCGGGTCGTGCGGGTCGTGCATCGGTAGTGCCAGGCTGCCGTACTGCTGCTGCTGCTGCTGCGTCGTGTCCATCCCAAACTGATTGAGCCCATAGAAAACGTCCTGCGACGAGGAAGTCGTCATCTGCGCGGGCGTGCAAAATTTGAACGAGAATATGTCTGCAATGTCCTCCATGTCTGGTCCCTAGAGCCAAAGGGAGAGAGGGGGCGGGTTTCAGTAACGCAACGTGCACCCAGCACACCTTTGGCATGAGCAGGCCCAGCTCAGAGTTGCTGCCATCGGGCGTGCCACTGCCGGGATCGGCGCCTGGCGTGGTGCTGCTCATCAGCGGACAGTGCAGCTCCACCATCGTCCCGTCCTCCTCGCCCGGCCCGTAGCTAGCAAATCCCCCCCCGATTATTAAGCAAAAGGAACCGCACGTACAACAATTACCACACGTTTGCTTGCAGCGACTGGTGGTACGCGGAGGAGGACGCCATTGGTGGTGCTGCTGGTTTGGATGCTGCTGCTGCTGCTGCGGATGCTGCTGGTCCTGCGGATGCTGCCTGGCCGCCTGTGTCGAACGCAACGGGCGCTGAGCCGGACGGGACCTCGGAGCCACGCAGAAATGAGTTCATTCTGTGGAAGCACGCCCGTGCTTTTCCCAGTTTTGGGGGTTTCGTGACTCGCGCGTTTTTGTTGGGATGCCGGCGCAACTGCTGCGATGGAGAAGACCCTTGGGGCAAGCGAGCGAGAGAGAGGGAGGGAGCGGGAGGGAGAGAGAAAAGAAGAGTATTACTAATTTATTATTTTAATTACTTGTAGGACCTATGTCAGGAAAAAAAAATTCTTTTTTTTAAAAAATAAAAAGCGATGAAGAAATCGGTGGACGTTGATCCAACTGGCCTCTCGCTCTTTCGTCTCATTACGGGACACGCTGCTAAAGGATAGCCCTCAGTTTTTAAACACAACAGCTCTAATACTTATTTTTTGCCACCCACGTGCACCGCATGGCCGTCAACTTGGCCCGTCGATTCCTCTGTTCAGGCAGCGTCCCCAGCCCCACCGTTCGCGTGCTGACGTCGGCGCGATGGATGGCCCGTTTGCGACCGGGATCGCGAGCACCTTCTGCGACGCCAGCAGCAACGCCAGCTCCCGAGCAAACACCAGTGCAAGAACAGGTGCAAGAACCCGCAGCAGGACCGCGCAATCGCAACAAGGAGCGACGCAAGGCCGAGTGGAAGGAGCTCAAGGAGCTGCGTCGCCAGGAGAACAAGGCGTGGATGGCGACCATCCCCAAGGTCGTGGTCTCGGGGGGCAAGGTTGAACTCGTGGGTGGTGTCCAGGACGAGCGCGAGCTGGACGACGAGGACGACGACGAGGACGACGACGAGGAAGACCAGGACGACAGCGACGAACAACCACTGGAGATCCCAGACGAGGACCTGATCGACGTGGAGGACGCAGACTACACCCCCGGCGAGCAACAAGGGGACGCCGCAAAGCAGCGCCTCACTCACAACCAGCGACGACAGAATAAGGGCGACCCCAGCAAGATAAACATCCGTGTGCCACCAGCGCCATTCACGCCCGAACAGGTGGCCGATGCCGAGCGCAAGCACGCCGAGGCTATTGCCAAGCACGAAAAGTTCACGGCCACAAAGGCAGACAACACGTTCAAGGGCTTTGGCATCGCAAGTGCGGCCCTGCGAAGGCGGCTGGAGGAGATCGGGTTCAAGCAGCCAAACTATGTCCAAGTGGCAGCCCTAGAGGCAATGACAGGGTAAAACCCCATAACGAATTCCTATCATCTTACATCCAAATACTTTCTATTCCAGTAACCTGGACACGATTCTGCGTGCCCCGACAGGAACGGGCAAGTCACTCACGTTTACGCTCGCCCTGGCCCAAAACCTCGCGCTTCTCGATCGACCAAAGATTGTACAAGCAAAATAAATAAATAATTTGTCTTGATAGTCTTTTTTATTTATTTTATTTGCAGAACCGCAAGGTCGAGGGACTCGTGCTGACCCCCACCAAGGAACTGGCCGAGCAGCTGGAGCGATGGCTCAAGACGTTCCTTCCCGCCGGCCGCGAGAGCCTTGTCCAAGTGGTCGTGAACGACAACACCACTCACCTCGCACAAGAGGACAAGCTCAGCTTCGACACGCCCGCGGTCCTCATCGGCACAGCGTCACGCGTCCGTGCCATCGCTGACAAGTTCCCCCACCTGCTGGATGACCTTAAAATGCTGGTGATTGACGAGGCCGATCGTGTGCTGGACCTCGCCACGCGATATGTCACGGAGAAGGAAAAACTCGTCCGCGAGAAGAACCCAAAGCAGTCCATTCTCCTCCTCAACCAGCTCATCAAAAAGGACGAAGCCAAGGTATGCCCAAAAAATGTGTAATAAATAGTTATTGAATAAAATTGCACAGAAATTCCAAACGATCATGACCTCTGCCACGATCAACACCGTCGTCAAACGCGAGTCCAAGCGGCGCGGCTGGGTCGGCAACAATGTCGCCGTCGTCGATGTCGGCCTGCCAAGTGCCATTCCCGTGGCCATCGCCCACTCGTTCATCCCCGTGACCAACAACCGCATGCGATTGGTGACCCTCGCCAGACTGCTCGAGAACTTGAAGCCCACCTCCAGTAAGCGTTCAAAATAATATTTTCTTCTTAAACAAACATCAATATATTTTTTTTTCTGCACTTCAGCGCTCGTGTTCTTGAGCGAACGAGTGGGCGTGCTCGAGGAGGAAGCCATCGAAATCCTCCACGACCTGGGACTGCCGGTCACGTCGCTGGCCAAGTTTAAAAAGCTCAGCAGCCAGCGGGATGCCTTTGGCGCCTTCCCCGGCCCCGGTGTTTTCATGGCCACAGAGGATTCGGCACGTGGCATCGATACCCTCGGCGTCGATCTCGTCGTCCTCCTGGGTCCTGTCTCCGACATCCAGGCGTATTTGCACGCCGCGGGCCGAACGGGCCGCCCCAAGCCCCCGACCGCTGTGGTCGAGCCCGGCAACAAGGGCACCGTCGTGGACGCCAAGGTCCCCGAGCCCCCGCGTTGCATCACCCTCTACACCGAGCCCGAGTTCCAAAAGGTGCGCTCGATGGCCGATCCCCTCGAGCTGGACGTGTACTCGCCCGTGACCTTTTACGACGCCCACGCCGAGTTCCTCAAGGAACACGACGGTCTCGCCGAGCGCACCGTCAAGGTCAGCACCGACAAGCACTCTTCTTCTTCCTCCTCCAAGGCCACCAATGGTCAACACTTCCAAAGGAAGCAGCAGCTCAAGGCCCGCAAAGTCGCCGAGAAGATCATCAAACGTAGCAGCAACGACGACGATGACTACTCTGTTGACAACGATGAGGACGAGGACAAATCCAAGAACGACTTTGCCGCTGACGAGACCCGTGGACGCTTCAGGCGCGACAGCAGGATCCACGAAGGCGGAAGGCCCAAGCACGACTGGGGCGACCGCCCGCGCAAGCAGTGGGACAAGTCTTCTTCGCCTAGATCGGCCGACGGAAAGGCAGCATCGAATCGTGGTGACCAGTTTAGCAAGCGAGAGGGACGCAGCTGGAGCGACAGCAAGCCCCGCTCGTACAACAGCGACGGACGACGCAAGTGGAACGACAAAAATAAAGATAAATAAAATGAAATACTTGTATAAAAAATAAAAAAAACCAAATATGTACAACGTTGGGAGGAAGGGTAATAGTTCATATTCGTGGCGCGTAGTAACGAGGGGGGTTGGGAGGGAAAAAAACAGCAAGGCGGCGTTTAAATGCCGTTGTTGTGCGAGCGCAAGTGCTGTTCTACGTACTGGGACGCACGGTAGAACTGGCTGCTGTTGTACTTGCGGTAGATGGCACGGTACCGCTCGTTGCTGTTGAGGAAGGCAACAAAATCGTTTACGCACGGCTCGAGCTCTTGCTCAGAGTACCCACTGTAGTACTGCATCTTTGTGTCCTATAGAAAAAAGAAAATAATGTTAATATTTCAATTCATCTCCCAAATAGCAAGACTACTACCGAACGTACCCATTCTCCGGCAGCACGGATGCGGCGAGCAGCGAGCATGGACGCAGCTGCGATGAGCGATGGGGTGTACTTGATGAATCGCTCCGACAAGATCGAAGTCTCGATGAGGTACTTGCCGATGATGCGGGTGGCAAACTGCTCGTCCTCGGCCTTGGACACGCGGCGGAGGAAGACAATGGGCGAGGGCATGCCCAGGTTGAACTTGAGCTTGGCAAATATCTGCTGCTCCATCTGGAGGATCTCCTGCGTCGAGTACGAGTCCTCACAGAGGTAGCGCAGGTCGACGATCGGGGGCGAGTAGATCTCCTCGTACTTGGCAGCGACCAGAAGGGCAACGATGCCAACGAGCTGCAATTGGTGGCGGGGGATGATCTGGATCGCAAGAAAGCGGTCGATGATATTGACGCAGAGGAAAAGGGTCTCCGAAGCCTAGATTTAGTTTGTGTTAAACTATTGTATTAGTTCATTGTGTACCATCGAGAAACGCCAGTGGACGCCCACGAGCCAGTCGACCAGGGTCGATCGCATGCGCCAGCTCAGGTCGGCCTGGGTGTCCATGTAGTTGTGTGTCGGCATGTACTTGATCTCAATGCCGCGCATGTACTCGAACGACGAGTGGGCGTACTCGGGCTCGTCCTCGGGCGTGAGGCCAGCCTTGGTGTCGATATTCTCGATGCCCAGGCGGATGGTCTCGGCGTTGTGCTTGTTGTTGAGCAGCTGTACCCGTGAAACAACCTGAAATTCGTTTCAAAGAATTTTATTATCAGGAAATAAATAAATAATAAAAAAAGTTTCATTTTCTTACGAGGTGGTAAGAAGCAGTTGCAGGTGCCTTGGGCTCGGTGGAGACGTCGATGGTGATGGGCTCTGCCTTGACGGCGACGATGGTCGACGCCGCGGCCTTGGCGATCTTGACACGCCCAGTGGCAGTGGTGGCAGCGACGGTGGGGGCGATGACGGCAGCAGCCAGTTGCTGGGATACGAGGGCGGCAGAGGCGGTGTCCTTGTTGTTGATCTTCATCGACTTGTGCGGGGGCTCCATAACCTAACGGAAAAGAAAAAGAAAAAAAAATAGATTTGTTGGTTAAAAAAAAAAGGGGGAAAAGAAAGAAAAAAAAACTTACGGTTGAACGGTTAACCTCGCCGAGGACCTGGCGCTTGGTTTGGCGGTTCTGGATGTCGCCGTGGGCTCCGAGGGCCTGTTGTTGGCCCATCATGGATTTAACGCCGGCTTGACGGGCAAGCGGATTGACGTTCTCGTCGGCAAATCGCTGAGAAAAGAACAACAGGTTGGAACAAAAAAGAGGAAAGCCAGACGTACGGTCTCCATTGAAAGAGGGAGGGAGGTTGGTTTGTTGGAGGGAGGGAGGGAGGGAGGATTGTCTTGAGGCGGACTTCCTATTTGGATCGCGTTAGTTGCTTGCGTCAAGCAGCAGACAGAGGGGGGACTAGGGGGGAAGGGTGTGGTGTGGGGAGGGGGAGAGA
>Ga0302230_10001446_pt1 | contig 15584 bp, 17 predicted proteins | sample II_Palsa_N2_1_FD_193523 | JGI IMG/M metagenome (GOLD analysis project Ga0302230, IMG submission 193523) | Peat permafrost microbial communities from Stordalen Mire near Abisko, Sweden - II_Palsa_N2_1 | ecosystem: Environmental > Terrestrial > Soil > Palsa > Peat permafrost | place: Sweden... | reverse complement strand
CTGCCGCCGCCGCTGCTCGACCTGCCGCTGCCGCTCGACCTGCCGCCGCCGCTGCTCGACCTGCCGCCCCCTTCGGTGGTCCCTTCGACAAGGACGACCGCTTTGCTGGCGTGTTCCACTACCCTGCCAAGCTGCGCCCGGCCAGCGCTGCGGCCCGCGTCGAGATCGCGTTCTCGTTTGACACGACGGGCTCGATGAGCCACCACATTGCCACGGTCAAGCGCGAGCTGGAGAAGATCGTGACGCAGCTCACGGGCGACGTGCCCGACCTGCGCATCGGCGTCATCGCGCACGGCGACTACTGCGACGCCGCCAACTACGTGCTCAAGCGCCTGGACCTGAGCAACGACACCAACGAGCTCGTCACGTTCATGCACGGCGTCACCAACACGAGCGGCGGCGACGGCGACGAGTGCTACGAGCTCGTGCTGCAGCAGGCCCAGGGCTTCTCGTGGACCCCCGGCAGCACGCGCGTCCTGGTGGTCATCGGCGACGCGGCCCCACACCGTCCCACGCAGTACCACCACATCAACTGGCACGACGAGCTCGAGGTGCTCAAGCGCAACGACGTGCGCATCTACGGCATCAAGTGCGGCGGCGAGGTCGACTTTTACCGCACCATCGCCGAGGCGACCAACGGCAAGCTGCTCGAGCTGGCCAACATCAACGGGATCACGCCGCTCATGATGGAGCTCTGCTACCGCGAGGCCGCCTATGCCCACATGGAGACCAACGAGGACCACGCGAGGCAGCTCGAGGCCGCCGCCGCCGCCAACGTCCCCGTCATGCACGCGCCCGCCGGCGACCTCGCCTTTACCGCGCAGGAGAAGCAGGAGCACCTCGCCGTCCACCGGGCCATCCACGCGCACGACGCCTCGGTCACCCTCAGCGACGGCAGCGTCCACCCCATCTCCTTTGGCAACTTTGGCTGCCGCTTTGTCAAGATCGGCGACCTCACCTACATCGAGCAGAACAAGGAGGAGGGCAGCAGGTACGCGCAGATGGCCAACGAGGGCAAGTTCATCACCTGGATGGTCCGCAACGGCCGATGGGGCTGCATCATGAACGACACCATCACCGCCGACGAGCCCGAGATCCGTCCCCTCTGAGTAGGTCACTAGCTGTATTATTCTGTTTTTTTATTATTATTCTGTACACCGCAAAAAAATACTCGTCATTTTTACAAAATATTGTCCTCATCGTCGGGGTCGGCGCCCTCGAAAAAGTTGTCGTCGAGAAGGTCGTCGAGGTCGTCATGTTGGTGGACCTGGTGGTACCGCGCACTCCGTCGCTGGTACCACCGCCAGAGGAAGCCCACGGCAACGCTGAGTACCACAATGACGATGACGATGATCACCGCAATCGTCCCAGCTCCAACGCCGCCGCCGCCGCCGCCGCTGCTTGGTGCGCCGCAGTGCACCTGCAGGGACTTGCCGTTGACGGGGACGAACGTGCTCGCGAGAGGGGGGAGATCGCCCGCGGCGATGCACGATCCCGATGCCTGCTGCGTGGCCACGCACTTTGTGCAGGCCGAGTCGTCGCAGGACTTGATCGTGGCCACACGGGCGCCGCCGTCGCACGAGGCCTGGATGTAGTGGCCTGGGTCGACAGAGACGCACGCCGAGGACGACGACAGAACCGAAAGGCGTTCGATTCGCTCGCCGCCGCACTCTGTCTCTGCGAAGCCATCGAGGACAACATAGAGGCTTGACCTGTGCCCGTGAAAATTCGTCAATAAAATAAAAACTAAAAGTATATTATTATACGATGGAACGTCCAGGACATGCGTCGTATCAGAAGGGGCGACACACGACTTTGCGATTGCAACATTGCTGTTGCTGTATTCGGCGCACGACGTCGTTGTGCAGGATGCGCTCGGGCGCAGACTGGCGACGATCGCCGTCGGGAGAGCGCCCATGCAGCCCGAGGACGAGTCCGCGCCCAGCCATAGCTCCGTCCGTGTCAGCATCAGCACTGCTTGCGGCGTCGACGATGGCGGTACAGGCGTAGAGGGGAGGTCATAGTTGGTGCACACGAGCTTGGACGAGAGGGAGACCGAGTACCCCGTGCACTCGCCGTTTGAAGCTGCGTGGGACACGCTCGTGCACGTTTCTAATTCACCAACCGAGATGAAATATAAATTATGATTCTGCAGCCACGTTACCACAGCCGACATTGCAGATCCGGAGGGTCCCTCGGCCCTCTGCGTCGCAGACGGCCATGACATGAACGTCGTCGACCGAGAGGCACTCGCCTGTGGCCTTGTAGCTGGTGATGGACTGGACGGGGCCATCACAGTCGTCAGACGCGTAATCGATCGTGCTCAGGTAGGGCGCCGTGGTCGGCAGGGCGGCCTCGTCCAGCGACAGCACGGGCCCATTGGGGCAAGTGACGAGGTAGGGCGAGTTGTCGTTGCAGTCGACCGAGGGGTTTCGCGTCGGCGAGCACGGCAAGGGGCGCGAGTTGTCGATGAAGACCTCGAGCGGGAGGGACGAGGCCTCGTCTGTGCAGGCCGCCTTGCCGGACACGGTCTGGATGCGCCAGCTGTACGTGTCTGATGGGTGCGTATCGCTGGGCCTCGGTGGGACGGGCGCGGTCGGGTAGGTGGGCTTGGTGACGGCTCCGTGGCCGTTGGTGCAGTAGAAGCGCGCCGAAACGCCGTGGTACGGGCCAAACACGGGCGGCACGGGCCACTGCGCGCTGTTCTTGAGGCTGAGGCAGCTGCCCGAGTGCTCATCCGCGACAGCCTTGCACGATCCGGTGCAGTTTGCGTTGGTGCCGCAGTCGCGGATGACCACGTTGCCGCTCGAGGGATCGCACAGGGCCCTGTACGTCGAGCCCAAGACGGCGTGGCACGTGGGCTGTGCAGAGAGCGACACGTCGGCCACGTACGCGTTGCGCTGCACAATGTCGCCAAAGCAGTACAGGTCGCTAAACATGTCGATGACGGCGTAGGCCACACTGCTTGCATCGTGGTCAGCGGGCGTGGCGGCGGGCTCGATGAGCGACATGTCAGTCTGGTGCACACAGCGCTGCGTCACGGCCGCCTCGTCGTCCAGTGACCTGCAGCCCTGGTTGACGCACTTGACATCGGCAGACCAGCTGAGGCTGAAGGCGCTGCTGGGCGTGGCGTCGCACCCGTCGGGGCCCGTCATGGCCCCCTTGGCCCACACGTCTGTGCGGGCAACGCCGTTCCAGGGGACAGTGGTGGACGGCGGTGGTGGCTGGGTCGACGGTGGCGAGGGCGGGCTGGAGGGTCGTGGCACGGGGTTGACGCACGTCCAGCGGGACGACTTGAGCTTGCGGCCAGAGGACGACTGCCCGTTGACGACGACGCAGGTGTCGACGGGGTTGATGAACGTGGAGCAGCGCTGCGTGCAGCCGGTCGCGTCCAGACACACGCGCACCACGGCGTCCTCGCCCTCGTAGCAGGTGACCTGCATGGACACGTCCGCGTCCAGCCGGTGGCACTGGCCGTCGGCCCGCATCCCGTCGATGCTCGTTGCCTGGTCCGCGTCGTCCGCGTCGTCCGTCGCCGACGACGTGCAGTCTGTGCCGCCATAGTTCTCCACGACAGCGTAGGTCGGCCCCAGAGGCGACAACAGCAGCGGGTACTGCGAGCGCAGTGCGGCCAGCGAGCCCACCTGGTGCGGCGGGCACATGACCGCCTTGGGCGCCTTGAAGCCGACGTCGGTGCACGGCATGGGCTGGCACATCAGCAGCCAGTTGTCCAGCTCGAACTGCACCAGGCCGCCCTGGGCGCATGTGTCGGCGTCGTAGGCGTACAGCTCGTTGAGCGTGGCCACTTGTGCTCGGCCTGACGTCGCTGTCCGCAGCAGCACGAGCAGCACAACGCCCCACAGCATGGTGAATTAAAATAAAAATAAAAAATTCACAGTCACATCTCCGTCTCTTCCCTTTCCATCTGCGGTGGCATGGTGCTGTTGTGGGCTGTACAAACACTGTCTATCAACTGGACTACTTGCTTTTGGGGGCGCCGCCGCGTCTCGTCGGCTTCTTGGTCTTCTTTTGCGGGGCCTTTTCCTCGGTCTCCGCTGCAGCCTCGGTCTTGTCGGCGTTGATGCGCTCCTCGTTGTCCACGACCTTTTTCGCCCGCGCAATGGCCTCGGCCGCTTCCTGAGCCGCCTTGGCCTCCTCGGCCCTCTTCTCCTGGGCCTTTTTCTCCTGCTCAGCTTTCTCCGCCGCCTCGGCCGCCTTCTTCTCCTCCTGGGCCTTGATCTCCTCGGCCTTCTTGAGCTTTGCCGCCGCCATCTTCTCCTCCTCAATGGCCGCCTGCTCTGCGAGCGCGAGCACCTGCTTCTCCGCTAGTGCGAGCTCCGAGATGTTGCTGCGCAGGGACTCTTTCAGGGCCGTCAGATCGTCGGCCGCACGCAGCGCATCGAATTCGGCGTTGACGGCGGCCTCGGTGGCCTCCTTGAGCGCCTCCGCTTCGGCGACGGCCGCAAAGGCAGCCAGCTCGTCGGCCGTCTTCTTCGCAGACTGGATTGTCTCCTGCACCAGTGGCTCCTTGGCCTTGAGCTTGTCAATGGCCTGCTGAAGATCCTGCACCTTGGTCTTGGCGATGCGGTGCTGCTCAGCCACCCGCTGGGCTTTGACCTCGGCCAGCTCAAACCACAACGTCTTCAGGAAGTCCTCCGGCTTGGGTGCCTTCAGACCCCTTGGCCTGGTCGTCCTTGACACGTACGGCTTGAGCTGAGAACACGTGGTATTAGTCTCTTCCTTGCTTTGGTTTCGTCCTTCGCTACCATGAAGCCGTCGAGGTTTGGCACGACCATGTCGATGACCTTGTTGGGATCAACCTCGTAGCCACCCTTGCTCGTGTGCTTTCCGGTCGCCTTGGCACCGTGCCCTGTTTTGTTTTGTTTTTTTTGGTTTTGAAAGTGTGATGCCGACACATGAGAAACACGCGCACAGACAAGGCCAGCGACGTACCTTTGACGTAGCCAATGGGACCGATCTTGGCCGTCAGTGGCCGCTTGCTCGCACCACGCACAAAGCCGCGGAAAACGCCCAGAGGAGACGCCATGCTGCCCTACGAAAAATGGGAGGACAGAGATAAGCAAGCCTGGCTCCAGGGGCCGAGCAGGGCAAAGAGTGGGCGAGGAACTGGGTGAGGAACCGGGAAAGAAAAAAGAGCATGCAACCGCACATCGGCGGTAACCATTTATGACAAGTGTCGCCTCCACAGCGAATGGACAAGGTGCCATTCAATCGAGGCGAGTTTGCCCTCGCGGCTGCGCCGATGGTTCGCTTCTCAAAGTACGTGGCGATGATGTGCCTCCCCCCCCACCCCACCCACACACACACACCTTCTATGTTTTGTCTGACGCACAACAAACAAACAATAGACTGCCGTTTAGACAGCTCGTGCGAAGGTACAAATGCAACCTCGTGTACTCGCCCATGATCATCGCCGATTCGTTCATCAAGTCGCCGCGTGCCAGGGACAGCGAGTTTACGACCTGCCCCGATGTAAACGATGCGTCCGAAAAAGGCGGGCCTTAACCGTTTTAGAACAGGACAATCCGCTGGTCCTCCAATTTGGTGCAAAATCGGCAGAGGACTTTGCGAGTGCCGCTCAGCTCGTCGCGCCATTCGCGCAGGCCGTAGATCTCAACTGTGGGTGTCCGCAAAAGTGGGCAATGCAGTCGGGCTACGGCGCACATCTGCTGAGCGACCCCGACTTAATCCGCGATATGGTGCGGCAGGCCATGAGCAGGGCGCCCGGCCTCGCCGTGACAATCAAAATCCGAATTGAGAACGACCTGAAAAGGACCGTCCAGCTCGCCCAGACGGCAGAGCACCTTGGCGTGTCGTGGATAGCCGTCCACGGTCGCACAGCCAGGCAGCGGTCCTCTTCGCCGCCAGACTATGCGGCGATCAAACTCGTACTTTTTTTACCACTTGCTGTTTGTTTTCCCCCGCCCCAATACTGATCCATCTGTCGGGCCACACAGGTAAAAGAAAGCGTGGGGGTCCCTGTCCTGGCCAATGGATCGATCTACTCACTGAGCGACGTCAAGGCGGTTCGCGAAGCCACAGGCGTCGACGGCGTGATGGCGGCGAGGGGGCTTCTGGAGAATCCAGCGATGTATGCGGGCTACGAGAGTGTACGCCCAACGTACTTGTTGCATGGTTCTTATTTTTATTTATTTATATAGACCCCCGCCGAGTGCTTTGCCGACTACTTTGACCTTGCGCTCGGTTACGGCATGCCGCATCGAAGCTTCATGCACTTGCTCGGCAAGATGTGTGAAAACGTCATCGGCCAGGCCGACCGCAAGATCCTTTACAGCCAGATGAGCATGGCGGGCGTGCTTGAGTTCTTCCACGACCGCTACGGGATCGTGCCCCGCGATTCTCGTGTACCTTTGTTTGACGAGCACTTGTGAAATAAAGGAATAAAAGAATATATATAATTATAAAAAAAAGTAGCCAGACCCGTGTATTGTACAAGACAGAAACGTTAAAAGTGCGCTCAGGCGTTCACAACGCATCGCCCTCGTCCATTGAACCAGACATGTTTGCACCAGCCAGCGCAGCGGCCGCGGCCGCAACATCATCCTCCTGATCGTCACCATCCACTCCATTTGCACCACCACTGTCTGCACCACTGTTGCCATTTGCATCACCCGCTGACGACCCCTGCATCCCTTGCGCTTGCTGTTTCCTTAGCTTGCTCGTCTCCTCCTCGACCGACTTCAATCTCTCCGTCAGCGCTGATGCAATCGGATGCACGTAAGGACGTTTTTTGTGCACGGATGTCGTTACCTTTGACGACGTCTTGGGAGTCCAAGATTGAGCGTACGAGGGCGGCCTTTTCTGACGATGCCATTGGCCGGGAAAACGACGGAGGCAAACGCACAACGGAAGTTAGTTGATTTTTTTCACTCACCGACATGGGTGACACATCGCCAGTCCTTGAGGCGGAGACGTCGCCGGTTGTCGGGCCTCAATCACCGCGATTCCGCGCGCCCATTGCCCCGACCGCCTTCGATTTAGAGGAGGAGGACCAGCGGCGCACGGCCGAACAGAGCTACAAGCCGTACGGCCTGACGTACCACCTGCTCCGATGGTGCGGTGTTTGTTTGTTTGTTTTTCTCCCCTTCCTCCCTAACCGTCAGCCATTTGTAAAAGGCCCATCCTCGCCATCGTCTCTGTGACCATTGCGTTTGAGCTGTGGCTGTACACTGTCGTGCGATGGTACGTGTGTTTTGCTGCTGCTGACCATAACCCAACCCGCCATCCTGTTTTTATCAGGCTGATCAACTTGTCCGAACTGCGCAAGTACACTGGCATGCGGAAGCTCTGGGAGGCAACGTCGTACGAGGACTGGAAGGGCGCGGCCGTCAAGGTGGACGAGTGGCACGACAAGGGCAAGTGGAAGCGCGAGATCGAAAGCCCCTTCTACGAGGCCCCGCTGATCCAGAGTGTCACAACCCAGATCAAGCAGGCGCTGCAGCACAACAAGATCGACGAGGTCCAGCAGCATCTGATGATGGCGTGCCGCAACAACCTCGGCGGCGTCGAGAACGCGCAGCTCTACTCGCACACCTACTTTGGGACAAAGCGGCTCGTCAACCTCTACGTCGACACAGTCGTGAAGGGCGTCGAGGCCATCAGCGCCAGCGATGCCATCGAAAACAAGGGCGAGGTCCTCCGCAAGCTCGTAAAGACGTACGGTCGCACTGCGCTGTGCTTGAGTGGTGGAGCTTCCTTTGGTACCCTTGAGAAAAGATGTACTATAAAATTTTACAAATAATAATAATAGGCTACTACCATTTGGGCGTCGTCAAGGCCCTGCTGGACGCCAACGTTCTCCCGACGGTCATCTCGGGCACGTCGGCCGGCTCGCTGATCGGCTCGTTTGTGTGCTGCCGCACAGACCAGGAGCTTTTCCAGGAACTCAACCCTCAGGTGCACAAGCACTTCAAGGCCAACGACGAATCGCCCTTTGTCGTCATTAAGCGCCTTCTCACCCACGGCGTCATGTTTGACCCTGCCCGGGTAAGGAACTGGGACCCTTTCTCTTTTTTTTTTTTTTAACTGACACGCTTGACGCAGTGGGAGTCCAAAGTCATGGAGCACATCACGTTTGGCAACACCACATTCCTCGAGGCCTTTGAACGAACGGGCCGCATCCTCAACATCTCTGTCTCTGCCGAGGAAAAGTTTAGTCCTCCGTTCCAGCTCAATTACAAGGTGATTTGCAAGTATGTTGTTTATAATAATTTCCCGAACGTAATAAAGACAACGCCCAACGTGGTGATCTGGTCGGCTGTTTTGGCGAGCGCATCGGTTCCGGGCTTCCTGCCGCCGATCGAGCTCAAGACGAAACTGTCGGATGGCTCGCTTGAACCGTTCAAGTCTGTCGGGAAGCGATGGCGCGACGGCGTGCTGCGACAGGACATCCCGCTCACGGCTCTGTACCAGTACTTTGGCGTCAACTACAGCATTGTCTCGCAAGTCAACCCGCACATCATCCCGTTCTTCTTCGAGTCGCGCGGCAGCGGTGGCGTCCCCACGCTGCACTGGAAAGGCCACGGCTGGCGTGGCGGGTTCCTCGGATCGACGCTCGAGAACGCGCTGCGCCTGGACATGCGGAAAAATATCCAGCTCTTGCAGGACCTCAACCTGCTGCCTCGCGTGCTCGGGCAGGACTGGTCGTTTGCGTTCCTTCAGCAGTTTGGCGGCACCGTGACGATCGTGCCGCCGATCATGTTCATCGACTACATGCGCGGGATCCTCGACCCCGACGAGTTTATGATGACCCACTACATTCTCGACGGCGAGCGGTCCACCTGGCCCAAGCTGTGCATGATCAGCAACCGCATCGCGATCGAAAAGGCCCTCGCCCGTGCCTTTGAAGCCCACAAGATCACCACCGCCAGTCAGTCATCCCAAAGTGTATTTTTCCAATGAAACGAGTAACACTCGAAAAAAACACAACAGTAAACTTGACAAAATCACACTGAGTACGTATCATCATGTTTGAATCCCAAATGGGCCTATGCCTTGACGCATCGTTTGTGGCCGATGTCGCAAACATAGCCATTGGGACAGCAAAAGTCCTTGTCCTGGTCGCAGCAAACGCCGTTGGTGTGCGGGCAGCAGCCGACCGACCCGTCCGATCGCCAGCAGCACTTATCTCCGGTCTCGCACGAGTCGCTGTAGCCGTCGGGGGTGCATGTCTCGTCGTTGGTCGTGGGCTCCATCTGGCGCAGCGCAGGCGCGGACCGTTTGGCCGTCCCTGATTTTTGCAGTTTGGCCGATGGCTTGGACATGATCGACGCGTTTGGCAGGCAGAAGACGGCGTCCAGGGTGCAGTAGTAGCCCTGGGGACAGCAGTTGACCCTGTCGGCACAGCAGGACGCCATCGCATACGGACAGCACCCGTAGGCTCCCGTGGTCAGCAGGCAGCACGTCTGCGAATTGGCGCAGGTGGAGCCGTCCTCGCAAACCAGCGGGGCCATGAACACGGACCACAGAGGCGACAGCCATGTCTGCTGCGATGCGGGCTTCGTAGCCTAGGGTTAAAGAGGGATGAGGGGGCAAGGGGGGGGGGGATCGAGAATACAGGCAGTTACCGATGAAAGCACGGGCTTGACACACAGCTGCTGCTCCTTGTCGCAGATAAAATCTGACGGGCAGCACTTGCCTAGTATGTTGGCGCACATGGACGCTGTCGCTTGGTGGCTCTTGCACTCCTGCGACCCCGCGTTCTACTCGAAACGCTTTTAGTACTTTTTTGGTGGGTACGTATTGAGAGACAGTACCAGCAGGGGACGGGCCACAAGAGGGTCCAAACACCGCGAGCCGTCGCACAAGAAGCCCTCGGGGCAGCACGTCTTGCCGTCGCCACAGCACGTTGCGCGCTTGAACGGGCAGCACGAGTCTCCGCCACAAAACCTGTCCAGCGGTCATCTTTCAGTGCGGGCAGCACATGAAGGAGTAGGGAACGTTACGTGCTGTCAGCGCCGCAAACACCTCCTCCCTCGACTGCTACTGCTGCTCCCTTGCGAAGAGGAGACAGAGCGGCGCTTGCCGAAGCGGCGGCCAGCACGGCCAGCGCTAGGACGACAGCGCAGTGTCGTTGCACCAAAGCCACCATCAGTGTTCAGAAAATGGTTTTCGAAACAGTACACACACGAGAGACCAACACTAAGAGAGAACCTTCTGCACGCTCTGAGAAGAAGACGAAAAAGGTTTACTTGCCACCGGTGGTGCCCATGCCGAAGGCGGTCTTGAACGAGTCGTAGATCCACCACTGGAGACCGGTGAGGGTACCGATCATGATGATACGGGTGCCGAGACCCTTGGTCATGAGCGTGGGCCAGCCGACCTCCTGGATGATCGTGCCGACGCTCTTGCCCTTGTTGGCGGCCTTGCCCATCTGCGAGACGAGCGAGTCGGCGGGATGCGAGACGATGGCGCAGATAACACCGGCAGAGTAGCCCGAGGCGAAGGTGATGCCGAGCTGGGTGCTCTTGGTGTAGGTGTCCTTGGGGTTGGTGAAGACGTGGGTGTAGAAGAGCTGCACAATCTTCTCGAAGAAGAAGAACTTGGCAACGGTGTAGGGGATCTGGCGCGACCACAGGGGGACGATCGAGCCCAGGGGGAAGCGGGTCTCGGCAGCGTTGGCGCGCATGGCGGTGAGGGCGGCGCCAAACTGGACGGGGAAGGTGCCGTGGGGGCTGGTCTGGACCTTGACCTTGATCATCTCAAGGGGGCAGAGGGCAAGATCGGCAAAGACCTCAGCGCTAGCACTGCCAGCGCACCAGATGAGACCCTTGTAGTTCTTGGCGTTCTCCTCGCCGGCAAGGTTGCTGTAGAAATCCTTGAAGACCTCGTACAGACCGTACTTGAGGGCGCCCTGTAGAAAAGCACAGTTTTCGAATAAAAAAATTTTTTGTTGTTGGAATTTTTACCTGGGCAGAGTAGCCGAGCAGGGTGGGAAGCCAACCCTTCATGAGGGCGGCGGTACCCTCCTCCTTGGCGATGAGCGAGATACCCGAGATGAGACCCTTGTACTTGGTGGGGTTGACCTGACTGTGATTGCGAGAAAATGCGATAGGGATTAGAATTATTGGGAGGGGGAAATCCACCAGTATGTACGTACATGTTGCACTTGGTGACTGCGGTGCAATGGGGTGTGTTTTTTTGTTATGATCGAATTTTTTTTTAGAAATAAAAATATGTTTGAGAACGTGAATAAAAAATAATGAAGAAAAAACGCACCATCAACGGGGGTCATAGCAAAGTGGGTCAGACCGCAAGCGAGGATACCGCCGACAACGCTCTTGCCATAGTAGCTGAAACAGAAACAAGGCGGCGGTTAGTGCGGACTTGCAAAGAGCGGTCGTTTCGCCGCTCCACGTGGTTTGGCTATGAACTGAAAAAAAAAGGGGGCCCAGCAGGAAAAAAAGAAACGAGCAGCCCGGTCTTTGTCCGCGGGAAACAGGACGCCAGAAGAAGTGCTTTGTGTGTAAGGAAAAAGAGAGCCTGTACAGCAAGAGAGCCGGGGAGAACGAGGTCTTTTTTGGCATGTGCTTTTTCACACATTTTTTTTCTTCTCGCTGCTTTTACTGGCCCTTCCTTTCCCTATTCTCTCCCCGTTCTTCCTGCAGCGGACAGGGGAAATTACGTACGAGATGTCGTGGGGAACGGGGCCGGCGTAGCGGGAGTCCCAGGCCTTCTTGGTGGTCGTGACAGACATTGCAAAGGTCGACAGAAAAAAAAAATTCACTGGACTCAACCCAGATCGTGACTTCAAAAAAGATGGCCTCCCTGTTGGTTCGGCTTGCCCGATTGCCTCCTCGGTCTGTGGTGGGTTCGGCGGCCGCCGCGGCCGCGCGTCGCTTCTACCACTACGACGCGCTCGGCGTTCCCGTGCCTGCCGTCATGATCAGTGGCAACGGCGGTCGCACTGTAAGCTCTTTTTTTCTTTTTTCCTGGCGCCTTACTTTTTTTTTTTTTCCCTGCTTCTGCAGCTGTACATTGTCGACGAGTTTGAAACGCCCCGAGAGCTGGACTACAGAACGGGCAAGTTCTGGGGCAGCAAAAAGGATGCCCTCGAGTACAGCAAGAGGAAGGACATCGAGTTCCCGTTCAAGGGCGACAACGAGGAAATCCTCCAGCAGAGCAAGGACATTGCGCGTGCCGTTAGGGAGCTGAACGACGCCGAGGAGATGGAGCTGCTTTTGCCCGAAAAGAGTAACCGCGAGAACCGCTACATGACGATGCGGAGAAAGATGTATTTGCGCCAAAAGGTATGGACTTTTCTTTAAAAAAAGCAAACCCTTGGCTAAAGTCTGCATCTTGCCTAGCGAGTGGCCCGAGGCTTACTCGCGGAAAGGGTGGCCAAGAAAATTTATGAAGTCGAGTACTTGCGAAAGGCGTATGCATATTTTTTTTTTTTTTACTAATAAAAAAAGAAGGAAACACTAAATTTGTATTTTTTTAAAAAAAAATACATAGGGCTGCGTCGCTTCTCTTTGAGACCACCGGTGTGTCTGAAAGAACCAGGAAACTGTTGCGCAAGAAGGCGAAACGTGCAGGCGCGCCGAAAGTGAACGTTCGTCTGTCAGCCGTTGATCTTGCGGGAAAAGAGCGGGCCAAGCAGCGCGTGATTGCATTGCAAAATTTCCTCAAACCCACAAAGGAGGAGCGCAAGGCCAGCAGTGTCACGAGGGGAGCAAAAATATTCCATGCAAATCGGTACGCGGCAAACTCGACCCGCATCGTCGCCTTCCCTGAGACTTCCAAGGGCGCTCACGTAGTCCGTAAGCTAAAGGTCTCTGCCAAGGAGCAAGTGTAGAAAGAAAAGAAGGAAAAAGACATATTTTTGTTTGCTTGTGCAAGTGTACATGACTCCATGAAGGTTCTATTTTACAAATTTAGAGGACGACTTTTGAATTTCAGCGTCAGAATCGAGGATGGGCATGCTGTCGGATATTTCGTACAGGTGCAAGGGGACAAACATGGCATCGCTGTGGTGTCCCTGGTGCGGTACCTGGCTTGTCTTGGTCGGCGGCAGCTCGCCCATGTTGAACTGGATGGTCACGACGCGAGCGCCCTTTTTGGCGTGTTCTAAGCACGCACAAAATTTTTGAGCTCAGGCGCGTGCTTCTTCCATACCCAGGAGGATCGGACGGAGACGCAAGTTGCCCTGGACGCTCAGGTACAGGACGATTACGGACGCTGCGGCCCAGTCTATGGGCGCGGTAAAAACATCCTCACACGACACGCTGACCCGATCCCCCAGCTTTAGCCCGTCGATGCGCTCCTGTGCGTCCTCGATCGCCTTGGTGTCAATGTCCCACCCGACCGCCTTGACCGCGCCGCGCTCGATCGCCGCCGTCAGCAGGCGCGCGTCGCCGCACCCGACATCGTAGACCACATCGCCCTCCCCGACACCTGCAAACTCGAGAGCCGCGCTGACGATCGCATCAGGCGTCGGCGTGTATGGCGCAAGCACGTTGGCCGTACCAGACTTTTCGCGCAGCTGCTTGAGCACCGAAAACATCGCGCGTTGGCGAGGCGGCAAAACAAAACTAATTTTTTTTTTTTCCTCGTTGTCCGACCAAAACGTCACCGGCTCAAAGACCATGTTCAAGGTCGGCGTTGTCTCGGACAAAAACGCGCGCTTCCGGCGGACAATGGAGGTACTGGTCGCCACCGAGCAGGCAACGGGGGCTTGGGTTGGTGTTTGGGGGGAGAAGGGTTTTTTTGGTTTCTTCGCTTGGGCAACAACAAAACGTCCTGTGCATTAATAAAAAAAAAACGTCAATAGGACGCCCACATCGCGCTGGTTGCGTTCAACGGCGACCCCACCAAGGGCTTCTTTGCTGTGCTGGACGGCCACGGTGGTAGCCAGGCGGCCACGTTCTGCGAGACAGCACTGGCAGAGGTGCGTCCGTTCTTTTTGTGTGTGTTTTTGTCGCGTCCCAACTTTTTGTGTGTGCGCAGAACTTCCGTCAAGCACTGGACGCGCACCCGAACGTGCCCGAGGCTATCAACCACTCGTTCAAGTTGACGGACGAGGGGCTCAAGGCTTCTGCAATCATTTATCCTGGCTGCACGTGTGTTGTTGCCTATGTCCGGGAAGAACCAGACAAGACTGTATGTGGTTGTTGTTTCTCTCTCTCTGTGTACTCACCCCCCGTCCATCTTGTCCATCCTAGTTCTCGCTCTTCACAGGCAATGTGGGTGACGCACGTGCTGTGCTTAATCGCAACGGGCAAGCCATCCGTCTCTCCTATGACCACAAGGTATGAGCACCTTGTTCTTTTTTTGTTGTGTTTGGGCTGTTGCTAAGCCCCCAAGTTGATAGGCGCTCGATCCTCACGAACGCCAAAGAATCACAGACACGGGCGGCTTCATTATAAGGGATCGAGTCAACGGGACGCTGGCCATTACCCGTGCTCTTGGCGACATTCCCATGAAGGAGTTTGTTATCTCGCATCCTTACACCACCGAGACCCAACTATCAAAGTCTGACACCCGGCTGATCTTGGCCTGTGACGGCGTACGGGAGAAGAATATTTTATTTTAGTTGGCCAAGGAGTGATTTATTAAAACCAAACACGCAGATTTGGGATGTGATGTCTGATCAAGAAGCACTCGACTTTATCAAGGCAACAGAAGATGCTCAAACGGCATCAGAACAACTCCTCAAGGTTGTTTTTTTTTTAAAGCAAGTGTTGCCTCAAAATTAAAACGTTTTTTTTTTCCCCTCATCGGCTATGCAGGAGGCACTCAGGCGAGGCACAACAGACAACCTCACCGTGATGATTGTAGACATTCTATACGAGGCCGTTCCTTCCTCAGCATCAACCACAGCGACCTCATCAGAGGCACCGTCTGCGGCCAACTCTCAAAATGCGCAGAGCTAACGCTACACCCTTCCCCCCAAAAAAAACATAAAAAAAATTTTTTTTTTCGTTGCAATGTTTTCTCTCTCTCTTCCATTCCTTTCTTCTCCCCCATCCCCCCTCTCTTCGTTCAATCCTTGTTCTTTTAGCGCATGATGCCATGACGAGTAACTAATATTTTTTAAAATCGCTCAGCCGACGGAACATGAGCTCAAAAGACGTGAGGTAAGGTTGCCTCGAGCCTTCCGTGTGGGGAAAACGTTACTGACAAGCCCTTCCCACTCAACCGCCCCTCCTACACCGTCACGTTCATGCCGTGCCGTGTGCTGCCCCCCCCTCCGGCATCAGAGTCTGGTAACGTCTTGCGTCTTTGATTGCTTGATTGTTGTTGTGTTTGACAGTCTCCCCACCACGGTCTCTGCAGGGTCGACGGGTGCTGGGACTGCATGCACTTTGGCCACGCGAACGCCATGCGCCAGGTACGTGCTGAGCAATGTGTCGTGCCTTGAGTAACATGCCGCGGGGGCAATAAAAAGGCCAAGGCGATGGGTGACGTGCTCGTCGTTGGCTGCCACTCGGACGAGGAAATCCTCAAGAACAAGGGCCCCACCGTTATGAACAACGAGGAACGGTAAGGCGACGGCACCAGGGTGGTCCCCACTCACACACGCAATACATGCGCTCCTTTGA
>Ga0302230_10001443_pt1 | contig 15606 bp, 25 predicted proteins | sample II_Palsa_N2_1_FD_193523 | JGI IMG/M metagenome (GOLD analysis project Ga0302230, IMG submission 193523) | Peat permafrost microbial communities from Stordalen Mire near Abisko, Sweden - II_Palsa_N2_1 | ecosystem: Environmental > Terrestrial > Soil > Palsa > Peat permafrost | place: Sweden... | reverse complement strand
GGGAGAGGGGGGGGGCATTTACATATGTTAACTGCTTTCGCTAGATGATTTCCACCAAGTTTGTTTCGTTGGACCAATGTCTCACGGCTTTGACCGATGAGCATCATTCGCATGGCCATCACGAAATGCCGCCACGCCTTCGATCGATGTATTGTCAACTTCTGATTAACGCGTTCATCAACGTGGCACCCAATTGGCCCATCCTCAACCATGTCAAGCTTACGTTTGCGTGGTCAAACGTCCAGATTAACAAAGCCAACGTTGATCTGGATCCAGGTGTGTCACTTACTCAAGCGCGCATATCCTACTTTTCCAAGCTGCACGAGTTTATCATCAAGTTCGTTGAAAAAAAAAAATTTTTTTTTTTAATATTATATTGAAAATTATTTTTAGGCATCTCAAGCTCAACAAACACATGATCGCCTCTCACATCGACGAAAACGTCTTCACGGGCAGTGTCCTCGAGCTTACTCGATATCTCGTCCTTTTCGGGTAAGCCGAAGGACTACGATTGCGACAGCAATAAGGTTATTTTGTGTATAGGTACTACTCGGACACTGACTACATCAAGCACCTACTCGTCGTCCTGTTTGATTGCCTCGACCTGAGAACGGACAAAAAGAGCTCCAAGCAGTCTGAGAAGGACCAGAAGGAGTGGATCGAGACTGGCGACTGTTTTAAAGAGTCGCCTCAAAACAACGCCATGGCTGAGGCCAAGTACTGGGTACGGGCTTAATTTAAAACTTTAGTCAATTTATTTTTGCCTGCTGCATTAGGGAGCCCTCATCATGGAAGCTCTGTTCAACTACCGCATGGGCTCGCGGATCAAAGCCTTCCTGATCGACTTCAAATTGGTACTCCTTCCCTATTGGAAAATCGGTTACAAACTAGTGTGAGGAAAACAGATGAAGGAACAACACGACAAGAACGTGGCTGCCAAGCGAGGACTGAACGTTATAATGGGCCGTCTTCGCGAGTCCATGCCTCACCTCGCCACACTGCTTCCTGTAAGAAAGAGATTGCAGGTGGTGCATCCTAACAGGTTTTTTTTTTTTTTTTTTTGAAACAAAAAAAGGCGTTTGTGGATGACCCAAAGCATCCTGTGTCGACAGAAGTCGTTCTCAACTATTTGGATGAACTTTTCTCGCGCGAAAACTACTTGGATATTGTGGACGAATCCAACGTCCAGGGCCGTCTCGTTCCAATCTTCCTTGAGCTCGCTCGCTACCACAACCACAAGTTGACTTTTATGGGTAAATTATTCTTTGCAACGAGTGGTATCACTAACGGTACGCCGTTTACTGTTAGCCACGAATATTGTGAATCGTCATTTCACAGGAGTCTGGGATCTCTTTGAGAAGGCTTCGACCTGTCGCCTCATCTTGACAAACGAGTCGACTCAGTGCAGCAATATTGTGACGACGCAGGTAGGGTCCTACCTGTCTATTTTTTTATTTTTATTTTAATTTAAACCGTGATTTGTCTCAACATAGCTGTACACATTGCGTCTTTTCGTGGGCTCAAAGTTGCTCACGTCCGACTACGCGACCGTTTTGAATGCCATTACAACGCTGACAGAGCTTTGCTCTATCAAGACGGATCCGCTCGAAGTGAACGAGTAAAATAAAAATAATTTTTGTTTGATAGATGTTCCGCGGAAACCAAGAGCTGTGCCTCAAAATCAAGGAGTCACATATCGCAACCATGGCCAAGTACATGGCCGAGTTTGAGGACGTCTACGAGATTTCGCAGGTACTTGCAGCGAGAAAAAGAAAAAAATAATTTTTTTTTTTTTTTCTTATGCCAAACACTACGTATAGTTCTTCAACATTGTCGTCAAAATCGAGTCCCTGCAGCTCGCGATCCGACGCAACCAAAACATGGTCATCAAACAGCTGATGCTCTACCGTGACGAGACGATAAAACTCGTCGATCCCAAAGATGATGCTGTTCGTATCAAGATGATGGTCCAGGGAAGTGCCAAGACCAAGGCCATGGGCGACCTTGACAAGAAGTCGGCCGAGTACAAAAAGTGGTGGGTCAGTGATGAGAATCGCCATCTCCTCTACCACGTGCGTCTCGTTCGAATGCTTGCCACGTGTTGTGAAGGCGACAACCGCTTTATCGAGTCGATGTGCCAAAACATCTTTTCCCCGAAGCAGCTCCTTGAAGTACTGTACCTATTTTATATATTTTTTCTTTCTTACTCATTGTTTGTTTGTACAGGTTCTCGTCAATGAGAATATCACAATGAACTTCCGCCGTCCGTACATGCGTTTCTTCTTGTGGGCCTACCTGAACTCGGACTCTTCATCGGTAAATGAATAAATTTTATTTTTCTGTCGAAAGTAGGGGGAAAAAAACAAACAAACACCAACGATCCCTTTATCAGATTGAAGCAGAGCTCGGGCCCATCCAAATGCGCTCAGACATTTGGTTCTGGATGGAAAAGATGATTGACCAGACCTACACGATCTTCAGAAAGGTATTTTTTAATTATTATTAAATAAATTACTGAAATAAAACTTGAAACATTGTTTCCACAGGACCTCACAAAGATCTTTGAGACCGATGAGGGCGAGCAGGACGTGATCTTTGTCATGGAGGCCTCGATTCCATTCTTACGAGTCTTCTATGAGCGCTACTACCATTTGAGTGACACGCTCATGCGAGCTCTGCCTGACCACCGTGCATGTGTCGAGCGTTCGGCTGACTGCATGCTCGACTTTATCGATCGCATGAACGCAGTACGTTCTACGAGCTGTTTGTTAAAAATTATATATATATATATATATTTGAATCTTGCCGATCAATTTAGGTCCCCGAGTTTGGTACCAAACAGCGTGTCAAGGATGCCACAACCGTACTTTTGGTTATGCAAGCCAATGTAATTGCTTTTTACGAAGGAAAAAAAAAAAATTTTTTTTTTTTTGACTCTCTCCATGAACATTGTAGGGAAACGTCCTGTCAGAACAGCAACTGAATCGACTCGACATTTTCCTGAAGCTGGAGTTGGAACGTGTCGCCGAAGTTCCACCCAAGCGACGACATGTAGAGACGGACGACGAGGGAAAGGTACAAACGTCGTGCAGCTGGAATTTTCCTTTATTATTGTTATTGTTTAGGTCTTCCTTCAAGAAGCTGAGGTCGGTCTCGACAAAGTCTTTATGATCAAGTCGGCCCGTCGCGATTGGTTCAATTACTATGAAGAGGAGCTCAAGCTGAACGACCTCATCCACAACTTTACTCGCAACCTCAGCAAGGCCTACAAGTACGAAATGCAGTCTGCAGTGATGCCATTACTTAGCCTATAGTTTTTCAGAGCCGACACTAGCACACCTCGCTACAGCCGCTCGCTCGCATCCGGTGCTGGAATGCCCCTCGGTCGCGAGTACCAAACTCAAGTGGCCGCCTTTGTGGAGTACGACATGGGTGGCACCGCGTTATCGTCTCTTGATGTTGGAGAGCTGTAAGATGGGCGGGCTTCTTTGTCGTTTTTCAATAATTTCCTCTAGGTTTGGAAAAGAGCAAGCACGGTACACTGGCCTCAAGAAGAGTGCGCAAGTTCTTGTGCACGCCCTACAGTCTTCCCGTGCAAGCTATGACAAACTGGACGAGTCTCAAAAGATGGTCCAATTTGAGCTCGACCTGAAGCATCTGCGCCTGCTGCGTGCTCCCATTTCCAACGAGCTCTTGCGAATGCCCACCAACAGCAAGTACAACGAAGAGGAGATCCGTGCTGTGGCAAGGGGTATTGCAAAGGTGCAGAATGATCTCAACGCCATCAACGTCCCCGCTGTCATTTTGATCATGTGCACGAGCCCCGAGGAGTTCACAGTGCGTGCTTCCCTCCGTCTGTTGGCGATGATGCTCCATGGCGGCAACCGCGAAATCCAGAATTCGTTTTTGTTCAGCTTCAAGGCCACTCGAAATGAGGGCTTTTTCCTCGACCTGCGCGATCGCATCGTACGGAAAACACAAAATTCTCCTTATTTTTTTCTTTGCTTACAACCCTTTTGAACCATTGAAAAGGTTGGCTCTGCCGTCGCCGTCAAGGAAGCGCGCTCCTTGCAGTCGCAACTGGCACGCGACCGAACCAAGCGTGCAAAGGTGCCGTGACCTAAAAAGCCATATTCAAAGACAAACGGGTTTTTTTTTTTCTAGCTCCTCACGAGCACGATCAAGATTGCAACGGCACAGAGAAGCTCCAAGGATCGAAATGGTTCCTATGGGGGCGGCTCGGGCAACTTTGACTCTGTCGCCCATAGCTCGGACGGTGATTCTTCGGTCAAAAAGGGCAATGACAACAACAAGAAGAAGGGCCCCGTGCACGAGGATTCGCGCGATGACATCCTGCTGAGCGAAGTCGTGCCTCCCAAGTCTCCTCCCAAGTCCCCTGCGCCTCCTGCATCTCCTGCGGCAGTGTCGTACGTGAAGGGATGAGAAAAAAATTACTGAATGTATCTTTTTCGAAAAGGCTGATGGCGGACACCGATGCTGAGAAGATGGCCAATAAGCTTTCCGAGGAAGACCACGAGGACATTGTCAAGTTCGGATCGCTTGTCGGGTTTACCGAGCTCATCTTCCACATCTTGCAGGTACCACCGACGACCACAATAAAAATTTTGCACTCTTCAATTCCCCATGTGGTTGCAGCTTTTCTGTGAAGGCCACAACCGCGAGATGAAGTCCTACATGCGCGAACAGACGGGCAACATCAAGATGTTCAACCTGGTTACAGAGTCGGTCGAGTACATGAAAGTCGTGTATATGAACGTGGATGGACAGAGCTTGTCATTGGCTTGTCAAGTCATGGAGACCATTGTCGAGTTCACCATGGGCGAACATGACAACCAGCTTGCTGTTTTCGATGCCAAGGGTACCCATTTTGTTTTCCTTTGGTGATTTTGAAAAAAAAATATTTTTGTACCTGTTAGTTGTTGACATTGTCAACCACCTGGTGCGTCTGCCAACTTACGACAACAACAAGCACCACACTTTCTTGCTTAAACGTGTTTGCTGCATCCTCATTCGCACCTTTGTTGAAGATAACAATTCAACTGCGCGTGGCCTTGCACGAGAGGTATGTTTCCATATTATGGCCGCATGGTTTGCAATATAACATTTTTATAGCTTTACGCTGCCCTCGACATCTTGGCGATCCGTCAAGTCATGAAGCAATACGCGCCAGGCCCTCATCACGGCGACGGTATCTAGTTGTTTTTTCATTGTTCGTTAAATAACTTGAAAAAAAAAATCATGGATAGCACTTTCAAAGCCAGACGTCGATCCCATCACGAAAGCCAAAATCGATTATGATCCCCATGAGATTGGATATATTTGCTATACCATTCTGTGTCTCATCCGTGACCAATTGGTAAGTGACACGATCCATTGTAAATATTTCTGAAATCGTCATTTTGCAGATTGACGACATCCCAGACATTGAGCGGATTCTGCACCTGCGCGTGTTTGGCCAGCAGAGGAAGACGACCCGGACCGGCAAGATGGACCAGACCGAGTTCACGACGCACTGCTTGGATTCCATGCGCATCGAGTTTGAAGAGGATATCAAAGACAAGGACGAGCGAAGCGTCTTCAAGATTCTCAAGACGAAAGCGGAAGAAGAAGCCAAAATGATTGACCTCTTCAGCATCCACATCGAGAGTATTGAAATTGTGCGCGACAAGGAAATCCAAAAGGTAAATTGTGAAAGAAACATTTTTTTTTTTTATTTACTGAAAAATCCTGTAAAGGTGTACTTCCCAGTGGGAGTCCAGCGCAAGACTCTCAATCAAACCCGTCGCGACAAGGTTCTTTGGTCTGTGAACCGCGACTCCCCCAATGACAAGGTGTTTTTTTTTTTTTGTCTTATTTTTTTTTCTGAAATAAAAGTTCATAGATCAACGACTTTTTGGACCGCAGCGAAACTCTCCGCGACGAGATGGTTTATCAAGAGAGACTGCAACAAAACCCCATTTTCCGCGTAAGCATGTGGGATGGGAACATATTTTTTTATTTATTTAAAAAAATGCATTTGTAGGGAATCATCAACTCAGAGGCCTATCTGTACCATGCGTTCATGCTTCTGACCTTGGCCATCAACTTTATTATGATCGGAACTTGGTCTGATGATGGCTTGGGCGACATCCTTCCCGTGACTCCCTGGTGGTATCATGCGACAATCTACGGCCTGGGCTCGGTGCACTTGTTCCTTGCGTGCATGATCGTGATCGAGTATTTGTTGGAGAATCCGATTCGTTCTTGGCGCGACTTGTTGAAGCAAATGGTATCAACAATTTTATTTTTTTTTTCTATTTTTCCTTTTTTAATAATACGTCCGCACTCCTCTCCTCCTCTAGTTCATCTACTACCTCATCTTTGTTGGCATGTCGGCTGGAGGCATCTTCACTGACGGCTACCTGTTTTGCTTCCATCTGCTGCACGTGGTCATGAAGAACGACATCCTGCAGCGCGCCCTCATGTCTGTGACCAAGAACGGCAAGACTCTCCTGCTCGTCGCGATGCTCGGTGTGATCCTGATCTACATCTACACCGTCGTTGCCTTTGCGTTCTACCGCGAGTCGTACCAACCATCAAACGCCATGTACTGTGGGACTCTCGGGCAGTGCTTTGTGACCACGCTCAACTATGGTCTCCGCGGCGGAGGTGGCATCGGTGATTATCTCACTTTTACGCAGTACACCTGGAACTATGCCGGGCTCCGCACAATCTTTGAGCTGTCCTTCTTCATCCTCATTACGACGATTGGCCTGAACATTATCTTTGGTAAAAAAAAAAACAATCGAAAATAATTTGATGTTTAACTTTTTGTTTTGCCAGGTCTCATCATCGATACCTTTTCTGAGCTCCGTGATGAAAAGTTCCAGATCGCCGAGGACATGCGCACCAACTGCTTTATCTGCTCGCTGCGCGCGTACGACTTTGACAAGGAAGGTGTCACCTTTGCCTACCACGTCAAGCACGAGCACAACATGTGGTCCTATCTCTTCTTCCTCAACTACCTCGAAGAGAAGGATCAAAACGAGTACACTCCGCACGAGGCCTACGTCGCCGAAATCGTCGCGCAAACTCGGAAGGACAGTGCCGAAAAGCAGGCCGATAAGGAAAAGGACAAGGCACAGCAGAAAGACCGCGACGCCGCACGCTGGTTCCCGATCAATCGCGCCCTCTCGCTCCAGCAGACAAACGACGAGCTCGACGATCGCCTCGAAAACATTGAAAAGAAGCTGGAACAGTACGTTAAAATAAAACTTTTTTTTTAAAAAAAATTTTAAATTCCCTTTTTACAGAATCATCAACCGCTTCAAGCTCGAGGACGAGTCACGCCTTATCCAGAACCAGCACTCGCTCCAGCAGCGTCTGCACCTCCTTGCCTCTGCCGACGAGTAGCAACCTGCTTTCTCTTTTTTTTTTTTTTCCCTCTTTTTTATCGCTCCTTTCAATTCTTGGTTTGTTTTTCGCTGAATCAGTTCCCACACGTGTTTCGGTGGTCGAATTTGATTGGTGGAGGTCGATGCATCGCTTTTTTCACGGGCTTTCACGTTCGCTCGACCACGTCGGAACCCTCCCCCCCTTCTTTGTGCCCTGCCTGTCAGTCTCACTTGACCCGTCCATTAGATTCCGCCAATGGACCTGGATAACTACGCGGCCGCGGCGGCAGTGGCGACAGCGGCTCAACAGGCAATGCCCACCAGCCACCACGAGCTAGATTTCTACTCGTCGGTGCAGCAGCAGCAGCAGCAACAACAACAGCAGCAGGAGCAACAACAGCAGGAGCGACTGGAGCAGGAGCGACTGGAGCAGCAGCAACAGCAACATCGTCAGCAGCACATGGAGCAGCACAACTTTCTCGTGGACGAGGAGGACGACGACGATATGTTTTCACCGTTGATATCGCCTGCCATGAGGCCCAGCCACAACTGTACGTTGATGCTCTCTCTCTCTCTCTCTCTCTCTCTCTCTCTCTCTCTCTCATATTAACCATACGGGATGCACAGCCACGGACGAACCCTCTGAGCAGTTCCCTCTGCTAACTCTGCCCGAGGCCTACGACGGCATGGTGCAGATGAGTGAAAGCATGCACATGGTCGGCATGAACGGGTCCAGCGTGGAGGCAGCAGTCGGGATGGTCGTAGTCGGTGGACAGCACCTTCCGCTTCATATGCTACAACAGCAGGAACAAGACATGCTCCAACGGCAGCAGGAGCACATGCAGCAGCAACAGCAACGACGATCGACAAAGCGCTCTCGCACCAGTAGCCTGACGGGTGCCGGCCCAGCCGCCGGCGGGGTCGCAAGCAGATCCAATTCATCCAGTGGTCTAGGAACACCCAAGACGTTGCCGCAGCCCGCGCCACCAATGCCCATGAACATGCTTCCCATGATTGACTCGGCATACCTGGCGGCGGCTGCAGCTGCCGCGGCCGCTGGGGCGCCATTGCCGCCGCTACCACCCCCAGGGCTTGCCCTCAACGTGCCCATGACCCCCGCGGTCGCCTTTAGCATGGCGCAGATGCCGCCGATCCCTCCCCCTTTTGGTACGATCGACCGGTGGCCTTCAAAGTGGTTTTAATTCAAATCCACAGATGACCCGCAGCAGGCGACTCTGTGGACCGCCTCCCAGCAGTCATTCACGTCCCCTGGCCCGTCGCCAGTAATGCTTCCTGGTGTGTCGCCCTCCTTGCGACCTCGCCGGCCGTCGTCGCGCGTCAAGGATTCGCCGTCTGCATCGCCTGCCTTTGGTCCCAGCACAATGTTTCCTTCACCGGTGCCTTCCACGCCCGGTTCTGCAGCGTCATACTCGGACGCATCCCCGTCGCTCCTGTACCGGTCGCCGCAGATCCAGCCAATGCAGCCAACCAAGCTCCGATCGCCCGTCCTGCAGCCCGTGCTCAAAAGTGACAAGGAGACCCGCATCCTCTCGGCCAACGAGGTTGAGCAGTTGGTCAGGCACAGCAACTACTCGAATCTGCTCAAGGGAGACGCAGGCGTGCTCGGGGTCAACGAAAAGTCTGACATTGTCCTCGGGGTGGGGCAGAGGAGGATCACGCACAAGACAGCAGAGCAAAAACGACGTGACTGCCTCAAGGAGAGCTATGAGCTGCTGCGCAGCGTCCTGCCCAATCCTCAAGAGACCAGCGCCCTCAGCAAGGTCGAGTTGATGCGCCGAGGTACGTGCGGGAAAACATCAAATCGTCCTCTCATTGACTGGAGGGTTAAAAACAGCCTATGAACACACGCTGTTTTTGGAAAAGAAGCTGGCAGCGTACGAGCAACAGTTACATCAACACGGTGTCACGCCCGCAGTCGTCGTTCCCGATGCCGTCAAGCCGTATGCTACCTCTGAGCCGTCCTCGCCGCTCATCTCGCCCGCCAAGGCGCCCTCGGTGCCCGCAGTGCCAGGAGATAATAATAACGACTGAGACCTATTGCACACACACGTGTTTGCGAAACAATGCATAAAGCAGAAGATCCCAAATCTAGCAAGAGTCAGTTTTCTCCGAGGACAGTGCGCGAAAACAGACGCTGGCGATGGCGCGTCGTCTCGACGGCCGAGGCGAAGCGTGGAGACGAGGCGGACGAGGCGAACGCGGGAACCTCATCCGTGTACATGTTGAGCACCGTCGACCCGGGCAGGGGTTGTTGGAACGGCAGGTCGGCCTCTGGGCTTTCGACGTCGGCATCCGCAAGGCTTTTCATGGATGCATTTTTTTTTTTTTCTCAGCAACATGATCATTCGAACACCATGCAGTTACCGAACAGTGGCCGAGTCAAGTTGGACCTGAAAGGTCCGGTTGAGGACTGGGAAGACCGCCTCTCCAGACTGAAAGACGTGGAAAGCAGTGATGGCCCCCACGACAGCCGACGTCTCGATCGCGCGGCCGTACCTGTTCAAAGATTAATTGGGTTAAAAAATGAACAGGGATAAACTTTGTTACCAGTTGTAGTCGAGCTTGAAGACGTGCACGAGGAGTGTCAGTGAAAACATGACGATGGCGACAACGGTGGCCTTGCGGACGCTCTTGTTCTCATTGAGATGGTCCTTGATCTCGCGCAGCTGCCAGATGAGGAGGATGAGCAGGAACAGGACCGAGAAGACCACGGCAAAGTCGAGGCTGACGTAGATGCCGCTCCCGTAAAGGCACATTTCTCGTTCGCGTCGATAGACGATCGCACTTGCGACGGATTTGAGCAACGAGTCAGTACATTGAAAGTGTGTAATGGGGTACTTTGTCATTGGCATGATAAGGCCATAGATGAGGATGAAGGGTGAGTCCATGAGGAAGATGAGGAGCGACCAGTGCATCGTGAGAGGGCTTCCAACTAGCGGGGTCTGTCAGTGCCAATAGAGCTCGGCTTGATGTGTACGCACAGAAGAAGACTTGGCGCAGACGTAGCAGGCGGATAAAGATGCACGCAGCCCACACACCAAAGCCACCGATCATGGTAATCCAGAACCACCACAGGTCGCAATTGGACAGGAAGAAGATGCTGTCTTCCGTGCGCCGGACGTGCTGCGCACGTGCGTGTGTTGGTCAGCACATACATCAAGCCATGGATACATTACCCCGTTGCGCACGACCACGCCCACAAACCACACCACGCTCGCCACGGTCTGCACCGTCACCAGGTGCAGCTGCTTGGCACGCACGCGGATGTCCTTGCGCCGCAACCACATGGCCACCGTCATCGCAACGATCCCCGCCACCAGCAGGCTCAACACGAGCACGACCCACTTGTCGGCAGCATCGGTGAAGATCCCCGCGTCGCCGCGCCTGGATTTTCGCGCCAGCATACCGAGTAAAAAAAATTTTTTTTTCTCGATGCAAATTTCCTCCTCCAGCCAGCCAGCTAATCGTCGTCGTCCTCATAAGACAACGAGAAATCAAACGACTTGAAAAAGGACTTGAAGGCGCCGACATCGGCAGACTCGGCATCGGCCGGCTTGACGCACGCCTTCCACTCGGCGCGGCCGGGCTGACCGCTCAACTTGGCCACGACCTGGCGGCCAAACTGGAAGGGGAACCGGGCGTTGGGCTGGACCTGGTGGAAGAGCACCTTGGTCGAGGCCGTGGCCGTGGGGATCTCCAAGCGGAAAAACTGCTGAGTGAGGTCGCCGTCGGCCTCGTCGATAAACTCGAGGCCGGCCTCCTCGCCCTGTTTGACGTACTTGGCCGTGAGATCGCTCGAGACCCACTCGATCGGGACCGGCAGCGCCTGGATGTGCATGTGCTGCGACTTGACGTTGACCTCGTAAAAGATGACGGCCTTGTTGACCGACTTGAATGCATCCCGCAGCGCCTGCTTGTACTGCTCCAGCTCCTTGTGGACGTGCGGTGGCAGCTCGGGCGAGGCGGGGAAGTGGCCCGTGGGGATGATCAGGACATGGTCAGCCGTGAGGCCGCCCTTGGCCAGGGCCATGTAGACCTCCCGGCCCACGCTCGCGATCAGGTGCTGCATTATGTTTTTAATATTTTTCAAGTGATTGTTGAAAGTATTTTTTTTTCCCACCTTTTCGACCTCCGGGTTGGCCAGGCAAAACCAACAGCCAGTCTTGCGGGGGACCGCAGCCCGATCTTGTCGTCCCGAGGAGGAGGAGGAGGACTGTTGCTTGTCGGGACAGTCACGGATAAAGTGGCCTGGAACGTTGCAGATGCGGCAGACATAGGTTGAGGGCGGCGCAATGGGGCCCCCGCCGTGTCGTCCTCGCTTGCTATTGGATGCTCTCTTTTTGGAATGGCATAATGAAATTACTGTTTAAATTCAAAAAGGTACCTACCTGATCAGGAGCAAAAAAGTACGACCCGGATGCAGAGATATCGTCACCCGGCTGCGGCAAGGTACCGGAACGTTTGTAGCCCTGCTTGATGTAGGGCGAGAGGGTTGTTCCGGCGGGCTCGGCGACGAGCTCGGTCGTGTCCAGCTGTGTGAGTGGGACCATGTTGAGCGCCATCAGCCACTTGGCCTTGCTTGTGTTTCCGCAGCTTGCCATACCTGGGTTTAAAGAGGGGAAAAAGAAAAAAAAAGCGGCATGTCAGTACAATAACACACGCATTGCGGGGAGGCCCACCGAAGAAGCGGGTGACGTGGATCTGGCGGCCGGGGATGATCGGCACATTCTTGTACGGCGGCCGCTCGTAATAGGTGCTGTTGGGTCCCTCCTCGGTGGATGCGACAAAATGGTACCGCGGCCTGAGCTCCTTTGCCAGGTCTGCGATGGCGTCAGTGCCAGTGCTGCTGTCGGCGGAGGCGCCGGCACTGCCGCTGGCCGCCGAAACCGAGGGGACGTTGGCCACGCCACGCGGCCACTCGCCGGGTGTCAGCAGGAAGTCGACTCCCTCAAAGCCCTTTTGCTCGGCAACCTTTTTGAGCGTGAGCAGGTCCTTGGCGCTGTAGTGGAGGCCGAGGCTGTACTTGTCGTCGCTGCTGCTGCTGCTGCTGCTTCCACTGAGATAGGCTATCCGCAGCCCGCTGGCCGTCGTCAGCAGCCCGCTCTGGCCCAGGAACAGCAGGTTGTCGCACACGTAGCCGTCTCGCGCGTCAATGGCCTCGACGACCGCGAGCGGCATGGGCGTGGGCCCCGAGTGCACAAACAGCGTCTCAATGTCGATCCGCTTGTCGCCGTTCACGTACGGCAGCACCTGGGCATTGGCCCCAGCGTCTGCCCCGCTGCCAAAGAGATTGCCCACGCACAGCACAAGCTCGAACGGACCGTGCGACTTGTTGACCGCCTGCACGCGCGCCTGCCACTGGTCCCAGTGGCCCAGGACTAGCACGTTCGCGGCGTATTCAGTGCTTGGTCGGATTCTAAGGAGGACAGCGTACCAGGTCCGCAAACGAGCGTTTTGATCATGGTTTCGTTTTTTGTTTTTTGAAAACCCAAAACTGAAAAAAAATTTTTTTTTCTTTTTTACAAGGCGAGACTAAGGAGGGCACCCAACTGATCCAAGAAGACGCGATCGGCGCCGTCGTCAAACAGAATCCAGGGCGGTGGTAGGCTGAAATTGAAGAGATGCTCCATGCGCGCCGTCAGGTTGGCACGCAGTTGGGCTTCGAGAGCTGGATCAGTGTCGCTGAGGATGATGGTTGGCGTGAGGATCGGCGTCACAGATGGTCGCTGAGTGGTGGTGGTGGCGGCGGAGGCGGTGGAGAACACGGGCGACTGGGCGCGTGCACCAAAGCCGATGGCGGCCACAGAGGTCGGCGTCGACGAAGAGAGCTGCCCCTCATCCCCAATGCCGTCGTCGACGACGTCGACGTCGTCCTCGCCATTAACCACGTCGTCATCGGGCTGCAGGTCGTCTTCTGCGTCATAGGCGTCGCTGGCGATGAGGAAGGGGTCGATATCCCCGTCGTTCTCGCCGGGGCCGGGTGAGATCCATCCAGACGACGGCGGTGCGGACGAGGGAGATGCTGTACCACCCAGGAACGAGAAGAAGCCCCCAGAAGAAGCGGCGGCTGACGACGAGGACCCCGGCTGAGCTTGCGGCTGCTGCGCTGGCTGCTTGGGTCGCACAAGGATCCGGCGGATGAGGACGGCTGCGATCTGGCCGGGGAACGTGCGAGCCGCGGCCGCGTAGAGCTCTGGGTCCTTTTCGCCAGAGTCGCCCACGAGGACAAACTTGCGCAGGGGAAAGTCCTTCAAGATGCCAAAGAGGGCCTCCCGCTTGGAGATCTCGGGTGGCTGCAGCAGAGCCGAGCGCGTGTGATCGTTCAGATTGAACATCTTGAGATGGAACGACCCGCGCGGAAAGTCGTGCTTGGTCAGAAAGTCGCTCAGCATCCCATGCAACTGGTACGGCGTGTTGGACACGTAGTGGAACGCAAAGTGGTTGGCTTTCTATCGGTTTTGGAACGGCGTTCAAAAAAAAAAAATTTTTTTTTTGTCGTGGTTACGAGAGAGCGGTAGAGATGTGCCATGCCGTCAACCGAGTCGGCGTCGCGCATAAATATATTTTCAAACACACGCCGCTTTCCGAGGGAGACCTGTGTTGCCTTGATCGTATCGTCAATGTCGGATATAACCGAGAAGCCCTCGGGGGAGAGGAGCTCGACGTGTCCCAGAAGGGATTTGGCGGCTAGCAGCAGGTTGAGACCGACAACAATTATTATATATTTTGCAAAGTTACGAGCATCGGTGCGCTGTACTTGGACCAGCAGCGACGATGGCCATCCTGCTTTTGCTGAATCGGAGGACCAAAGGAGGACGTCAGCGGCGGGGACGACACAGGTCGTGGAGAAATGGCCGTTCCCGGCGCTGACAATGTTGTTGGAGCCGTAGTGGTGGTCAGTGTATTTGTACGATCTGAGCGTGAGGTCTCCCGTGCTGGCAGTCTTGTCCAGTTGGTGCATCTCGAGTATATTGACGAGATGGGCAATGTTGAGGTTTTGCTGGGACATGCCTGCGTGCGGGGACTGGGCCTTGGAGCTGGCCTCGCAGCAAAACTTTGCCTCGACCTTGAGCGGGTTCTCGAGTGAGAGGTGCACTGAGACTGCTTTGTCGGCGCTGTTGTTGGTCAAAAACATGCGAAATCGCGAGTCAAACTTGGTCTTCTTGTCCACGTCGGCGGACGAGATCCCGTTCAGTCTCCGCAGCAGCGTTAGCATGACCGACCGCCGGACCGATTCCAGCCGTAGGTGGTACATCCATCCCTTTTATAATCAAAAAGTTTGTTAGTGGAGAGACACAGTGTGCATGACAAGAGGCGTACGTGGAGGCGGACATTCCAAGCCAGCGATGGCGCGGGAGCGTTGGCGATGGCGGCGTCAGCGCTGGTCAGCTTGCGCCTCTGCCGGATCGACCACGTCAGGACGACCTTCTTCTTTGTAAAGTAGCTGTACGAGTTGTCCAGCTCAAACTCAAACGTGCCCGAGCGCCTGATGGGGAACCAGCCCCGATGGGCTCCCACCGTTGCCAGCACGAGCGTGGGCGAGGAAACGACCTCGACGAGATCGCGCACAGCCGCTCCTGTCGTCGTTGTTGTCGGCAGTGGTTGTACAGCAATAGTGTCGGCCGCGTCCACGTTGGCCAGCACCTCCTCGACGAGCTCCTCTGCCGCAGGTGGTTGTGTGGTGATGATGGGCTGCTCTCCGCTGTCGCTACCCGTGCTGCTGTCGTCGCGAATGCCCTCGCGGAACCGCACACAGACCTTGACGTCCTTGGACTCGACCGCCACCTCCCAGTGCAGCTCGTGCTCGTGCTCGTACTCTGTGTCGTCCTCTGGCGCGGCAACATTGTCGTCGAGGAGCAGCTGCACGGGCACTTCATGCAGCAGCTTTGCTCGTGCGTCCACGACCAGTGTTGTCGCCACGTTGGTCTCCTCTGTCGTGCTGGTGGTGGTGGTGGTGGTGGTGGTCTCGGTGGTGTTTGGGCTGCGACGACGGGACATGCGCCGTTTCAGCTTCAGCAGTTTGGACACAGGTACGAGGGGTGTTGGTGCTGGTGCTGCTGCTGCTGCTGGCGGGGGCGGGGTCGCAGTCGGCCGGTGCGACAGGAAGCCGTATGTGGGGAAGAGCGCCCACACTTCGTCGTCCGCGGCCGAGTCCGCTCCAGCTCCAACGGCAGGGGCGGCCATCACGGGT
>Ga0302230_10001438_pt1 | contig 15667 bp, 9 predicted proteins | sample II_Palsa_N2_1_FD_193523 | JGI IMG/M metagenome (GOLD analysis project Ga0302230, IMG submission 193523) | Peat permafrost microbial communities from Stordalen Mire near Abisko, Sweden - II_Palsa_N2_1 | ecosystem: Environmental > Terrestrial > Soil > Palsa > Peat permafrost | place: Sweden... | reverse complement strand
CCAGGCGCAGGTGCGCCGAAGCTTCGATCTCGGCCGGGCTAAGGAGGGAGAAAATGGCTTGGGCGCGCGAGATGCCTTCTTCCAGGCACACGCGAACGCATCCAGCTTGCTCCACTAATTTTACCGTGCGTGCGTGTTCGCCCCCGGCGCGGGCGTGGCGAATAGCCTCCAGGAGCGATCCTCGGCTCTCGAACCATCGCGAGGCCGATTGCTGCAGCATCTTTTCCTTAGCCTCCCCAAGCCGACCTCTGCGCGCGGCGAGAAATTCTGAGAATAAGTGATGATGACGAAACCAGACGCGCTCGCGGTCGATGGGAATCAGGAGGACATTGACGCGCTTTAGCTCCTCCATCAAAAGCATGGAGTCCGATTTGCCCCTGACGGCATCGGCCAGTTCGCTGCCAAACTGATCGAATATGGAGGTCTCGAGCAGAAACGTCTGCAGGTGCTCCGGCAGATCAGCGAACACCTGAGTCGCTAGATAATCAGCCATGTCGTCGACCGAGCCGGAGAACGATTGCATCAATCCTTGTGCGTCCTGATGCTCGCGGACCCAAAGGCCGGCGAGTTGCAGGGCGATGGGCCAACCTTCCGTGCGTGCTGCCAGGACGGTGATGTTTTCGTCGCTGACCTGCTGCGGCCGCAGCAGGTCGAACGCCTCGTTCAGAGAAAATCGAAGCTGCGTGGCGCCGAACTCCCGAACCTGTCCTTGCGCGCGCAAAACCGGCAGCGTCAGGCCAGGTCGCAAGCGGCTGGCGATCACCACATGGACGTTTTCCGGCATGCGCCGGATAAACATGTCGAGCAGGCCATCTGTCTGTGCCGACTGCGCCAGGTGATAGTCATCCAGAATGAGCACTAGGGGCCCCTCAACCCGATCGAGTTCATAGAGGAGGGCGTTGAGCTCGGTTCGCGGCGCGGACGGCTCGGCGGACTGGAGGGTTGCTGTGGCCAATTCGCCAACATCGATGCCAACGGCGGCGATGGCGTGGATCACATAGGTCAGGAATTCGGCCGCGATGCGGCTATCTTCATCAAGGGTCAGCCAGGCCGCCTTTATGCCTCGGCTACCGAGGCTGTTCCACCACTGAGCCAAGAGCGTCGTCTTGCCGTAACCCGCTGGCGCCTGAAGCAGCACTAACCTTTGCTGCAGCGCCTCATCCAGCACGCCCAACAACGCAGGGCGTAGGACGAGATGCACGAGTTGCTGTGGCGGGTGAAGCCGAAACAGTCCGACCCGCATCGCCGCTGCCAGACGCCGTTCGTCTGCCAGCGCTAATGCATGCTCCAGTCCCTGCGGGGACGATCCCGAGAGTAACGGTTTTTGACTAGGCACAGCCCCTCCCCTGAAGACCCATCTGTCGCCTCCACGACACTAACTCGGCGCTGAATTCTTCACCGTGGCAGGGCTTGAGGCAAAAGATTCACGTGTGAGTCGTCGAATGTCATCGATGAGGCTCCGCCGCTCATCGGTGAGGCAATGGAACCTCATTGATGAGAGTTTTTGTCGAAACAGCGGATTCAACGATGAAATGCGACGGTTGAATGAAACGGAAAATGCCAGACCTACCCCAATCCACCCCTGACGCTACCCTTCAAAGTCTTTCAACTACCCCAAAAACGCGACCGACGCCGGCTTAGAGCCCTCTACTATCAGCGCTCGCCTACGGACGTTAAGGGAACTCCGATGACTAAACTACTTATTTCGCTTGTCTCGCTCGCCGGTGCTCTGGCCATGGCGCCGACAGCGCAGGCCCAGAGCTATTCGAACCACGTCTATAACGCCACCTCGGCGCCAGATAAGTGTCTGGGCGTCAAGGAAAATGATCTCAGCCATCCATTCATGGCGAAATGCGCCGGTTACCCGGCCGAAAACTGGAGCACGAGCTCTCCGAACGGACATGGTTTCGTTCGCTTCCAGAGCCAGCGCACGGGATCAGGCGCTTGCCTGGGCGTGGCCGCGGCCGACACCAGCACAGTGAAGATGGCTTCATGCGCCAGCGTTAAAAACCAGCAATGGATGCTCACGCCTACGGGCCAGCCTGACACCTACACGGTCACGAGCCAACTCCTGGGGCCGGGCGTCTGTCTCGGGATTCGTCCGAACACTGGCAACACCGAGTTGGATATGAACGCCTGCCACGGCTATCCGGGGCAGACTTGGATGATCCACCAATAACATCAGTTATTCAGATCTCATGTCGTCACGGATGTCGCATTTGCAAAGGGCGTAGCCCAAATGGTCCGGGGCGCCCCAATCTGTTTCGAACTTACCCGGATCGCATCATTTCCACCTGACACCGATACCCACCTATGGCATGAGTCTTCCGGGTCATCTGGGCTCCGGTCGGCGGCTACATCGGCGGATTCGGCCTGTTCCTAGCGAACAGAGTCAAGGTGGACTTTAAAAGCTTATCTGTCGGAAAGGGGAGAGAACAATTGCGAGGCCCTGAGTCCACGCCATTGGAAACCCCCGATAACCAGCCCTTAAAGGAGTTCGGTAACGTGTCATATCTTTTAAAGATCACGCAGACGCGCGTTTTCGCCGTCTCTCTGTTTATGGCACTCCTTTCAGCTTGCAGTTACAACATGAACCAAAATTCCATCATGGAGAGCGTTGTGCAATCGGTGGCGCTGGGCAATGGCAAGAGCCTCAACGTGGGGTACAAATTGCCAGACGCTTCCGCAGAGTGTCAGCTGATCAACGAAAGCAGTCGTAACTGGTATGTAGCGCAAAACCTTGGGGTGGTTAAAGCGGGAGGCGGCCGCCAAGTATTGCAGGACGAAGCGGTTGAGTCGGTTAAGCAGCGGCCTCAAGACGGCATCAATTATGTCGCTTTCATACTCCCCAATGAAGCGGGCATCGGTGCGATCAACATCACCCCCACACGGGAGGCTAAAACCAGCTACTTCCGCTGCGCCAATCCCCCGCAACCGCGTTAAACCTAACCTTGGGAAAGCGATCTGGCCAGGGAGGTGAGGGCAATTTACGACTTCATCGGTGAGCCGGCGTTCCAAGAAGATTTCGACATCAAAGCAACGCTTGAGCTATTTCGGATGTACGCAACATCGGTGGCTATAACTTTAAAGCGGTACGGTGCCGTCGACTCAGTACAAAATCTTTGGCCTACTCGATGGGTGCTAGAGTCCGCGCGGGGAACACTTGCGGGAACTCCGCGTTTATCGCGCGGGACACGCCTTTTCTAAAGGTGCGCAGTGACAGGGGCTAGGGAATGCAAACATGTCTTGAGTTCGCGGCATCGCCGCGCCCGCATTCATCCGGCAATGATTCCGGACGATGGTTGCGGCGCCTCCTTCTGTTGCTGGTGTTGATGGGGTTTGGTTTCGCCCCCCTCGCGGCGCATGCCACCTGTCCTTCCTCCATTACGGTGACATCCAGCGGTTCGTTCACGTTCGATAACAGCAGTTGCACCGATGGCATCGGTGCGGAGCTGTTTCCAGGAAACAGCTTTAGCGAAACGACGGCGCATGGCTCGGTGAGCTTGAGCACCAACACACTCGACATCACTTATACGAACAACGGCGATAGCTCCAAAACCGATTCGTTCGTCTGGTATGACGATAACGGTAATCCTCAAACGGTTAGCGTGACGATTGGTACGCCAACGGTGACGCCCGTGACGATCAGCCCTACGACGGCGCCCACGGGCACGCTCGGTCAGGCTTATTCGCTGCAATTCACGGCATCGGGTGGCGTAGGGGCGCCCTACACTTATGTCATCGACTCAGGTCAATTGCCTGCCGGCGTCACAGACAATGGCTCCGGTTTGATTTCCGGCACGCCCACGGAAAGCGGTTCGTTCACGTTTACGGAGAGCGCCACAGATCAGAATGGCAACGCTGGGCAACAAGTCATCACGCTGACGATCAACGGCGGCAGCATCGTTATAGCACCATCAAGTTTGCCGAATGCGACAGCCTATGTGGCATATAACCAGACTCTTACTGCCAGCGGGGGTACTGCGCCTTACACCTTTACGCAAGTACCCGGAACAGCGCCTCCGGCCGGTATCACTATCGGCAGCAACGGTAGCCTTACCGGTACCGTGACGGCATTGGGTACGACCAATTTTTCGGTAAAGGTGACCGACAATAACAACGTTGCGACACAGGTGAATTATTCCCTTCAGGTCGTAGCACCCACCATCATCGTGTCTCCGGCAAGCTTGCCGAGTGGCGAACAAGGCAACGCTTACAGCCAGACGTTGAGTGCAAGCGGTGGAACGGCGCCGTATATCTATGCAGTCACGACGGGCACGTTGCCCGGCGGTATGACGTTATCCTCAGCGGGCGTTCTTTCGGGTACGCCGACTGGCAATGGCACGTCGACGTTTACCCTGACCGCCACGGATGCGCACAGCTTCAGCGGTGCGCACAGCAATTATTCCTTGGCGATTGTGCCACCGGTGCCTACCTTGAACGCCATTTCCCCGAGTTCTGGCCCCACGGTAGGCGGCACCGCTGTGACGCTGACCGGTACCAATTTCACCGGTGCTACGGGGGTAAGCTTCGGCGGCAATGCTGCAGCCAGTATCACCATCATTAGCGCTACTTCGATCACTGCCGTTACGCCTGCAGGCAGTGCCGGAACCGCTTCGGTATTGGTCACCACACCGGGCGGCACTAACAACGCCAATTCGCTTTACACCTACGTTGCGCCGCCGACTGTGAGCGCCATTTCCCCGAATACTGGCCCCACGACAGGCGGCACCCTCGTGACGCTGACCGGTACCAATTTCACCGGTGCTACGGGGGTAACGATCGGCGGCACCGCTGCAACCAGTATCACCGTCATTAGCGCTACCTCGATCACTGCCACTACGCCTGCCCACAGCGCCGGAACTGCTTCGGTCTTGGTCACCACATCGGGCGGCACCAACAGCGCCAATTCGCTTTACACCTACGTTGCGCCGCCGACAGCCAATTCCGTCAGCGCCACCGTGGCGTACAGCAGCAGCAACAATCCGATCACGCTGAGTCTCGGCGGCGGCGCGGCCACGTCGGTCGCGGTTGCCACGGCAGCAGGTCACGGCACGGCCACCTCCAGCGGCACCTCGATCACCTATACGCCTACCGCTGGCTATGCGGGGTTGGACAGTTTTACCTACACCGCAACCAATGCTGCTGGCACTTCGGGCCAGGCCACGGTTTCATTGACGATTGCGTCTCCGACACTGGCCCTGTCGCCAGCCTCGCTACCCGCCCCCACCGCCGAAACCAGCTACTCGCAGACGTTCAGTAGCGGCGGCGGCACGGCGCCTTACACGTATGCCGTGTCCGCCGGTGCCCTGCCGATGGGCCTGAGTCTAAACAGCGCGACGGGCGTGCTTTCGGGCACACCGACCAGTGCCGGCAGCTACCCCTTCACCATTCGTTCGACCGACAGCTCGACCGGCACGGGCGCGCCCTTCGCCATCACGCACAGTTATACGCTCACGGTGAACGCGCCCAACATCGCTATAACGCCGGCGACCTTGCCGGCCGCTCAGCAATCGGCGGCGTACACCCGGCAACTGAACGCCAGCGGCGGCAACGGCACGTATACGTTTTCGATCAGTGCGGGCAGCTTGCCAGCGGGCGTCACACTCAGCTCGACAGGTTTGTTGTCAGGCACGCCGACAGCCAACGGCAGCTTCCCCTTTACCGTTATCGCCACGGACGACCTGGGCTTCACGGGTAGTCAGAGCTACACCCTCACGGTGAACCTGCCGCTAGTACCTACTGCGGCGGCGAAGTCGGTAACGACGGCTTACAACACGGCGGCGAGCATCAACCTGACCAGCTCGATCACCGGCGTGGACATTGCGTCGGTGCAGGCCAGTAATCCGACCCACGGCACCGTGAGTGTCTCCGGCGAGACGGTGACGTACACGCCATCGTCGACATATTACGGTGGCAGCGACAGCTTCACTTATACGGCGACGAATCCGGGCGGCACGTCATCGCCCGCCACGGTGACGATCACGGTCGGTGCACCGGCAGTCCCGACCGTCGCTGCGAAGTCGGCGGGCACGGCGTATAACACCGCTGCGAGCATCGACCTGACCAGTTCGATCACCGGTGTGGATATCACGGCGGTGACGATCGGCACCGCGCCGACCCACGGCACCGTGAGTGTCTCCGGCGAGACGGTGACGTACACGCCATCGTCGACGTACTACGGTGGCAGCGATAGCTTCACCTATACCGCGACCAATCCAGGCGGTACGTCAGCGCCTGCCACGGTGACCATCACCGTGGGTGCGCCGACCATCCCGGCCGTCGCTGCGAAGTCGGTGAGCACGCCGTATAACACCGCTACGAGCATCGACCTGACCAGTTCGATCACCGGTGTGGACATCTCGGCGGTGACGATCGGCACCGCGCCGACACACGGCACCGCAACGGTCGTTGGCGACGTCGTGACCTACACGCCATCGGCGAGTTACTACGGCGGCACGGACAGCTTCACTTACACCGCGACCAATCCGGGCGGTACCTCGAGTGCGGCGACTGTGACGATCACGGTCGGTGCACCGGCGAAGCCGACGGTGGCGGCAACGAATGTGAGCACGCCGTACAACACGGCGGCGAGCATCAACCTGTCTGCTTCGATCACCGGTGTCGACGTCACGGCGGTGACGATCGGTATTGCGCCGACGCACGGCACCGTCAGCGTCTCCGGCGAGACGGTGACGTACACGCCGTCGTCGACGTACTACGGCGGCAGCGACAGCTTCACCTATACCGCGACGAATCCGGGCGGTACGTCATCGCCCGCCACGGTGACGATCACCGTGGGCGCACCGGTCGTCCCGACCGTTGCCGCGAAGTCGGTCACGACGGCGTACAACACGGCGGTGAGCATCAACCTGACCGACTCGATCACGGGTGTTGACATCACGGCAGTAACGATTGGTACCGCGCCGACGCACGGTACCGTCAGTGTCACTGGCGAGATGGTGACGTACACGCCATCGTCGACGTACTACGGCGGCAGCGACAGCTTCACCTATACCGCGACGAATCCTGGCGGCATCTCGAGTGCGGCGATGGTGACGATCACGGTGACACCACTCTCCGTGCCGGTGGCGGCGGCGATCTCGGTGGCCACCACGATCGGGACGCCGGTGTCGATCCAGGCCACGACGGGCGCCATTGGCCCGCCGCCGCTGACCGGTGTGAGCGTGGCCAGTGCACCGGCGCATGGCAGCGCGAGCGCCAGCGGTGAACAAATCACCTATATACCGACCGCCGGTTTCGTCGGTACCGACACGTTGACTTACCAGGTCGGCAACCATTTCGGCAGCTCGGCGCCGGCCACCATTACGGTGACGGTAACGGCTGCCGGCAGGGCCAGTGCCTCGGGCGGCACCAGGACGGTGACCACCATGCCTGCCACGCCGGTCTCGGTGAACCTGGCCACGATCGTGCCGGGCAACTATGTGTCCGCAGCCATCGTCGGCTTCTCGCCTGGCAATGCCGGCAGCAACACGCTGAGCCAGCCGGCCACGTTGACGTTCACTTCCACCGCGGCCTTCCGCGGCCTGGCGCAGATCACTGCCGTGCTGACCTCCTCGACCGGTAGCACGGTGACGGTGGACGTGCTGGTGCTGGTGAGCAGCCAGCCTAATCCGTCGAAGAACCCCGACGTGCTCGGCCTGGTCAATGCGCAGACCGAGCAGGCGCAGCGCTTTGCACAGAGCCAGCTGGACAATATCGACCGGCGCCTGGAAAGTCTGCACGACGGTGGCGGGACGGCGCTATTCAGCAACGATCTGTCGGTCAGTCTGGACGGCCTGCCGATGCAGGCGCCGCCGCCAGGCACGCCGCCCGGCACCAGCATGTTGCCGAGCAGTAACCCGCGGACCAGCGGCAATGCGGCGAGCTCCTCTGCCAGCTGGATGCGACCCGGTATCGGTGCCAGTGACAGCATGGGGGATGCACCGACCAGCGCAACGGCCAGCGACAGTGCGCAGAAGCCGGCGCGCGGGCCGAATGGCCTGGGCGTGTGGATCGGTGGCACGGCAAACTTCGGTGCCTTCGATGCCTATCGGCAGGCGAGCGGCTTCGACTCGGATAGCGTCGCCGTAAACATGGGTGTGGACCAACGCCTCGGCCAGGAGGGATTGATCGGTTTCAGCCTGGGTTACGACCATGACAACAGCGTTATTGCCAACGATGGCACGCGCAGCATCGCGCAGGGTTACAGCGCTGCGTTCTATGGCAGTTTCCAGCCATCGGCACAGACCTATGTCGATGCGTTGCTGGGTGGCGGTGAATTGAGCTTCGACAGTCGTCGTTTCGACGACGATACGGGCAGCTATCTGACCGGCCAGCGCAACGGCAGTGCATGGTTCGGTTCAATAACCGGCGGCTACGAATACCACGTAAATCGCTGGTTGCTGTCACCATACGGCCGGCTGGAATGGTCATCGTCGGCGCTGGACGGGTTCTCCGAAAACGGGGCGGTCACCGGCGCGCTAAGCTATGGCAACCAGACCGTGCGCACTTCGCTGGCGGTGCTGGGCCTGCGGGCAAGCGGGCAGATCCAGCTGGACTCTGGCACGCTGCTACCGCACGCGCGGCTGGAGATCGGCCACGATTTCCAGGGCACCAGTAACACCACGCTTAGTTATACGTTTATCCCCTCGGCCGGCTCATGGGATGTGCTGACCAACCCGTACAGCGCCAATGGCACCAGTGCTCAATTGGGTTTTGGAGCTGACCTGCAGCTGCGTACGCAATGGTTGTTAACTACGGAATATGACTACTTGGCACAGCCGCACGCGCGCGATCAGGAGATCCATCTGGGCATCAGCAAGCAGTTCTAGCCGGGCGTCGGGAAAGGCTCTTGGGGCGGATCCGGACATGCGCCGCATCCGGTCAGCAGAACTTTCCTTGCACGCTCACCAATGCATTCGGCGTGTCGTCGGCGGCGACGCTAACAATTACCGCCGACGCGTGTCCTGTTGCCGTATCGCACAACGCATCGGACGTGCCGGTTCAGCCGTGCAGGTGAATCTCACGCAAGGGGCGACGGGAGGTCCGTTTACGGCCGCCACGCTGATATCTATCCCACCAAGTAACGAAGGTTCGGCACGAATTGTCGCAGCCAGTGCAGCAACTCGACATCACGTCGCGGCAACCCTGAAATCGAGACAGCTTCGCAAGAAAGCGCGCGACAGCAATCTTTACAAGTCCAGGCAAAGGCGACACACACGCCGGGCAGATAGCTCGCACAGGGGTGACGGCCGCATCAATCGATGTAACCCGAAGCGGCACGCGCGGGCTGGTAGTCGCTGGCATGGATTGCTTTACGCATGCACGTACAGCAACCGGTTGGCTTGCGCGCAAGCAGTCGGCATCGCACGAGCCGCTTATGAAGCGACGCTGCAATGGGTGCGAGAACGCAAAGCCTTCGGTCAGGCCATCGGCACGTTTCAAATGACCCATCGAAAATTGCAGACATGAAGTGCAAACTCGATACAGCCAGCCTGCTGACGCTGCGTGCGGCATGGTTGAAAGGCGAGTCGGAAGATCAGGGCGGTCGCTATGGCACCGAAGCATCGATTGCCAAGCTGGTCGCATCCGAACCGCGATGTGGATAACCCATCAGGCCGTGCAGATCCACGGCGGCATGGGCTACTCGAAGGAGATGCCGCTCGAGCGGTATTTTCGCGATGCCAAGATCACCGAAATTTACGAAGGCACCAGCGAAATTCAGCGCATGGTTATTGCGCGGGCGGAAACGGGCCTGCGATAACGTTTAACGATTTTGTCCGATGATTGCTGTACGAGCGCTCGGTTCCGAACCATGGCCGAATCGGCTCGTCACGAGTGACCGCTATAGCCGGCGTAGATCCCAGGCAGTTGCGGCAATCGGAATTTCGCGAATGGCCCCTTCCGGGCGCGTATTTAGAATAGTTGACCCTCTCTTCATGGCCGATTTGGGACAGTCGCGTCGATCTCCGTGGTGGCCTCTTACCAGATCTGGGCGATCGTAAGGCGCCGCTTGAGCATGCCGTTCAATAGTCCGCGGGTGGCAGGTTCGGGAGGATTTCAGCTGGCCGGTTTGATCAAAATACGCAACTACGACCAGTGGCTGGACCTGGTTATCGCGATGCGGCGCTTTCCGCAGAACGAATTGTCGGATTGCCTGCGTCATCTCAGTGCGCGAAAGTCTTCGCTTGCGTACCGCATGGGTCTCTTTACGGATAGCGCGGCGACTGGGGGTCTTGTCGTTGTTGGCGATTCTCTACGTGCAGTTCAAGGACTGGCGCTTTGATGACGGTAGGCATTGGGTCAGGTACACATGCTGGGCATGTCTGCTGCTGTGGATGTTTTTTCTCGCCTACCTCATTTCGTGGTGGCTTGTGGGGCTGGGTACGCGGTGAGATGCCTATGAGGCACTGCTGATCGAGGCGACGCGCGACCAATGAGAGGCTTGTTTAATTAGCACCAGCGGCTTCGTTTTTATTCGGCTTTGGCGTCGGCGTATAGCCATCATCGAGCGCATGCACGAAGGCCATGATGTCCTGGATGTCGAGGTTGGACATCGCCGGTGCGTCGCCGACTTTGCGGTCGAAGGGGGCGTCTTTGATGTCGACGTTGCCGTGCAGTGCGGCGGGGATGTCGTTATAGAGCGCGAGCTTGCCGTCGGCGTCGCGGGGGTAGATTTTTTCGGGCTGGACGCTGCGCAGGTTGTAGAAGTCCATCACCTGTTTCAGGGTGGTGTATGCGCCGTTGTGGAAAAACACGGAACGGCGGTCGACATTGCGCAGGGTCGGGGTCAGGAACATGCCGCAGTATTGTTTCTGGCTGGCCAGATCTTTGCGGATGGGTCCGCATAGTCCGAGGTCGAAGTGTTCGGCATTCTGGTTGCCGGGCAGGTGCGGGTTGCGCGGTACGCCCAGGGCTTCGTACTGGGTGTCGGTGAAAAGTGGCGGCAGGCCATCGGCGCTCACCGTGCTCAGGTGGCAGGCGGCGCAGTTGCCTTTTTGCGGATCGTTGAAGGCTAGCAGGCCGCGCATTTCGGCAGGGCTGAGTTTCGCTTTGCCTTGCAACCACGCGTCGTATTTGCTGGTGAAGGCATGGAAGGACGGGTCTTCGATCTGGTAGCGCACGATGGCAAACATCGCCTCGGATACGAGCCGATTTGGATCGTTGAGGATGGTCGGGCCAAACAGCTGGGTGAATTGCTGGCGGTAGTCGGCCCCGGTCAACTTGCTGGCGATGCCGGCCACGCTGACGTTGGCCATTTCGGCTGGATCCAGCGCGGGGAAAAAGGCCTGTCGCTGCAGCGAGTCGGCGCGACCGTCCCAGAACAATCCGCCCTGCGGCACCATCGCCGTCGGGTGTGTGGTACCGGCGGATTTTTGTGCCCTGGGGCCACCGCTGGCAGCAGTGGCAGCCACGGCATTGAGATTGACGACGACATCATCCGGCACGGTATCCGGGCCGATGCTGAAGGGTTGTTGCCGGTACAGATAGGCCAGCGAAGGCGGCGGCCGGTAGCCGAAGCTTTTCAGACCCGCGCCGCCCAGCTGGACGATGAGTTTATTCGGCGGATTGTAGGCGTACTTGGGGCTGTGGCAGGAGGCGCAGGATTGCTGCCCCGAGCCCGATAGCGATGCATCAAAAAATAGTTGCTTGCCCAGCTGCGCGACCGCGCTCAGCGGCTGCACGGGCGGGAGATTCAAGTGGACAGGATGCGGGTTGGTGCCATCCGGGCCGGCGATGGTTGCGCCGGTTTGTGCATCGGCACGATTGACGAGTCCATAGGCGAGCAGCCCAACCGAAACGATTGCCAGAGCGAGAGCGGCTTTCAGTCGATGAGCAGGCTGGTGCGATGCAGTGCGTTGTGATGATCGGAAGTAGGACGGCAAAAGCAGGAATCCGGAAGCTTCAGTGGGATTGGTGAGAATAAATCATCGTGTATCCCGTCATTCGGTGCGATGGCGACATTAAGAGAAGGCCATGCAGCGAGAGATCACCCGTGCCCAGATAAGCGTCTGGGCACGGGTGAGTCTGTTGGGACTTTAAGCGGCGTAGCCGGAAGGCTCAGCCACGTAGTGCTTTACGGCCAGCGCGGATCGGTGTGCTTGGCGATCACGGTGCCCTGGCTCGGGTCCAGGAAGACCGGTTGTGCCAGGTCGAACGGGTTACGGCGGAAGTCGAACATGCCCATGATGCTTCCGGCGTTCGCATCGTTCGAACCTTGACCAATACGCTGACCGCCAAGCCAGTTGTCCTCGATAAAGCGCACCACCGAGGACTGCGAGATACGCGTATCGTCGACGTAGTTGGTCCGTGCATAGGGCGAGATAACCAGGAACGGAACGCGCGTGCCGGGACCGCAACGGCCATTGACGACATCACCATGTATGCCGATGCCTGGCTTGGCATTCGGACCGGTGCACTTGCCTGGGCCGTTGAGTTGGTCAGCGCCGACGACCGTACCCTCGTGTGTGGTTGCATCGAACGAGGATGTGGTCGGTGACGCATAGCGATGGTCGTACCAGCCATCGGAATCGTCGTAGGTGATGATGACTGCGGTGTTCTTCCAGTCCGGCTGTTTCTCGAGGAAGTTGATGACCTTGACGACGAACGCCTGCTCATCCAGCGGATCCGAATTGCCTGGATGTGCATCACCCACGGAAGGCGCCTTCAGATAACTCACCGAGGGGAAATTGCCCGCGGATACGGCGCTGAAGAAATCGTTGACGTCGTATTCGTGATGCACTGGCGTTGCACCGCGGTCCTTCGGGTCGGTATAGCCAACCTTGTCAATCGAGCTGGGGCGTGTGTGCGATGGGTTCGCCGTGGACGCGTAGTACTGGAACCAGTTGTGATGGGGAACGTAGTCACCTTCGGTGGCATTCAGCACGCTGGAATAGGTGCTGCGCGTGCAGCCCGTGCTTCCATTGCTGTTGGCGGCGGTGAGGTCGAAGCCGCCCATGAAGCCGCCCCAGGTCAGATTATTGGCGTTCAACAGATCGCCGATGTTCTTGGAGGTCATGCGGACCGTGCTGGTTGCCGACGAGCAGGCGTCATAGGCCGGGTCGGTATCGCCGATCAGGGTCAGGCCGCCCTGGGTATCGGGAACGGTCGACGCTGAGCCGACGACGGTCTGGGCACCATTGGTGGTGCCGGAGACGACTTCCAGCGCGCCCTGCGTGGAGGGACCGTAGGTGTCGGTGTAGGCATTGTCATTCAGGGCAAAGTGCTGCGCGTAGTTCCACATTGCAGTGACGGTATTGCCGTCGTAATAAGCCATCACCAGACCGTTGGTGCCAAAGGTGCCGGTGCTGCTGACCGTGTTGTTGCCGGTGTAGGCGGGGAACCGATCGGCGGCGCCGTTATCGTAGGCCAACTGCTCCGGGGTGTAGGAGTGGTTCTGACCTTCGGTGTTGGCCTGCGTGCGATCCAGCCGGAACGGATTGACGGCGTTGACACCGTTGACCGGGTTGAGCGCGTTCGGGTTATGCGTCAACAGCGCAGGTGTCAGGCCCTGCACGCTCGGCGTCGACCGTTCTGCTTTGAATACCGGTTCGCCCGCAGGGTTCTGCGCTACCGGATAGGTGCCGAAATAATGATCGAAGGAACGGTTCTCGCCAAAGATGACCACCAGATGCTTGATGGGGGTGGCGGTCCGTACGGCGTCCTGGGGCGTCGGGTGCCCCGGCCATACCGGCCAGCCAAACCCGCCGTGGTCGGAGGAAAGCGTCTGAGCAGCTGGCACCGTGATCTGGGCCGAAACGGCAAACGCCAGACTCACCGAGGCGATCGAAGCGCAGAGCAGCGTCTTGCGAAATAGTTGAGAGCGGAACATGTGAGAACTCCAGTTGAGGAATGCAACGGGAAGGCTGGCCGGACAGGGTGGGCGGCCACAGCGATTGCGACAAAACTCCTCCGTGGTTAGAGCAAGCCACGGCGGGAGCGGACAGGGCTCGGGGCCCATTCAACCACCCGGATATGAACATTCGGAGACAGCTCGGCGCTTGATCGGCGCCTTCATTTCAAATGGCGAAGTGAGGCCGGTCAGAGCTACTTCATCGCAGGCATGACGATGCGACGTGCCATGGCGCATGGCCGGTAAGTAGGCGCACGACGAGGGTGATTTCGCTTGTCGCTCAGCACATGAGGCAATGCGCATAAGAAAGGGGAGCGGCGACTCGTCGATTATTTGCAGCTCGGTGCGGGCCTGAGGACACGGTCACGCAAGCTCATGCGGAATTGGCTGTCGTCGGCGTGGCGCTAGTCATACCGATACGGTGGTGCAACACTCCGCGCGTATGCCATCCACGCCGTATTCCTGTTCTTGTCACGATTCGAACATAGGTGCCTGATCGGCATGTCCGCGACCCGCAATGCTGTTCCTGTGACCGGCTCTTCCGCTGTGCCGGCGGCAGGTACTTCATTCGGTGATCGACGTCTGACCAGCACGCACTCCGCGTTCTGGATCATGACGCGTCGGGTCACGATACTGGCGGCATCGGTTGATGCGGCTTTCCTGGTGTTTTTTCTTGCCGCAGGTTCGCCGCTGCTGGCGTGGCTCAACGTGGTCAGTATTGGCATGTATGTCACGGCTTATGCGCTGCTGGTGCGTCGGCGGAATTCTCTCGCGCTATTGCTGATCTGGATCGAGGTGGTTGCGCATGCCGCGATCGGCACGATGCTGGTGGGCTGGGACAGTGGCTTTCATTACTATCTGCTGATGTTCATTCCCGCCATCGTGGTGAGCGGTAACTGGCGGCGGGTGACGGCACCGCTGGTCGTGCTGTTTCTGTCTTATCTCGGCCTGCATGCTGCCGCGCATGTGGTTGGCACGCTGGCGCCGCTTGGCGATACGGCGCTGCAGATTCTCAATGTGTTCAACGTGTCCATTTTCTTCGCGATGGCCAGTTATACGGCGCGCTTCTATTACGAGCTGGTGCGCAAAAGTGAGCGCAAGCTGCGCGAACTGGCGACCCGTGACGTGCTGACCGGGTTGTCCAACCGGCGTCATCTGATGGATCTGGCGCTGCCGGAAATTGCGCGGGCGCGGCGTGCCGGCGAGACGGTGTCGCTGGTGCTTGCCGATATCGACGATTTCAAGCAGATCAACGACGGCCACAGCCACGAGGCGGGCGACCTGGTCTTGACGCGAGCCAGCGTGCTGTTCCGCGAGGCGTGCCGGACGCAGGACATCATTGCGCGCTGGGGCGGAGAGGAGTTTCTGTTTCTGCTGCCGAATACGGGCTCCGACGATGCGCTGAATTTTGCCGAGCGTGTGCGTGCGCGGATCGCCGATATGCCGGTCGATCACGATGGCAAAACGATTGGCTTCACCCTCTCGCTGGGCGTTGCCCTGTTGGCTGCGGAGGAGCATCTGGAGGATGCGATCGGTCGCGCCGACCATGCGTTGTATCGAAGCAAGGCCGAAGGCCGCAACCGCGTAACGTTGGCATTGCCGCCGCACGTCAGTGCACCGCCATTGGCAGATTCGCAAGCCTGTCAGGTCTGAGTCGATCGGCTTGAATCAGCGGCCAAGTATGAGATGCGGATGTTTACGCGCGATCGTTGAGCAACGTTTTATTCCGCCGACATCAAGCCGACGTATGGGATCATGGGTCGACCCTGTTTGAAGTACGACGATGCTTTGTACCGACTGCCAATCCGGCTA
>Ga0302230_10001419_pt1 | contig 15811 bp, 23 predicted proteins | sample II_Palsa_N2_1_FD_193523 | JGI IMG/M metagenome (GOLD analysis project Ga0302230, IMG submission 193523) | Peat permafrost microbial communities from Stordalen Mire near Abisko, Sweden - II_Palsa_N2_1 | ecosystem: Environmental > Terrestrial > Soil > Palsa > Peat permafrost | place: Sweden... | reverse complement strand
ACGAGCAATTGGGCCCAAAGAAGCCCTCGGCGCACTGGTCACAGAAAGTTCCGGTCCATCCTGAATTGCACTCACATTCGCCAGTGTAACCTTGAAGACACTGACCATTCTGACACGAGGAGCAATTGGTGCAGGCCATTCCAAATGTACCAGCTGGGCACGATGGCAAATACACTTCGCTACTGCTAAGAACAACTGAATTGCTGAGTCCGCCTGCCAATAAAACCAATCCGTTCTGCAAAATTATCATTGTATCGAGATCGCCGTTCGTAGAGTCGCGTGCAGTATTAAGAGGTCCTGTCAAGGTCCACTCACCCAAAGTCGGATCGTAGATTTCACAAGTTGTAAGTGCAACCAAGGATGAAGTCGCGACACCACCTGCAACAAGAACAGTCCCGTTTTGCAACAACGTCATTTGCTGGAAGTGACGTGCATAACTCATGTTCCCTGTTCCCTGTTGACGTCCAGTTACCAGTCATAGGATTGTACAATTCGGCAGACGCAAGCGAGTTTCCAGCTGTGGCTGAATAACCACCAGAAACCAAAACAAGATCATTCGGAAGAAGGGCAGCTGCAAATTCATACCGACCTGTGATGAGACTCCCTGCTACCGTCCAATTACCGAACAAGGAATTGTAAATCTCGCAGGTCGACAAACTTGGAGGGGAACCACTGCTACCTCCAGCGACCAAAACCATTCCATTTTGGAGCAAGGTTGTCGTATGGACGTAGCGCCCAGTGATTAGGCTCCCGGTGACTGCCCATATGCCAGTTGATATGTTGTACAATTCGCAGCTGGAAAGGACGGCGGTATTGTAGTTACCCACAACAAGAACTAAACCATTTGGCAAAAGAGTGCCCGTATGGTCGTACCGGGCCACATTCAGCGACCCAGTTGCCGTCCAGGAGTTTGTGGACGGATTGAACAACTCGCAGCCGGCAATTGAGGCACTTCCCGAGTAACCGCCTACAGCCAACACGATGCCATTTTGAAGCAATGTGGACGTGTGAGTACCTCGAGAGGACTGCATGCTACCTACCATTGACCACGTGCCAGTGGCTTCGTTGTATAGTTCGACGCCATTCAGGGCTGATGCTCCGGATGCAGTTGTGTTGAAGCCGCCAGTAACAAGTACGGAACCGTTTTGGAGCAGTATTGTCGCATGCTGAAAACGAGCAACTGAAAGGCTGCCGGTGTAAGTCCATGAATTTTGACCCATGCAATTGGTTCCAACAAAAATTAACCCGACTGCGCACTGGTCGCAGTTCGTTCCAGCCCATCCAGTATTGCACTGACACTGGCCTCCGAGACCTTGCAGACAAAGACCGCTCTGACAAAGCGAACAATTAGCACACGTCGGCCCGAACGTTCCAGCAGGACAGATGGGCACGTAAATTTCGGTACTGGCCAACTGAATTTGTGAAGAATTCTCACCACCAACAAAAAGAATTTGACCCGTTTCCAACAATGACGCGGTGTGACCAAAACGCGCAGTATTCAAACTGCCAATGACCGACCAAGTACCAGTGACCGCATTGAAAATTTCACAGGTTGCAGTCGCAATTAAAGTGGCCCAATTGAATCCACCACAAACTACGGCACCAATAGGAAGACTTGTAATAGTATGGTAGTACCGCGCAACAGTCAACGTTCCAGTTGTGGTCCACGACCCCGTCGAAGGATTGTACAACTCACACGCTGCAAGTGTGATATCGTTGTAGCCGCCTGTAATCAACACCATCCCAGTTGGGAGCATTGTCATGGCATAGGCGAAACGTCCCGTGTTGAGGTTTCCTGTCATCGTCCACGAGTTTGTCGTCGCATTAAACAGTTCACAGCTGGCAAGGGCAGCATTTGTAACTCCTTGTCCACCTGGTGCCAACACTATTCCCGATGCCAACAGAACCGCCGCATGCAACCAGCGGGCCACACTAAGGCTTCCTGTGACGGTCCAGTTGCCAGTCGTGGCGTTGTACAATTCGCACGTAACCAGTTGAATCGAACCGTTGTAGCCACCGGCCACTAATACAAGCCCGTTAGCCAACAAAGTGGCCGAATGATCGTGACGAGCAAAGTTGAGGCTCCCGGTTGTACTCCAATAACCACTGGTCGAGTTGTACACCTCGCAATAACCAAATGTCGATGATTGCGTCGTGTTCAGACCTCCTGCAACCAAAACAAACCCATTGTTTAGGAGAGTCGCAGTGTGGTCGGATCGCGCCGTGCTGAGGCTTGCACCCGCTGTCCATGTACCATTCGTTGGACTGAAGAGTTGAACACTATTGGTAACTGGAAGCTGGGCGGAACTGTACCCACCAGCAACGAGAACGACACCACTCACCAAAACCGTAGCCGTATGACTGGAACGCGGAAATGAAAGATTTCCGGCATTTAAAAAGTTGCTCTGGGTGTACAATTCGGTGCTCGCAAGGCCGACGGTCCCGGTGTAGCCACCAGCCACAAGCGCCATCCCGTTTTGTAAGAGAATTGCAGTATCAATGTATCCATTAGTGGCATCGCGAGCCATGTTGAGACTTCCTACGATTGTCCAAATACCTGTCCATGGGTTGTAGAGTTCAGAACTGCTCAAAGTTATGCCAGCAGACCCAGCACCACCTGCCACGACGACAAATCCATTTTGCAAAAGAGCAGATTGATGGCCATAACGTCTAATGTTTAGGTTTCCAGTCGCTGACCAAACTCCCGTCACTGGATTATACAATTCTGCATCAGAAAGATACGAGTTACTAGAACCTCCACCTCCTGCCACAAGGACCATTCCGTTTTGCAAAAGAGTGGCAGAATGTTCACTTCGTCCAATGGTTAGATTACCCGTGAATCCCCAAACTGCAGTGTTCGGGTTGTAAAGTTCACATTGAGCAATATTAGGACCAATGGGACTGGCCAAATTTGCATTATTACCCCCAACCACAAGGACTTCACCGTTTGGGAGTAGCGTCAAAGTGTGACAATAACGACCAATGTTGAGACTGCCCGTGTTCGTCCAAGACCCTGTTGACGCATTGTACAACTCTGCACTGGTGAGAATGTCTGAAGCACTGACATACCCACCAGCGACCAAAACCAATCCGTTTGGAAGGACCACTGCTTGCGTATCCGATCGTCCTGTATTCAGGTTGCCAGAAGTAGTCCAAAGACCTGTTAAGGGATTGTACACCTCAGTGTAATCATTGCCTGTGCCAAAACCGCCAGCGACAAGCACCATGCCATTTTGTAGAGGAGCAGAAAAGTGAAGCTGACGCGTGTACGCAAGGCTTCCAGTTGTCGTCCAGCTTCCCGTCGTCGCATTGTACAATTCACAAACCACAACAAACGCTGCGCCAGTTGTCAACCCTCCTGCTGCCAAAACCATTCCATTCGGCAGCAAGTTAACAGTGTGTGCGTACCGTGCTGCCATCATGTTCCCAGAGTACGTCCACTGCGCGTGGGCTGAAAGAGCGGCACAGACCAAAAACAGCACGAACGCCACTAAACGACCCATTTTCGCTTTGACCCTCGACGGGCTTTGCACGAAGAGAAGCAACAACGCAAAAAGGGCTCAGCAATGACCTACTGTCCACACCACAATTCAGCAAGCACGAGTTTTCCAACTCCTGTCTGTGAAGGTCTAGAGGACAAAGCACAGCACGAACTGCCACGGAAATGTTTCAGGTTTGTTATTTGTTTCACGTGCCCATCAGAACTTTTTTCACCGTGGCGGTAACCCAATGAGTGAATTGATCACGAGGCTATGTTCATTGGGGACCCTTCTATAATGCTCCGGTGGAAAAAACTAACTCCCTCAAAAGACGCTGGACGCCAGCGAAAGAAAATCGTCAAGGAGAAGCCCGATTCCGTGGACTGACGTTTTCCACATCGTAGGATTGCATGGTAGTATAAATTCACGTCGAACATTTAGCACTGTATTCTCAGACTTCTGCTCTTCCACGCCTTTTTTCAATGAAATAATAAACAAAACAAAATAAAGAGATAGAAAAGTGAGCAAAAAAAAAAACAGTAAACAATCTTCTTGCACTGGCCAAGATGGCGGCGGACACGCTACGGACGTTCCAGATGTCGATCAACTGGGGTGCTCTTGACCAACACAAAATCTCGAAATAAAAACAATGGTCAGCCCTTTGCACCTCAGTGCCCCGACGAGGAACGACACCACACTCCACTTTTCCGTCACCGCGTGGTTCATGAATACGTCGTACTGTGGCCCGTTCGGGGGTAGGGCCGGAGAAGGTTCAGCCATAGTCGTCTCAAAGCCTCAAAGAAAACAAATGGTCACACGACCTGACGGTTTTTATTTTCTCAGCTTTCACTTTGTCTTTGAGCCTTTAATATTATAGAACTGTGTGCAGTATAACCCGCGTGAAGAGTCCTAATGTGCAGGATCATCCAAGTGTATTTTCTACTAGGTTTTTGAACTACGGGCGAGTTACGGAGACTACTGGCGTAGTTTCTAAGAATTGCAGAGGAAAAGTGCGTATTCCCTAAAAGTTACGGGGGGAAAGTGCGTATTTATTATAAGTTGCGGAAGGCAAGTGCGTATATCCCAAGAGTCACGGAAGAAAAAGTGTGTATTTCCCAAGAGTCATGGAGGGCAGGTGCGTAGTTATTCAAGTCACGGAGGTCCTGTGCGTATTAACCAAAGAGGTCCTGCGTAACTACTTCTTGAGGTGGCTACGAATGACCTCCTCAATTTATTTTCCATGAAATAAATTTTTTTATTTTAAAAATGACAACATCCACAGTTTTTTCAAACAAATCGTTTCAAAAAGAGCAAAGAAAGGTTTTCAAATCAGCAATTTAAAAGAGGAACAACTGCTCGGCCGAGTCGAACAAACTTGCAGGCCGAGCGATGACCATTCCCCTTCCAATCGGCTTCTTGGCATGCTCGCGAGCAGTAGTGAGCCTTGACACTTGGCGCAGGACTTGAGAGCAGCACCAATCTTGAGACAATTCTTTGAAACGTTGCCCAAACCATTCATATTGAAATATCAAGGCGCGCAGCCTGTGTGACGTCGTTGAGAGGGTCCTGCCAGTTGCCCAGCTTGTCATAGGAGACGGAGTGGTTGGCCCAAAAATCCGTCAGACGCTTGGCGCTCAAGGCTCCACTCTTGTAAAACTTGATCACGTCCTCGTACTTGGCACCGCGAAAAAGCCTATTACCCGCCACCTTGCATTATATGGCTTGTTTAATCAGACTCGAGGACCTTGGTGATATCGGTGTCCGCGTCAGCAATCGCGATTTGCTTCAGCCTAACGGTGTCGGCTCCAAAGGAGGTTGCCAGCGCAGAGGACACCCGGCTCCACAGGTCGACGAAGGCCTTGTCGTCCAAACGGTCGTTCGGCAAGTGCGACGTCCCATTGCGAGCGGACCGGATCTCGTGGAGGTGCTTCTTGGTCGTCGGCGAGGGTTTGCCCACATGCAAAAGCAGCAGCGTGAGCAGCGAGAGGTCAAACTTGTGCATCTGCCCGGAGCGCAGCAGTCTCTCTTGGTCGCCAAACAGGCCGCCGGAGCCATTGAGCGCGTCCAGCAGCGCCGCGAGTTTTTGGCCGCACTCTGGTGAGTCTGCCCAATGGTGACGAGTACTGCTGCAACCACCACGCCTGCAAGTGGTTCTGCAGGCAGTCGCGTGCGTACTCGAGCATTTTCCGCAGGCGACGGTAGTTTGCCTTTGTGTCCTCGACTTACGGTGGCAAAGTTGCAGAAGAGGACGAAGCTGACGGTAAAGCTGACGGTAAAGCAGATGAAGAGGACGAGGTCGACGCCTCACCCGCAGGAGGCTTTTCTTCTTGCTCCAGTCATTGTCTGAAGAAGTTGAAATATGCACTTGCCTTTGAGACACGCTCTTGCCTTCCGCAACTCTTTCGAGATACGCACTTTCCCTCCGTAATTCCGAAAAGATATGGACGATTTAGTTCGCAGCAAACAACTAAAGTTCTTTTCTATTTGGAACATGCTTTCTATACCTTGCCACAAGAACTCAATAGACACTTTGTCTCGAAAGCAATCGGCAACGGCCTTGAGTACCAGAGCCGGCTTTTTTTAAATTAAAAAAATAACTGAGGAACTAAAAAAAATATATTTGCAAAAAAAAAAAAAAAAATCCATTTTAGGACCTACAGCTGCAAAAAAGTTTGGACGAGCACTTCCTACTTTGTTGAGCATGGATAGTGTTTGGTCGCTGCTGTCACGGCTGTGTGCTGTGCAGCTTTCTACTCTTTCTGGCAGGAGGGATGCGACCAACCGCGCCAAGAACAGCGTATTCAACCCGACCAACCTCGCCAAGAACAGCGTATCAACCGTCAACCTCGGAAGCCCTCGAAAATGTGGCCATGTTTGGCCTGTGTAGTGCAGTTCGACAGCAGGCATCGGCTGGGCCTTCACTACCAGCAGACTCACGGAAAGCGCGCAGCCAAGGTGCCTCCCCCTCACGGCGACTACGAGAGTGGCTGCTGGATGGCGACGGAGCACTTCCCGGGAAAGAAGAGTTTCGGCTGGTACAACTGCGAGTACCCCGGCTGCGACAACAAATGGCTCTCGGCGCATGCGTTCAAGGATTCGTACCAGGAGTGCAAGAGATGCGCCGCCAATTGTCGCGCGGTTCCGCTCTTCATGTGGTTCAATTTTTCGATCGCGAGAGAGAGGAAACAACAGATAGGAACGAGGACGACGAACCCCATCTCCAGCATCTGTGCGGCAAGTGCAACGAACTCGGCCACAAGTGTACGATCGCTCGCCGCGACGACGAGGAGGACAAATGAACTGCTTTATTTGTGTTGTCCAGCAGTCCAGCAGACAATTGTATTTTGTTTTAATTTTAATTCTATTACGAAACGCAAGTCATCAAGAAAAAAAAAGAAAGAAACAAGGGACTCTACATCTAAAAAATCACTGACGTTCTTCAGATCCTTCTCACTGAACCCGCCGTGATCGCGAAGACGCTGGGCCTCGTGGTAGAAATCCTTTGCCTGGCTGGACACCTTGTCGAGGTCACGCTCGATATAGGGCTCGCGATTGGTCTTGCATCCGGACCTCAAGGCTGTGCTAGAGATCAAGGCGAGTACGAGCGACACGTTATAATCGGGGCTCGGCGACGGCGATGAAGATAGCCTACACCCTCCATCAACGGCGTGCGCTTGATTCCGGCGACCTCGACTGTATTCCGTCCTTTTGAAGCTGCCCAGCCGGACTCGTTGTCGCCACGCATAGATTTCCTCTGGCAGTCGCACTACACCGAAGCCAACGCCCCAAATTGGTCAACAAAGAAGGACAGCACGCGATCGACTACGGCTCAGTGGAGATCCGTGTTGAACAAGAACTGCAGCACCAAATGGAATATCGTGTCCGACGAAGGGCTCCATGTTGACAACGCCCTGTTTGCCGCACGCTGGCCCGTCCGCTTTACGACGGAGTTGCACTCCCGCTATCACGGTTGCTTCAGCGAGAGGGAACTGAAGCATCTTGGAGACTTCCTTGGTTCTTTGTTCTTACTCCTTCCAACGTGTTTTCACATGCGAAACGCCAAGCCAATCTCCCGATAAGCGGCCCAAGGCACATCTCTAGATCAAAAGAAAAATCAGAGCGCGAATGAAAGTCACTTGAAATTATATGGGCCCTCGAGTACCGGCCGCGTTTTAATTTTTTAAAATAAATGCGAGATTTCGAATAATAAAAAAATAATAAAAACCAACCCTCTGCCTTCCATTTTTCTCTGGTTGTTTTCTTAAAATGTAGCAAAATTTAAAGTCGACATCTCTATGTTGTTCCGACGGCCTGATATTTCAGTATTCATTTTCTACTTAAGAAAGTCAGCTTTCAATCGTAAATTGTAGCTCAAAGCAAAAACTTTTTTATTACTTATTTGTTACTGAGAAAGTCGATAAAAAGAAAAGAAACAGGATTCGAAAACAATGCTATTTCGGGATGACAACATCCCGCAGAATCGCAATTGGATTCTCAGGACCATGTCGCAGGGTTAGAGGCTCTTCGCCGGCGGACATGATGCGCTCCAGCACCTTCTCAGCGTCTGCGATCGCAAGCTTCTGGCACAGCTGAATCGCCTCGTCGGAGTGGTGACCAATTCGCTCGTAGAATAATGTCTCGTTGACAGAGGCGAGACAGCCAGACAGGACGACTTTCACAGCGCGCACGGCACGCCATGCACCTGAGCCGGTCTCGAGCGCAGGCGCTTGTCCCAATGCGTAGAGGTCGTCGTGCCTCGCCCTGGCCAACGTTGCGGCAAGCGCTGTGATAAACAACGACATCTCCATCGCAGACGCGTCCATCTTCAAGCGGTCCAGTCGGTGTTTCTGCATCGAGCATTACTCAAAAGTGCTTTGAAAAAAAAAGAGGATAGTTACCTGAGACCGTTGGGCAAAGTGGTTGATGACGGACGTGACAATGCCAAGAGCAGTGCCCAACACGGGCAGGTAGGCGCCACCGGCCTCCTTGACGATGACTATGAAAGGCATAACGGTGTTGGCCGCTGCAGTGGCGGCGGGAAGAACAGGCGAAACCATGTCGGCCGCCTTTGAGATGACGTTCGCGTTGTCGAGGACTTTCGACGTTGCTTCTGTGACAGTCTTCGCAGTAGATGCCGCGCTCGCTACGTACTTTGGTGCGCCCTGGCTTTTGAGTTGGATCTGCACATGTCCGGACGACACTGCCATCGCGCCCGTAAAGGCAGCCTCAATCACCTCCCGCATCATCTGGAAGTACGCAAACAGGCGGTCGTCTTCGCGGATGTCGGTGTCCTCCGCAGGTCGGATGCGGCCCAGTTCAATGCTGAACCCAGACAGTGTCGCTTTCAATTGCAAAACCTCCTGACGCACCAATCGGAGGGCCTCTTGATAGCTTTCCGGCAGGACAACGTCTGATAGAAAATAAAAATGGACCATTAGAAAATGCGATTTGAAATAAAATCCTTTTACCTTGTTCTGTTGTGCGTCCCAGTGGGTCGAGGAGTCGTGCGATCTCCACCGCTTGCTTGGAGACGCAAAGGACAAACTTTTCCTTCTCAGAAAGCGCCTCTTCGATCTCTGCCAGAGTGAAGCGGTGCGGTTGCCTTTCGCCCACGACAAGTTGCTGGAGTCGTGCAGCCGCGGCCTCCGTTGAACACGTTGCTTGCGGCACCTTTTCATTGTCCTCGTCCAGATACTTGCGCATCTCAGTGTCATTGGAGATCTTGTGCGCGAGTGACGCGTCCTTCGACCAGCACAGTTGCCATTGTAAGACACCGCATCTGGAGCAGCAACACTCGATGAACTAGAGTAGTTAATGAGAAAATGTTGAAGATGGCCTTGCATACGTCGTTGATGATAGCTGTGCCGGGATAGAGCGTTGTCACGGACCGCAGTGCGTCGATGATCTGTTTTCTCTCCTCAATAAACCTAACGTATGGCGTCTCCCTTTCCTTTTTCGCGCTGTCGTCGTGCTTGTCAGGGCTGCGCACACAAATTCGGACGAGGCTGGCGTTTTCGTGAATGGTCGCCAGCGCGGTCATCAATCTCTCCTGCAAGATGAACCCACTCCTACAAGAAGTATGTCAAATGCAGACAGCCACAAAAAAAATTACCGCCAGCACTCGCCGTACTGAACGGCCTTTCCGTAGACCTGGTGAAGTTGGGAGATGAAGGATCCGTGAAATCCCATTGGTATGCCGTTCAGGGAGATGACACGAACGACCTCGCAACGTGTTGGATCGTTGGCAGCCAACGGCCATGTCAAAGCGGGTTGGGGCAGCAATGGCAACGCTTGGGGGAAGAATGACTTTCGTTTCTCCCACGCCACCGCGACATCCTGTTTGGATCAATATTATTATCTTAACCAGATCATCGTTACCGATCGCTGCGACTGGCTCACCGGAAACGTAAGGCCGACTGCGTAGAGCAAGTTGGTCAACTCGTCAAGATTCAGATTGGGAAAGGTCTTCTTCCACGCGAGGTCCTCCAGCAACTTTGCGTGCTCGATGATGGGAGACTCCTTCTTGCCTTTCAAGTGCTGCGCAATTTTGCCGAGCAACTCCTTTGTGAGCCACTCGGGATCGCAAACGACAAGTTCCTTCAGGGACGGATAGCGATCCCCGAGGAAAATGACGGTGCTCCACTCGTTCAGAAGCTGCAGAGCGCGAGACGCCAACTCATCCGTGACGGCTGCAGCGGACGACAGAGTTGCCCGCGATGTCAGCTTCAGGTCGCGGTTGCGCTGTAACAGCACCAGGCGCTCAATTTCGAGGTAGGGTCGCGGGACACGGCGGCCCAATTGTGGTTGACAGCACAGATCGGCCAGCAGCTGTTGCCGAATTTGGGTGATGCTGTCCCGATCGTTGCGTACGTTTACGCCAGAGAATGCCCGATATTGCAGACGAAGACCGACAGCCACCGCAGCCTCGTTAGCCAGGCGACGCGCGGTGTCGACATCCTCCGTCTCGTTTCGCTTGTCCGCCATAGTTGCGATGATGTACACAATCGCATCCGAGGTCAGAGACAATTGCAGTGTCGACAACCAATGGCGCAACTCGGCCAAGGCTGTGTCGCGGCGCTGAAAAGTCATATCCCACAGCACCAAGAATATCGCGCCAGTTGAGAGCACGACACTGTGTCCGTCTTGAAACTCCCGGTGCCCACCGAGATCCCACAAAGCCAAATGAAGCTGTTCGCCCGCTGGCACAATGTTTTCTCTGAGAGGGACGTTTTCGTTTGGCTCAAAGGGCGCAGACAACAACGCGACGTCCAGGTCCGCGCTGGGAATGTCGACCTCGTCCATCTCAATGCCAACTGTCACCGTGTGACGGACATGGAATTGTGCCGCACACACCCAATAATCTCGGCGTTCAGTGCTGCTGCAAATCAAGTAGTAGGCGAACGTCGCTCCCTTCTGCTTGACACCAAAACTCAAAGCACCCGACGGAACAATAGAAGCACCCTCGAGTCGCAGTCGAAGCGGCGCCTGTCCAGATTCCAAAAAAGTACATACCAAAACGTCGCTGGAAATTTCGCAATTGACTTTGGCGTTCGGCCACCCAAGATAATAGAGAATCAATTGTTCTTTCAATGGAAAGAGTGCGCGCATCAATGTGGACTTGCCGACGTTTTGGTACCCCGCGATGACGATCTTGCTCCGATAGACGTGAACCTCTTGGCCCCTGAGGTCGTTTAGGTACGACATAATATCCTTGACAGACGCGCTCCGAAGATTCTCAGGGAACTTTGCGAGGGGGCACCCATCCAACGCCAGCCTGCGCAGCGATGTCAATTGGCACATTCCAACAGGCAGATCGTTTATCATGTTTTCCTTAAGCGAAAGGCAAGTCAAGCTTGTCAGAAAATTGACGGAATCGGGAATGTCAGCGAATCGACAGCGGTCCGCGCGAAGCCAGCGCATGTTCGACAGACGACGAAACGACTCGGGAAGATCGCCAAGACTGTTGCGTGAAATGTCGAGCCACTCCAGCGTGGCCAATTCTCCGAGCACATCAATACCAGAAAGAGACAAGCCGCAGCCAGACACGGATAGGGTGCGCAGTGACGACAGTGCCCTCAGAGAAGGCAGCAAACCCAGAGAATTTCCGTCCAGATGAAGAGAGTACAAAAACTCTCGAGATTGTGCCGATTCTGTCAGAACGGATAACGCGGAAGACGTCAATTTATTGTTCTCGAGCATCAGGAGAAAATCGCGGGTGTGGCTCAGCAAAGATACTGGTGGAATGGACGTCAAGCCTTTGTTTCGAAACTGCGCGACTGCACAGCAGTTAGCAACAAAGCGAAAGAACTTAAACGGTACCATCAAGTAAAAATCGGGTGCAGTCATGCAACGGACCCAGTTTTTCTTGGGCGAGGCTCAATGGCGTCTTTGATTTCGAGTCTGGGCAAAATATCAATGTTAAAATTGACTATAACGTGCAAAATTCCAACCGCGCGCATCCAGAATTGCGCCATTCTCCAGCAGCATCTCGATAGCATCGACATGGCCATTGAATGCCGCCCAGTGCAGCGGCGTCGACCCGTCTATTTCCACAATAAGAACACCACCACACATATACACACGACATGCATTTGTTTGCGGCGTCCACCTTTGCGCCATTTTCCAGCAGCGTCTTGATCGCTTCGACATGGTCATTGGATGCCGCCCAGTGCAGCGGCGTCAGCCCGTCTATTTCCACATTAAGAACACTACACACGCATACACGACACACCGTTGTTAGCGGCGTCCACCTTTGTGCCATTCTCCAGCAGTGCCTTGATCACGTCGACATGGCCTCCATATGCCGCGAAGTCCAGTGGCACAGACCCGGCTGTGTTTATATTTGTAAGACGTACGACCAGCTAGCAAGCCTCTACGAACCTTCGTCGCCCAGCTGTACGTCCGCGCCCTTTTCGACTAGGAATCGTACCGCCTCTGGATGACGGTACTTGGCAGCGACAGACAGTGCTGGTTTGTTTGGGCTGGCGCCCTCTTCGTCTGCGGTCTCAAGCTAAGAAAAGAAAAAAAGTAAAAGATTCACCTCTTTCTGGGTTGCGCCAGTTAATGTCCAGCATGTGCCCACTCGTGTCCCACAGAGTGCGCAGCGAGGCCACGTCGCCGTCCTTGGCGACGCGCCAGAACGCCTGTTGCAGGTCCAGGTCTGTCATCCACCCTCGGTAAAATGAAGTCCCGACCATTATCCATATTAACAGTAGGAGACCCAGGTATGCCAATCTTTCCTGATACTCAATCGTCTGTTGATACTTTTTTACTAATGGTCTTAAAGGTATATATTTTTTGTCTATTTTCTAAACTCCCTGAATTGATCGATCCGCATGAGCCACGATCAACCTAATATGCAAGCATGTAGCCATGCATTATGCGGCAACTATCTTATACGGGAAAGGCCGTGCTCAGGGTTCGGCCAAACGGACGCGCATCAAAGAAATCCGAATCCGCACCAAACAGGTTACGACGGAGAGCCTTGGCAGCGTCGGCTTGCTCGGGTGTGGGCGATGGAAACTCCCCAAACTCCTCGAAATACACGTATGTCCTCCTCCAGCGTTCAATGCGCATGCGCTCGTACGACCGTTTGGCATTCTTAGTGGCGCACGCCTTTTCCACACGGGCCATCTTCTTTGCCTCGTCTGGTGTAGTCACCTTTGCAGTCTCTTGCGGCCTTGATGGTGGTGGTGTCGGGGGCGATGCGCTGGTTTGCAACGGAGCTGCTGTCTTGTCGGTTGACATCGCTGCCTGTTCCTGGTGCTGCTCATCTGCCGTTACCTTGCGCTTCTGGGCGCGCCCGTCCACAAAGTTGTGTCCCATGCCCAGGGCCTGCAGGGCGAAGGCCACAGCAGCCGCGCGCAGCTGGTGGCGCGCGCTCAGGTGGTAACCCAGGTCCTTCTTGGCCACATAGCCGGCGCCGCACAAGGCGCACTGGAAGCGCTTCTGTGCGGGCGCATCGTGGAAACGGTCCTCGTGCCTGTGCCCTCGTCGTTAGTCATGCACCATCGGACGCTCACCGCTCACTCGCGTGGACAACCCTTGACCTCGTGGTGGCACTCCTTGCAGACCAGAACCATCCCCCAAACTACCTTTTGGGGTAATCTAGGGGAAAGATCTCGAATGTGTCATGCCATAAATTGAAAAATCATAATTCTAAATAGTCGCGCCCTCAGCCAGCAAAACCTTGATCTGATGCTGTTCACGTCGCCACGTCACGTCTTTAAAGATTGTTGCAGTCCAAGAGAAAGCCTTACAAAACAACGAAGTCACGGATAGTTGTCTTCGAGATCATTGGGAACGCTGCTCGAAGTTGAGGGCGCCCTTGTGCGATGTGACTGCTCGAGTGGTCATTCGGCCGACACGCTCCTGTAACTTGGAGCCCATGAGCGAGTTTCCAAACCTACCAATCGTCCTCTTCCTCGTCGTCATCCCTGCGATGATGGCAGGTCGGGCAGTTTGCGCATCGGGAAGGACGCGCTGAGCGTCTTCGGCGAGGCACAGAGTCGGCCAGGCGCGTGTGCTGTCGGTCATCGGGATAAACGCCGTAATGATCCAAAAAAGTGATGACCGCGTGTCGGATGCGGTCTCGCTGGCCTTTGGGGCTGGTTCCAGAGCGCCACTCCGTCATGTGGCGGCTGGACACGCCGAACGCGCACGCAAAGTCGATGTCAGTTGCCTTACAAGACGCACCAGCCGGGGCATGCGGGAGCACGTATCTAAAGCAGACGCGCTGCCAGTTGTCGTCCAAGAGATGCTGCAGGCGGCGATCCGTCACGTGCACCCACTCGCGGAGGGTGGCCTGCGAGAGATTTGGTAGAGACGCGCCGGAGATGAGTTCGTCCATTTTTTGTTGTGCCGAAACTTACCTTGGAAAAAAAGGAAAGGTTGGTTTTTCGATGGACGAAAAACTGGCCAATGACGTCATCTGCCTTTCAGTGAGTTCCATTTTTAGTGTGACGATATGGCCGACCAGGTGAACGCGTTCCTCGCCACGCACCAGCTGGACCGGTACGCTGCCAAGATTGTGGACGAGTTGTGCTACGGTACGCCTATTCTCTTGTGCCTGTTTGACGGACGCAAGCACAGACGACCTCGACATCTTTCTCACGCTCACACCCGCCGAGGTCGACCTGTGGGCCGCCTGGATGCCCGAGGGCCACCGCAAGCGGCTCAAGCTGGCGTTAGCATCTGCCGGCTCGATCCCACGACCTACCCAGGCCCCTGTGGCATCATATCAGCCCAACCCGAGTATGGCCCGAATGAGCACGCGCCCGCGTCCGCCGCCGCTGCAGCAACCGACGCCACCACTGTCCGCTGCCTCGTCACCACGGATCGAACCAGCCACCATGGCTGCAATCAGCCCACGCCCGCATCCACCGCCTCTGCTTGTGGCGTCGTCTCTGAGAGTCAGTCTACCCAGTGCACGATTCCACGAGCATCTGGACGGTATGACTCTTCCACTGTGCTTTGTCGACTTGCCGAGCGATATCAGTACGTGGCGGCTGCAAGATCTTTATTACGGCCTGGTCAACTTTGACACTCGCCTACTGCTTGTCCACTCCAAGGCAAACAATGACACGAAAAGGTGCTGGGTCCTCTGTCCGCTGAGCGAGGGTGGCCTGTCAGTCCTGGCCGACGATCTCCAGGGTGCGCTCTTCCGCGTGGCCGCGATGTGTCTGTCCACTGCTCGTAACGACAACCACGAGACGACCCTGCCGACCACCCTCGAACACGATGATGCACGACAATAGCACCCTCAAGAGCCAGCGGTCGCGTGCTACCAGCATCTGCCTGGTCTACGACATCGTGCAGCGCGCCCTCGTTGCCACGCCTCAGGGCCTGCTCGTCTTCCACCGGCGCAGGGACGACCGCCTGCACAACCTCTACCTCGTCTGTGTGCCGTCCTCGCTTCCTGCAAGTGATGTCCAGACGTATCTCAAGAATCTTCAAGAGGCGGTGGCAGCTATTTGTGGTTAGGTAGGTCTCTTTTGTGATAGATAAAAAAAATTGAAGAAAATTTCACGAAGGGCGTAATTCCTGGGGATTGCGCACCTATAGGGCGTAATTATTGGGGACTACGCACCAAACGTGCTTATTTCTCTAAAATAGCGCACTATTTAGGAAAGACTCATGTCGAACGAGTGCTGCCCGTGCTGCAAGGAGCCCCTCGTGCCGGCCACCACGGTGCGCCTGCCGTGTCTGCACCTGCTGTGCACCCAGTGCCTGAGCGACATGACCACCGACGACGACCGCCACTGCTTCGCCACGGTCGACGAGGGCCTCGATTGTGCTTCACGCTTTCAAGTTGATCAAGTCGTGAAGCTCCA